>ERZ838839.3300-NODE-3300-length-10447-cov-19.004811_pt1 | contig 10447 bp, 7 predicted proteins | sample MGYA00519909_ERZ838839 | MGnify/ENA primary metagenome ERZ838839 (study PRJEB31850, sample SAMEA3708843) | human gut metagenome | biome: human gut; feature: human-associated habitat; material: faeces | place: China | collected 2014 ... | reverse complement strand
CGCCAGAGGCTCCCCTACTAGGGGAGCTGGCGGGCGCAAGCCCGACTGAGAGGTTGTACGAAGGCGAACCTACCGGAAAGCAGGTGAAGTGAAAGTGTCTATTAAAATCGACCGCGTGGACGCGGGCAGCGAGGCGGAAGCCCTCGGCCTCGCCGGCGGCGACGAGCTGCTGAGCGTGGACGGCAACGAGCTGAACGACACGCTGGACTATGATTTTTATACCGACAGCAAGAGCTTCCACCTCAAAGCGAGAGTGGCGGACGGCATCCGGGAGTGGGATGTCCGGCGGGAAGAGCGCGGCCCCTTCGGCTGCGACTTTTCCACCTATCTGGGCGACCAGAAGCACTCCTGCTCCAACCACTGCATGTTCTGTTTCATCGACCAGCTGCCCCCGGGAATGCGTGAGAGCCTTTACTTCAAGGACGACGACGAGCGCCTGTCCTTTTTGTTCGGCAATTATATCACCATGACCAACATGCAGGACCACGAGATCGACCGCATCATCAAGATGCACATCTCGCCCATCAACATCTCGGTCCACACCACCAATCCCCAGCTCCGCGTGCGGATGCTGGCGAATAAACGGGGCGGCGAGGTGCTGAAGTACCTGCCCCGCCTGGTGGAAGGCGGCATCGCCGTCAACTGCCAGCTGGTGCTCTGCCGGGGCATCAACGACGGCGACGAGCTCCGCCGCACCCTCACCGACCTGCTGGAGCTGACCCCGATGGTGCAGAGCGTGGCGGCAGTCCCCTGCGGCGTGACGGACTACCGTCAGAACCTTTTCAAGCAGACGCCCTACGACGCCGAGACCAGCGCCGCCGTCATCGACATCATGGAAGAGTTCGGCGACGAGTGCAAGCGCCGCCACGGCAAGCGCATCATCTACCCCAGCGATGAGTGGTACCTCAAGGCCGGCCGCCCCATCCCGGAGCCGGAGTTCTATGAGGACTACGACCAGCTGGAAAACGGCGTGGGCATGATGAGCCTCTTCCGGGAGGAATTTCTGGCCGAGCTGGAAAAGCCCCACCGCATCTATGGCACCAAAAAGATGGATGTCGTCACCGGCACCATGGCCGCGCCCCTCATCACCGAGATGATGGACGAGCTCCACCGCCAGTACCCCATGATAGAAGTAAAAGTGCATCCCATCAAAAACAACTTCTTCGGCGGCAACGTCGGCGTGGCGGGCCTCGTCACGGCGACCGACATCATCGCTCAGTGCGAGGGCCGGCTGTCCAGCGGCACCCTGGGCGTGCCTGCCGTGATGCTGCGGGAGGAGAAGGACACCTTCCTCGATGATATGACCATCGAGCAGCTGGGCCAGCGGCTCGGCGTAAAGGTGGAAGTCCTGCCCACCGGCGGCGGCGACGAGGCCAAGGCCCTGCTGCGCAGCGGCCTGCATATCGCCCGCCGGAGAAGACCGTAATTTTACCCCTTTTGTGAAAGGAGGAACCCCCTATGAGCAAACCGATCGTTGCTGTGGTGGGCCGCCCCAACGTGGGCAAGTCCACCCTGTTCAATAAGCTCTGCGGCCAGCGTCTGGCCATCGTGGAGGATACCCCGGGCATCACCCGCGACCGCATTTTCGCCAACTGCGAGTGGAGCGGCCACGAGTTCCTGCTGGTGGATACCGGCGGCATCGAGCCCAAGGCCACCGAAGGCATTCTGGCCCATATGCGCGAGCAGGCCCAGATCGCCATCGACACCGCCGACTGCATCATCATGGTGGTGGACGTGCGCAACGGCCTGACCGCCGCCGACGAGGACGTGGCCCATATGCTGCGCCGCAGCCACAAGCCCATCATCCTCGCTGTCAACAAATGCGACAACGTGGGCGAGACCCCCATGGAGCTCTACGAGTTCTATAACCTCGGCTTCGACGAAGTCATGCCCATCTCGTCCGTCCACGGCCACGGCACCGGCGACCTGCTGGACGCCGTCTGCGCCCACCTCGATTTCAGTGAGACCGTCGTGGAGGAAGACCGCATCCCCGTCGCCATCATCGGCCGCCCCAACGTGGGCAAGTCCAGCCTGACCAACCGCATCCTCGGTGAGAACCGCATGATCGTGGCCAACGAGGCCGGCACCACCCGCGATGCCATCGACACCCCCGTGGACAACGCTTACGGCAAGTTCATCTTCACCGATACCGCCGGTCTGCGCAAGCGCAGCAACATCACCGACGGCCTCGAGCGCTACATGGTCGTCCGCGCACTGGCCGCTGTCGAGCGCAGCCGCGTGGCCCTCATCCTCGTGGACGCCACCGTCGGCTTCACCGAGCAGGACAGCAAGGTGGCCGGTTACGCCCACGACCAGGGCAAAGCCTGCATCATCGTCGTCAACAAGTGGGACGCCGTGGAGGGCAAAGAGACCAACACCATGGAACTGCAGCGCCGGGGCTATGCCGAGTGCTTCAGCTTCATGGGCTATGCTCCCATCATCTTCATCTCGGCCCAGACCGGCTACAACGTCAACAAGCTGATGCAGCTCATCCGCGACGTGGACAGCCAGAACGGAGCCCGCGTACCCACCGGTGTGCTGAATGAGATGCTGGCCCGTGCCACCGCCCGGATGCAGCCGCCCAGCGACAAGGGCCGCCGCCTGAAGATCTTCTACCTGACCCAGGCTTCCACCCGTCCGCCGACGTTCGTGGCCTTCGTCAACGCAAAGCACCTGTTCCACTTCAGCTATCAGCGGTATATCATCAACCAGATCCGCGAGAACTTTGGTCTGGAGCACACCCCCATCCGCCTTGTCGTGCGTGAGCGCGGCTCCGGCGAGGTGGGCGCGAAGGACGTATAAGGAAGGGAGACTGGTTCGATGACCGCATTTCTCATTGTGCTGGCGGTCGCTGCCGAAGCCTATCTGCTGGGCAGCGTGGACACCGGCATCCTCGTCAGCAAGTACCTGTACCATGACGACGTCCGCACCCACGGCTCGGGCGCTGCCGGTATGACCAACATGCTGCGCACCTTCGGCAAGAAGGCCGCTGCCCTCACGGCGGTGGGCGATGTGCTCAAGGGCGTCGTGGCCGTCTGCCTTGGCCGGTGGCTGTTCGGCCATCTGCCCGCTGACGCTGCCGTCTCGCCCTATCTGGGCGTCTACCTCGCCGCCATCCTCGCCGTGGTGGGCCACTCCAAGCCCATCTACTTCGGCTTCAAGGGCGGCAAGGGCGTGCTGGTGGCTGCTGGTGCCATTCTGGCAGTCCAGCCGGTGCTGCTGCCGGTGCTGGCACTCATCTTCCTCGTCTGCCTGGTCCCCACCGGCATGGTGTCGCTGGGCAGCATCACCATGGCCGCAGCCTACCCGGTGCTGACGCTGGTGTACAGCCTCATGCGCGGCCTGCCGACCCGGGACGTGGTGGTCTGCACCGTCGGCGCTGCCATCATGGGCGGCATGGTCATCTGGATGCACCGTTCCAACATCCAGCGCATCCGGGACGGCAAGGAGTACCGTTTCGGCCAGAAGCACAAGAGCAACTAAGCATAAAAAGATGCCCCGCAGGCAGCTCTCGACGAGCGTCCTGCGGGGCATTTTACGTTGTCAGGCTCATTTCGGGTCTGCTTCCAGCAGCGTGTCGGTGTTGTCCTCGTACTTGGGGTCTTCGATGGCGACTTCAAGCTCCGTGTCGGTGTCGTCATGATGCAGGTGCTTGCGCAGCCGGGAGGCGAATTCCTCTGACGGGATGCCGCTCTGGCTGGGGGAAAGGTCGGGTGCGGGGTGGCCGTCGGGCAGATGAGCGCCGAAGGCCGGCACGAAGAAGAACTTCCGCACGATGAAGATGAGGGCGATGGCGCCCACGCTCAGCAGGTTCTCCAGTGCGGACTCGTGACCCACCACCATGTGGCGGGCGATGGCGTAGAGCAGCACTTCGAGGCTGGAGCCGGGGCTGTGCTTGGCCAGCATCTTGATGAACTCGATGCCGATGACGATGTCCAGCGCCCGCTGTAAGAAGATGCTCACCTCGACGTCGTTGCCGTCGAACAGCAGGCCGGGCATCCACTGCAGCAGCGGCACCATCGACAGCAGCAGGCCGATAAGGACGAGGCCGGACAACAGGATCTCGAGCAGGGTGGCTGCGCTGATGATCTTGTTGCGCAATTCGGCGCGGCTGTGGCTTTCAACACGGGAATTGGACATGGGCAGGGACCTCTCTTTCAAATTTGACCGGAAATCTTTTACAACAGTTCGATTCTATTGTAACAAAAGCGAAAAACGAAGTCAATTTCTCCGGCTAAGAAAGTGAGTCGGCATGAAAAACTGGAATCGAAGGCAGACAAAAGGAGCCGTCCGCACCCGGAATGGAGTGCAGACGGCCCCTCTTTGTGCTGAAAAGGCGGCTCAGGCCTCAGCAATGGCTTCGATCTCGCAGAGCACGCCCTTGGGCAGGTCTTTCACGGCCACGCAGCTGCGGGCGGGCTTGGAGGTGAAATACCGGGCGTACACCTCGTTGAAAGCGGCAAAGTCGGCGATGTCGGCCAGGAAGCAGGTGGTCTTGACCACCTTGTCGAAGCCCACGCCGGCAGCTTCGAGGATAGCGCCCACATTGCGGCAGCTCTGGTCAGCCTGTGCGGCGATGCCCTCGGCGACTGCGCCGGTGGCGGGGTCTACCGGGATCTGGCCGGAGGTGAAGACGAGACCGCCCACGGTGTAGCCCTGAGAGTAGGGGCCGATGGCGCCGGGAGCTTTTTCGGTGCGGATGATGTTCATATCGATTACCTCACATATCATAAATAGGGGAGTCTCCCGCCAAAAGGGGAGCCGATGAAAAAAGTCTACCACCAACTGTCCCCGCCGTCAACGGCCAGCAGGAAACGGCCCCGGAATTTCCGGAAAAAAGGGGATGTAAAATTATTTGGAAAAATCTACGCAAATCATCTTGACAAGAAATAAACTTTTATGATAAAAATAGAGCATGAAAGTAACATTTTTGCAGAAAAACGCAGGCGCAGCGCAGGCAGGAAAGCCAGCTTTGCGCAGGCGCGTTTCTTTTTTGCAGAAAAAGCGAATTTCTGAACCCTCGGAAGGGGCAGAAAGGATAAGATATGTCGATTTTGGTAGATGATTCAAATAAAACAGCCTGCCGTGCAGCGGAGGCTGGACTGCAGCAGAAAAACTGTGCTGCGCTGGTGCGCCCGGCGGGTACGGGCAAAGGCTGCATCGTGTGGGAGCTGCTGGACGCCCACCCCGAGATGCGCGTGCTCTGGGTGGTGTCCTGCGCTGCCCGTCTGGAGCTGCGCCGCGCCCTGACAAAGCGGCTGGGCCGGACGCTGGGCGGCCGGGTGCGGCTGATGAGCTGCGAGCAGCTGGCCGTGCAGAATGCGCTGGGCTGGGTGGCGCTGGCTGAGTTCCGGCCCGGCCTGCTGGTACTGGACGGCTGGAGGGAGATGAGCGCAAAGGACTGGACCGACTGTGTCCAGCCCCTGTTCCGTCTCTGCCCGGGGGCAAAGCTGCTGGCTCTGGGAGAGCCGGACGCCCCGGGCGACAGCTGCCGCGCCGCCGAGGAGATGCTGGCCGACGCCATCGTGGAGCCGCTGGCGCTGGGCGGGGCGATGGCCGAGGGCTTGCTGCCCATACCGGCCTCCTATACGGCTCTGCTCTGGCCGCTGGAAGATGCGATGGCCCGCCTCCGTGCTGAGGTGAAGAACCTCCATCTGCCGGGCTGCCCTGACCCCAACGCCGAGAAATATCAGGCTCTGAGCCTCGCCGTAGAGAAGCTTCCGCCGGTGGAACAGCTGCTGGCGCAGTGGCTCCCGGATGCTGCCGGGCGGTATCTTGTCCTCTGCGAGGATGATGCAGCGGCGGCGCAGACCGCAGAGCAGGCCGAGAAGCTGTTTGGTGCAGGAACACATATTTATAAGGATGCAGAAGGCTTTGCGGCCGACGAAGCGGCCACCCTCCGGCTGCTGGTCTGTGCCAACGGCCCGGCGGTGCAGGTTCCTCTGGCTGGGATCTCGGGCGTGGTGCTGGTGCGCCGCAGCGCTGGACCGGCCGCATACCGGCAGATGCTGGCCCGCGCCCTTGCGGCCTGCGGCAGTGTGCCGGTGGCAGAGCTGAGTGCGGCCTTTGAGGCGCTGACCTGTGTGCAGCAGCTGCGGAAGGAGTGCAGCGCGGCGGGGACAGAAGCCTTCCCGCTGGAAGAGCCTCTCTCTGCCTGCCGCCGGGCTTACCGGCAGCTCCGCCGCGCGCTGGACTCCGACTGGGAGCGCTATTATGCCGCCGCAAAGCAGATGACGGCAGAGGGAAAGACGCTGGACGTGCCTCGCTCCTACCGCTTTGGGGGCGTGGCCGTGGGCCGCTGGCTGGAAAACCAGCGCCTTGTCCGGGCCGGAAAGAAAAAGGGCCGTCTCACCGCCGAGCAGGCCGCCCGGCTGGACAAAATCGGCATGAACTGGAAAAAGCGGCTCGAGCTGGCGTGGGAGAACGGCTGTGCTTCGGCCCGGCGGTACCGCGGCAGCCACAGCGATCTGCTGGTGCCGGTCCATTATAAGGATAAGGACGGCTTTGCACTGGGCGAGTGGATCGTCTACAACCGCCAGCGCTATCTGAGCGGGAACCTGCCGCCGGACCGCGTCGAGCGCCTCGAGGCACTGGGCATGGTGTGGGACACCGGCAGCATCCTCTGGGAGAAGAGCTATGCCGCCGCCGTCCAGTATTATCTGGAAAATCACACGCTGGAAATTCCCGTCAAGTACGTCACACCGGACGGCATGGCGCTGGGCGTCTGGCTGGGCAGTCAGCGTGCCGCTTATAAAGAAGGTGTGCTGACCGACGCCCAGATCGAAAAGCTGGAAGCGCTGGGAGTGGACTGGACGAACCGGAACGACCGCAAGTGGCAGACCGCCTACGAGGCCGCCGTGAAGTACCACGCCGCCCACGGGAACCTCGACGTCCCCACCGAGTACACCGACGAAGACGGCATTCTGCTGGGCAAGTGGGTGTCCCGCCAGCGGTACGCATGGCAGAACCCCGAGCGCAGCAGCGCCCGGGTGACGCCGGAGCGGAAAGCCCTGCTGGATGAGCTGGGCATGAACTGGGAAAAGACCGACTCGTGGCAGCACCGCTACGAGCTGGCCGTGGAATACAAAAAGGAGCACGGCAGTCTGGCCGTTCCGGCCCAGTACCGGACGGAGGACGGCATCTGGCTGGGCAGCTGGCTGTCCCGTCAGAAGCAGATGCTGCGGGAGGGCAAAAAGCTCTCCGCCGAGCGCCGCGCGGCCCTGAAAGAGCTGTTCAAGGGCGAAAAAGGCCGACGCCTCAGCGCTCCGGTGCCGCCCGCGTACAGCGTGCGGGAGCAGAACTGGCTGGACAACTACCAGAGCGCCAGGCTCTACGCCGAGAAGAAGGGCAGCCTCCTCGTGCCTGCCGGATACGTGGACGAGAACGGCTTCCGTCTGGGCGTCTGGATCTCGAACCTCCGGGCTGCCCGCAAGGCCCGGCCCGGCTCGTTCCAGGTGACGCCGGAGCATATCGCCCTGCTGGATGCCATCGGGATGCAGTGGGACGCCCGGGAGGCCAAGTGGGCCGGGGCGTTCCGCCGTGCCGAAGAGTACTGCGCCGCCCACGGCAATCTGCTGGTGCCGGTGAACTATAAGACCGAAGACGGCTTCTGCCTCGGCGACTGGGTCCGCCGGATGCGCGAAAACTACGCCTGTGCCGAGAAAAAGCTGACGGCGGAGCGCATCGCAAAGCTCGAAGCGCTGGGCATGGTCTGGACCGTGCCGCAGGAGGGCTGAGATATTGCATTTTAGGGCGGAGTGTGGTATACTTCACCTCGTCTGAATAGAAAACAGCAGGTGCCTGCCGCCGGGGCTTCATCCCCGGCCGGGAGGGTAAAAGGGAAGCGGGTGCGAGTCCCGCGCGATCTCGTCACTGTGATAAGGGAGTCCGCTGCCTTGGCGCTCAGCGCCGGTCACTGGAGGCTTTGCCTCTGGGAAGGCGGCAGCGGGCGGTGAGCTTTCAGTCAGGAAACCTGCCCGCTGTTGGTACAGGAGCGTCCGGCTCCGGATCACGAGGAATTGGTCGTACCAAAAAGCCCGAACATTCAAAGGGTCTTTTTGCTGTGCCTTCCGCGCGGTGAAAAGGCTCTTTTTTCGTTTGAGCTGGCCCCCGTTTCGTACCCTTTCTATCGGAAACGTACATTCCACACAACAGAAAGGACTCAAACAATGCGTAAGGCAACCAACAAGAACTGGCAGCGCGTCACCGCCGCTGCCGCCGCACTGGCCCTGTGTGCCGGTGTCCTCACCGGCTGCGGTGCATCTTCTTCCACTGCCGCCGGCAGCACCGCCGCAAGCTCTGCTGCCGCCAGCGAAGTGAGCAGCGAGGAGGCTGATGAAATGGCAGCAAAGAACGTGGCAGACCTCATCGACGCCATCTATGTGCAGGAGCGCAACGAGAACACCGACGCTCAGTGTGAGGCTGCAAAGGCAGCATGGGACGCGCTGACCGACGCTCAGAAGGAGCTGGTCGAGGGCGAAGAGGCTGACCCCGATTACTTTGGCCGCGACACCGGCGACGCCTCCAAGGACGACGCCCGCAACCAGGACAACATCGGCGACAAGGAGATCCTGGTCGTCAGCTTCGGCACCTCCTTCAACGACAGCCGCGCAGCGGACATCAAGGGCATCGAGGATGCCATCCAGGCCGCATATCCCGACTGGTCTGTCCGCCGTGCCTTCACCGCACAGATCATCATCAACCATGTTCAGGCCCGTGACGGCGAGAAGATCGACAACATGGAGCAGGCTCTGGAGCGCGCTGTTGCCAACGGCGTGAAGGATCTGGTCGTCCAGCCCACCCACCTGATGCACGGCGCGGAGTACGACGAGATGATGGAGATGGTGGACAGCTACCGCGATCAGTTCGAGTCCGTCGCCATCGCCGAGCCTCTGCTGGGCGAGGTGGGCAGCGATGCCACCGTCATCAACGCCGACAAGGAAGCTGTCGCCAAGGCCATCACCGCCGAGGCCGTCAAGACCGCCGGTTTCGACAGTCTGGACGCCGCTGCTGAGGACGGCACCGCTTTCGTCTTCATGGGCCACGGCACCTCTCACACCGCAAAGGTGAGCTACAGCCAGATGCAGGCTCAGATGAACGCTCTGGGCTACAAGAACGTCTTCATCGGCACCGTCGAGGGCGAGCCGGAGGAGACTGCCTGCGAGAACGTCATCGAGGCTGTCAAGGCCGCCGGCTACACCAAGGTCGTCCTGCGTCCCCTGATGGTCGTTGCAGGTGACCACGCCAACAACGATATGGCTGGCGGCGACGAGGATTCCTGGAAGAGCCAGTTCGAGGCCTCCGGCGAATTCGATTCTGTCGATTGCCAGATCGCCGGTCTGGGCGAGGTCGCTGACATCCAGCAGCTCTACGTCGCACACACCAAGGCCGCTGTCGATTCCCTGAACGGCTGAGCTAGGAAGCCGTTTTCGTAATCATTGCACACCGCCCGGGCGGTCTTTTTGCTCGCATACTGCGTTGCTTTCCCTTGCAATCCGCCCAGGATTGCTGCGGAAAATCGCCTTGCCTGCGGGCAAAAATCCTCGCCGTTTGGTGCACCCTGCTTGCGAAAGCAGCTTCTGACTCTATGATTGCCCGGAAAGGAGTGCCTTTTCGGGCAATTTCTTTTTCGGCCTGCTTTGAATTCGGGCCATTGCGTGTTATAATCTTTTCTGTAAAATAGATACTTCGAGGTATATCATCATGAAACTGAACCATAAATTTGCTCTTCTGCTGGCCGGCGCTGTGCTGGCTGGTTCTCTCACCGGCTGCGGCGCATCCGGCACCCCGGCCAGCTCTGCCGCTTCCTCCGAGGCTGCGGCCTCCTCTGCCGTGAGCGAGGCAGCTTCCGAACCGGCGGCAGAGGCTGCTCTGCCCGACGGCGTTTACACCGCCGACTTTGACACCGACAGCTCCATGTTCCATGCCAACGAGGCCAATGACGGCAAGGGGACTCTGACCGTGAAGGACGGTCAGATGACCTTCCACGTCAGCCTCGTCTCCAAGAAGATCGTCAACCTCTACGTCGGCATGGCCGCTGACGCCGAGGCCCACGAGGGCGACTGGCTCCAGCCCACCACCGACACCGTCACCTACTCCGACGGCCTGTCCGATGAGGTCTACGGCTTCGACATCCCGGTGAAGGCTCTGGACGAGGACTTCCAGCTGGCCATCCTCGGCTCCAAGGGCAAGTGGTACGACCACACCGTCCGTGTCGCCAACGCCCAGCCTGCTGCGGCGGAAGCACCTGCCGACGGCACCTACACCTGTGATGTGACCCTCGAGGGCGGCTCCGGCCGTGCCACCGTGGACAGCCCTGCGGCCCTGACCGTGGCCGACGGCAGGATGACCGCCACCATCGTCTGGTCCAGCCCCAACTACGACTATATGCTGGTGGACGGCGAGAAGTATCTGCCCACCAACACCGAGGGCAACTCTACCTTCGAGA
>ERZ838839.3297-NODE-3297-length-10453-cov-5.306020_pt1 | contig 10453 bp, 7 predicted proteins | sample MGYA00519909_ERZ838839 | MGnify/ENA primary metagenome ERZ838839 (study PRJEB31850, sample SAMEA3708843) | human gut metagenome | biome: human gut; feature: human-associated habitat; material: faeces | place: China | collected 2014 ... | reverse complement strand
GGTGATCCGGGGCCTGGCCGCCTTTGAGCAGACCGGCCGCCGCCAGAAGGTGGTGCACAGCAAGGGCGTTACCGTCATTGAGGATTGCTACAATGCAAACCCCGACAGCATGAAGGCCGCGCTTGCCATGTTCAAGGAATTCCCCTGCAAGCGCCGCTTTGCCCTGCTGGGCGATATGCTGGAGCTGGGCGAGCTGTCCCGCGAAGCCCACGAGGAGCTGGGCCGTCTGGCTGCGGAGAGTGATCTGTACTGCCTTGTGACCTACGGCGAAAACGCAAAGCGCACGGCTGTGGTGGCTGCGGCCAAGGGGGTCAAGACCCTCCATGCCAACAACTACCGCGAGGCAGCGGATGCTCTGCTGAACCGGATAGAGCCGGGCGATGCCCTGCTGGTGAAGGCAAGCCGCGGCATGGCGCTGGAAAAAGTGCTGGAAATTTTCTACGCAGAGCAGAAAGATGCCGAAGAATAACCCTTTGGCATGAATTTGGAGATTGAAAAATGATTCGTTTCGCCTTGGTCGTCGCGTCGGTGCTGGGTTTTGTGCTGACTGCGGCGCTCGGCAATATGATGGTGCCGCTGCTGCGGGAGCTGCAGCGTGCGGCACGCGGCACACAGCCGGACAGCGATACCCCGGACAGCCCGGTGCCTACCATGGGCGGGCTGTGCCTGATGGTGGGCACCCTTGCCGCTGTGGGCGTGGGCTGGCTGGCCGCATGTGCTGCACAGCCTTCCCTGCTTGGCAGCGACCGGCAGATGACCTCCCGCCTGCTCATTGCACTGCTGGGGTCGCTGGCCTTTGGCGCAGTGGGGCTGGCCGATGATCTGGCCCGCATCCGCAGCCGCTACCCGAACGGTTTAGGCCTTGGCCTGCGCCGCACACAGCGCCTTGCACTGGAATGCATCGCTGCAGCGCTGGTGCTGGGCCTGCTGGCACTGAACGGGTGCCTGCCCACAGGGCTGATCCTGCCGGGAGCAGGCTATGTGGAATGTGCGCTGGCACCGCTGCTGTGGGCTGTGCTGCTGGTGGCGATGGCCGAGGCGGCCCGCGTGGCCGACGGTGCCGACGGCACGGTGTGCGGCGCGGCCTTTGTAGTTATGCTGGGCCTGATGATGCTGGAAACGCAGCTGGGCTGGTTCCCGCTGGCAGTATTCCCGGCGGCACTAGCCGGTGCACTGATGGCCTTTCTGCTGTGGGATTTTCCACCGGCAAAGCTGCACCCCGGCCGGTGCGGCTGCTTGTATGCAGCGGGAGCCATTGGCTGCATTCCGCTGTGCATTGGCTACGCAGAGCTGAGCATCCCGCTGGCACTGCCCTTCTGGGTGGAGGGCGGCATGGTGGTGCTGCAGGTCCTGTTCTGCCGCTGGAAGGGCAGGCCGCTGTTTGCGGCGGCACCGCTGCATCGCTGGCTGGAAAAGCGCGGCATGAGTGCAGTGAATATTTTTTACAGCCTGTGCGCACTGAGCGTGTGCGGGCTGGCGCTGGCCGTGCGTCTGGCACGCTGGGTCTGAGCGCCTGATTCTGAAAATAAGGGGGCGTGGCAATGGCAGCCACCCGCAGACAACATAAAAACCAAAAAGAAAGTGCATGGGTGCCGCCGCTGCAGCGGGATCCGGGACCGTGGAACCGGCTGCTGCTCAACTGGCTGGCAACGCTGGCCATTATCATGGTGTTTGGCCTTGTAATGCTGTACAGCGCAAGCTACACCACCGGCTACCTGCGCATGGGCGACAGCCTGCACTACATCAAGCAGCAGGCTATCTGCATGGCCATTGGCATTGGCTGTATGGTAGTCATGAGCTATGTGGATCACCGCTTCCTGCGCTGGGCGAGCAAGCCGCTGTACTGGGTTGTGCTGGCCATGCTGGCCGTCACGCTGACCTTTGCACCGCTGAACGGCTGCCGCCGCTGGATCCGTCTGGGCGGCCTGACTCTGCAGACCTCTGAGGTGGCAAAGTTTGAGATGATCCTGCTCTCGTCCCATCTGGCGGCAAGTGCGCCGCAGATCGGCCGGTTCAGCCCGTCGCTGAGAGAAAAGATCAAGCCAAAGGATTGGCTGTTCATCCGCATCGTAAGGCAGCTGATCGTGCCGGTGCTGCCGCTGGTGCCGGTGGTGGTGCTGCTGTTTTTAGAGCCGCACATGTCCGGCATCCTGCTGACCACCGCCATCGTGGGCACCATCCTCATGCTGACCGGCTGCGGCGGTGTATTGACATGGTGCGGGGCCGCAGCGGCGGCTCTGCTGCTGAAACCGGCCCTGACGCTGGTGGAATCCATTGGCTATCTGCAGGACCGCCTGAACACATGGTCCGATGATCTGGAAGCGCTGAACGACCAGACCAAGCAGAGCTTGTACGCCATCGGCTCCGGCGGACTGAAGGGCCTTGGCCTTGGCAACAGCGTGGAAAAGCAGCTCTGGCTGCCGGAAAGCACCAACGACTTCATCTTCAGTGTGGTGTGCGAAGAATTGGGCTTCATCGGCGCGGTGCTCATCATCGTGCTGTTCATACTGCTCATAGCGCAGGGCCTGATGATCGCCTATAAGGCCGAGAACCAGTTCTGCACCATGGTGGGGATTGGCATTATGGCGCAGATCGCCTGGCAGGTGTTCTGCAACATCGCTGTGGTCACCAACACCATCCCGAATACCGGCATCAGCCTGCCGTTTTTCTCGTCCGGCGGCACCAGTCTGATCTTGCTGCTGGCAGAAATGGGCGTGATGGTGAACATTGGGCGCAACGGAGAGCGGGCGGCGCAGCAGAGGGCGGCGGCCCACGCACAGCGGCAGGCTGCAAAGGCTCAGCGTGATGCGGAGCTGAAGGACCGTACCATCAATCTGGACGATGCCCGCCGTGCGCGCAATGAACTGTAACGACTGTTTTGAAGGCGCAGGCCAGTGGGGGGCTCCCCGATGGCCTGCCCAGATGCACTAATAATAGAGGAGGAATCGTCATGCGAGTTCTGATCGCTGCCGGCGGCACTGCCGGCCATATCAACCCGGCACTTGCCATTGCAGGTGCTATCAAAAAGGCAGACCCTTCTGCCGAGATCCATTTTGCCGGCCGCAAGGAGGGCATGGAGTATCGTCTGGTAGGACAGGCGGGCTATCCCTTCCACCATATCGAGATCACCGGTTTCCAGCGCAGGCTGTCGCTGAACAACATCAAGCGCAACATCGTTACGCTGTGGAATCTGGCCCTCTCTGGCCCCAAGGCAAAGGCCATTATGAAGGAGGTCAAGCCCGATCTTGTGATCGGCTGCGGCGGCTATGTGTCCGGCCCGGTGGTGCGCTGTGCCGCCAAAATGGGCATCCACACCGCCATTCATGAGCAGAACGCCTTCCCCGGCGTGACCAACAAGCTGCTGGCACCGGATGTGGATCTCGTGTTTGCCGCCGTGCCTGCTGCTGTGGAAAAGCTGGGCGCACCTGATAAGACCATCGTGGTGGGCAATCCGGTGCGCCCGGAGGTGTTCACCAAGGCAAAGGACCGCGATGCCATCCGCGCTGAGCTGGGCGCGGGCGACCGCACGGTGATCCTTTCCTTCGGCGGCAGCCTTGGCGCACGCCGCGTCAACGAGGTGGTGGCTGACCTGTGTGCATGGGAACAGCACGAGAAGAAGCCGGTGCTGCATCTCCACGCTACCGGCCAGTACGGTGTGCAGCTGTTCAAGGATCTGGAAAAGGAAAAGAACTTCGCGGAGGGCGACGGCCTTGTGGTGAAGGAATACATCAACAATATGCCGGAACTGCTGGCTGCGGCAGACCTTGTCATCAGCCGCGCCGGTGCGCTGACGCTGGCCGAGCTGGAAGCTGTTGGCCGTGCAGCCGTGCTCATCCCCAGCCCCAATGTGGCTGAGAACCACCAGTACTTCAATGCCATGGAACTGCAGAAGGCCGATGCCGCTGTGGTGATCGAGGAAAAAGATCTGACCGGCGAAAAGCTGGTGAGCACGGTGTCCGACATGCTGGCACAGCCCGGCAAGCTGGCTGAGATGGGCAAAAATGCCCGCAGCCTGTCGGTGGATGACAGCCTTGACCGTATTGCAGACGCTCTGATGAAACTGGTGCAGAAGTAAAACAAAACCTAAACCGGAAAGGAGGTGTGCGCCATGCAGCAATACCGCAATAACAGAAACAACGGTAATATCTACGACCTGCGGAAAGACCTGCAGCATACTCCGCCGCCTTCACAACAAAAAGGATCTTCCGGCAGTGCGGACGGGCGCTATGGCTTCAACGGGGAACCGCTGAGCTTTGCGCCGGACCGCACCGCCAATGGTACGGTGCGCCGCACCCGTACCGATAACAGCATCGAGTTCCCTTCGCAGCCGCGCCGCACCGAACAGAGCGGCACCCGGCGCACCAGCGGCCAGAACCGGAACCGTACCGCGCAGCGAAGCCGCACGGCCCAGCCGGAACAGCGTGCATCCGGCACGGCCCGCAAGCCGCAGCAGCGCCGTTCACAGGGGCAGAAGCCGCGCAAGACAGCGGCTCAGGCAGCGCAGCAGCGCTACAAAAACCAGCGCCTGCGCCCGGCGCAGCAACAGCAGGTCCGGGACCCGGTACAGCAGGAAAAACGCAAGAAGCGCCGCCTGACCCGCGCTGCACTGAAGCGGCGGCGGATGCTGCGGCGGCTGATGGCCTTTGTGACCCTGCTGGCCGTGATCGCCGCCGGTGTTTACCTGACCATGACCATGCTGTTTAAGATCGGCACCATTCAGGTGCAGACGGCGGATGGCACCGTGGTGCAGGAGGTGGGCGGCTATTCCAGCAGCCAGATCCTGCAGGCACTGGGTGTGCAGACCGAAGAGAACATTTTCAGCTTTGACCCCGCCGCCAAGGAAGCGGAACTGGAAAAGCAGTTCCCGCTGCTGGAATCCATCAGGGTGGTTCGGGATTACCCCAACACGGTGGTGGTGCAGGTGACCGAGGCGGTGCCTACCTATGCCATGCAGACGAAGAGCGGCTGGCTGACCCTCTCGGATCAGTTCAAGATCCTGGCCTGCGAGTCTGCCCAGCCGGAAGAACTCAAGACCCTATACGGCGGCGAGCCGGTGTCGGTGACACCCGGCGACCAGCTGACCTTTGCAGCGCAGGCAGACCCGGCGGCATCGGATGCATCCGGTTCGGCAGCAGCTTCGGCAGCAGCTTCGGCAGCAGCTTCGGCAGCGGTGCAGACGGACGACCGTCTGGATGCACTGAATGAGCTGCAGGCAAAGCTGGAAGAGTATGGGATGCTGGACGATGTGACCCGCATGGAATTTGCGGACACCGACCAGATGGCATTTTTGTATCAGGATCGTGTCAGTGTGCTTCTGGGGACACGGAACGATCTGGATTATAAGCTGGACCGCGCACGCTATGTGCTGACCAATGCCGACGGCAAGGGTTGTGCCCCTACCGACACCGGCAGACTGGATTTCAGCCATGTCAGCGCGGGCAGCACCCGTAAAATTTACTTTGCACAGGGCCAGCCGACCCTGCCCTCCGGTTATGTTGTGCCGGAAAAGACCGTGCCGGAAGAGCCTGACACCTCTGCTGCCGAGGATACTGCGGCAGACGGTGCAGAGGATGCCGCTGCGGCTCAGCCTGCGGACGATACGGCGGCAGCTGCGGAAGAAACACCGCTGACCGAGCCCGCCCGCATGACCGCAAATAACGAAGAAAACCCCATGTGACAAAATGTTTTGAGGAGCGTGTGCAGTATGAAACTGGAACAGTTACTGGAAGGCGTGCCCTTTACCCTTGCGCAGGGCAGTCTGGACACCGAGATCTCGGATATCATCTACGACAGCCGCAAGGCAGCACCGGGCCTTTTGTTCGTGTGCATCGTGGGCACCCAGCGTGACAGCCATGAGTTTGCCGCCGACTGTGCGGCAAAGGGTGTCAGCGCACTGGTCATCCAGCACGACATCGACCTTTCCGCCATGCCGGGCGTGACCGTGGTCAAGGTGGAAAGCAGCCGCTATGCCATGGCCCTGATGAGCGCGAACCTTTTCGGCAACCCGTCCCGCAAGATGACCATGATCGGTGTGACCGGCACCAAGGGCAAGACCACTACCACCCACATGATCAAGAGCGTGCTGGAAGCTGCAGGCCGCAAGGTGGGCATGATCGGCACCAACGGCATTTATTATATGGGCCGCCACAAGGAAACTGCCAACACCACCCCGGAAAGTTACGAGCTGCAAAAGACCTTCCGGGAGTTTCTGGATGCAGGCTGCGACACCGCGCTGATGGAGGTGTCCAGTCAGGGCCTGATGATGGACCGCGTGGCCGGTGTGCACTACAATGTGGGCGTGTTCACCAACCTTTCGCCGGATCACATCGGCCCCGGCGAGCACAAGACCTTTGAGGAGTACCGCAGCTGGAAGGGCCAGCTGTTCAAGCGCTGCGACGTGGGCGTGGTGAACATTGACGATGAGAATACCGAAGCACTTCTGGAAGGCCACACCTGCCGCCTTGTCACCTATGGCCGCGCTGAGCAGGCGGACTACCGCGAGACCGGCTTTGAACTGCTGCGCACCCACGATTTTCTGGGCGTGAAGTTCCATGTGACCGGCAAGGACGAGATGGATGTGAAGGTGAATATGCCCGGCGAGTTCAGCGTGTACAACGCGCTGGCAGCTCTGGCGGTGGGCAAGGTGCTGGGCCTGCCGGATCAGGCCATCCACGACGGCCTTGGCAAGTGCGTGGTCAAGGGCCGCGTGGAGCTGGTGCCCATCAGCAAGAAGTTCACCATCCTGCTGGACTACGCTCACAACGAGGTGTCCACCGAAAGCCTGCTCACCACTCTGCGGGCCTACAAGCCCCACCGTCTGGTGGTGGTGTTCGGCTGCGGCGGCAACCGCTCCAAGCTGCGCCGCTACGGCATGGGCGAGATCTGCGCCAAGATGGCCGATTTCTCCATCCTTACCGAGGACAACAACCGCTTTGAAAAGGTGGAGGACATCCTTGCCGATATCCGCGTGGGCATGAACAAGGGCAACCCGGACGCAAAGTTCGTGGAGATCCCCGACCGTCTGGATGCACTGCACTACGCAGTGGATCACGCGCAGGAGGGCGACCTGATCGCCGTCATTGGCAAGGGCCACGAGACCTACCGTGACCGCGAGGGTGTCAAGACCCCGTTCCTGGAGCGGGAGCTGCTGGAAGAGTATGCACAGCAGATCGGGCTGGAATAACAGATAAAAAATAACGCCGTGTCGAATGTTCAGACACGGCGTTATTTTTTGCGGTAATTATGCTTTCAGCTGCGGAGCCTTGTTCTCCGGCAGGAGATTGGTCATGCTCTTCAGGCTGATGCCGATGGTGGAGAGATTATGCAGCATGGCAGAGGAGGCCGGCTGCAGGATGCCCAGAGCACCCAGTGCGATGAGGGCCGAGTTGAAGGTGAGCACGAAGCGGTAGTTTGCGTGCACGCGCTTTTGCAGAGAGTTGGCGATGGCCTTGAGGGCCACCAGCTCCTCCAGACTGTCGGCTTTGATGGTCACGTCTGCAATCTCGCGGGCGATGGCAGCACCGGAGTTGATGGCAATGCCAATGTCGGCAGCGGACAGGGCGGGGGAGTCGTTGATGCCGTCACCGATCATCACCACGGTGTGGCCCTCGGCCTTGGCCTGCTGGACGAAGTTTGCCTTGTCCTCGGGCAGCACCTCGGCAAAGAAGCGGTCCACGCCCACCTGCTTTGCAATGGCGGCAGCGGTGCGCTCGCTGTCGCCGGTCATCATGACGGTGTTCCGGATGCCCAGCGCACGCAGGCCGTTCAGCACAGCGGCAGCTTCCGGGCGCAGCGGGTCGGAAATGCAGATGACGCCCACCAGCTGCCCGCTGGCAGCCATGTACAGGTGCGAATACGCGGGCTTGAGGGCATCGAACTTCTGCTGCTCGGCTGTGGGGATGGTACACTTTTCATCCTCAAAGACGAAGTGGTGGCTGCCGATGACCACGCGCTGGCCGCCCACGCGGCTTGCAATGCCGTGGGCCACGATGTACTCCACCTCGGAGTGCATCTCCTCATGGGAAATGCCGCGCTCTTTGGCGGCACGCACCACGGCGTTGGCCATGGAATGGGGAAAGTGCTCTTCCAGACAGGCGGCCAGCTGCAGAACTTCGCGCTCGTTGCAGCCGGAGAAGGGCACGACCTCCACTACCTGCGGGGTGGCACGGGTGAGGGTGCCGGTCTTGTCGAACACGATAGTGTCGGCCTGAGACAGCGCTTCCAGATACTTGCCGCCCTTGACGGTGATGTGGTAGCTGCCGCACTCGCGCATGGCGGAAAGCACGGCCAGCGGCATGGAGAGCTTGAGCGCGCAGGAGAAGTCCACCATCAGGCAGGAGATGGCGCGGGTGACGTTGCGGGTGAGCAGATAGGTGACCACCGTTGCGCCCAGACACCATGGCACCAGCTTGTCGGCCAGCACCAGCGCACGGTTCTCGGTGCTGGACTTGAGCTTTTCGGATTCCTCGATCATGGCCACGATCTTATCGTAGCGGTTGGAACCGCCCTCGGCCTTGGCGATAAAGACACACTCGCCCTCCTCCACAACGGTGCCGGCATAGAGGGTGGAGCCCTCTGCCTTGCGCACCGGCATGGACTCGCCGGTCAAAGCAGCCTGATTCACCATGGCTTCGCCTTCCAGAACGGTGCCGTCCAGCGGGATCATGTTGCCGCTGCGCACGACCACCTCATCGCCGGAGCGTACTTTGGTCAGAGGCACCAGCACTTCGGTGCCTTGGCTGCGCACCCACACCTTGTCCACGTTCAGGGCCATGCTGCGGGCCAGATCGTCCAGACTCTTCTCGCGGGTCCACTCTTCCAGCAGAGAACCCAGGTTCAGCAGGAACATGACAGAACCGGCGGTGCCAAAGTCGCCGCGCAGCAGCGAGACGCCGATGGACAAAGCGTCCAGCACCTCCACTTCCAGCCTGCGGCTCAGCACGCAGCGCACACCCTTCCAGAGAAAGCGGATGGAGCGGAAGGCGGTGTAGGCAGCGTCAAGGGGTGCGGGCAGGAACAGCTTGCGCAGGCAGCGGCCTGCCACCAGATCGAACATTTTATCTTGATATTCCCGGTTCAGCCTGCGGCTGTCGGCGGAGGTGACCAAAGCGTCATACTCGGCCACATCGAACTTATAGCCTGCCAGAATGGCAATGGCGGCGGTGCGCTTGCCGGTATAGGTAATGACCACATCGCCGGTGCGCTCGTAAACGGCGGCATGGACGATGGCATCATGGTGGTTCAGATAAGCTTCCAGCACATCGGCACGGTGCAAAGTCATGCGGACTTTTTCCACATGCACACGCATCCGGCCTTTGCCTTCATGCAGAATGGTACATTTCATATATCAAATATCCTTCTCTATCTTTTTGCCGCAGCGTCAGGCTGCTATACCCTGCACGCCTGCGGCCCCACTCTCACAAAAAAGAGCCGCCCGAAGGCGGCTCGAAAGCCACGTTGGGGCTTTCAGTGCTTTACGAACCGAAAATTACTCAGCGGTCTCTTCGGTGGTCTCCTCGGCGGCATCCTCGATCACAGCAGCCTCGGCTTCAACAGCACGAGCCTCGTTGATGGCCTTTGCATCGGCCAGAATGTCACCAGCCTGCTCCTGAACTTTGCTGACGGTCTCCATGGTGGAGTCCTTCATGCGCAGCACAGCAGCAGTGGTCTGGGTGTAGACCTTCTTGGCGTCCTTGCTGGACAGCAGCTTGAAACCGGCAGAACCGAACAGAGTGCCGGCGGCGAACAGTGCGATCTTCTTGATATCCATAGTAACTTCCCTACCTTTTCTATTTCCTGTCAGAGGCCCTGCACCGCAGGACCTGTAAGATGAATATACCGGCCCAAAAGCCGGAGAACAGGGTGGACATTTCCCTTCTGTCGAGCCTATTGTAGCACAGAATTTACCATTTTCAAGCTTTTTCTTGAATGTTAATACATGTAAACTTTTTACGATGTGTAGTTAGAAAAAGCTATCTCTAACGCGTTTTTTAAGACAAACTACAGTTTGTAAATGGAAACTAACCGGCAGATGGGACGAGAAAGAATTTCCAGCTTGTAAAAAATCCTGGTTTGGAAATGCAGGTTGCCGCCACGGCCCTTCTCTGTGAAAAAGCAACCCGGAAAAATCCGCAGATTTTTCCGGGTTGCTAAAATAAAAATCGTTTTCCGCTGAAGATGCCCAGAGCGAAGCGGCGGACATTTTAAACCGTTTTGCTTTACAGGATGCGCACCCGGATCACGGCGGGGATGGCAGCCAGCTTTTCGGCCAGCTTCTTGTCCACAGCACCGGTAGCATCCAGCATGGTGTAGGCCATGTTCTTTTTGCTCTTGTTCACCATGTTCTCGATGTTCAGGCCGGCTTCGGTGGTCAGGGCGGTGATCTGGCTGATCATGCCCGGCTCGTTTTTGTGGATGATGCAGATGCGCTTGCCGCCGGCACGGGGCTGGTGCA
>ERZ838839.3296-NODE-3296-length-10455-cov-2.536731_pt1 | contig 10455 bp, 8 predicted proteins | sample MGYA00519909_ERZ838839 | MGnify/ENA primary metagenome ERZ838839 (study PRJEB31850, sample SAMEA3708843) | human gut metagenome | biome: human gut; feature: human-associated habitat; material: faeces | place: China | collected 2014 ... | reverse complement strand
AGCCGCTGCGCGAGATACGTGATTTCCCGGCCGTCCCAGTGCCCGAGGTTGCTCGGCTGTTCGGCGGCTTTGGACAGCTCCTCAAGATAGGGCCGCGCAAAATTCCTCACCTCGATCCGGGGCACAACCCCTTCCGCCAGATACCGCAGCCGTCCCGTCAGGGCATAGTCACTCTGGGGTGTCTGCTCGACGTACCCCATATATTTCAATGTATTCAGAAAACGATGGCTCGCGCTTTTCTGGATGCCGAAGGCCGTCGCCACATTGGTGACCGTCACATTGCGGCGCTCCACGATGTACTCGAGTATCTGCAACCCCCGCTCAAGGGTCAGGACGCGGGAAGGGTTTGATGGCTTCATGGAATCCTCTTGTATCACATGATGAATAACGTGCATTCGAACAAGCGTAGTTAATGATACTTCCTCAAAAAACGCAAGAAGTACGGGGCGGCCCTCCTCTCGGGGAATACATCCTCCTCACGCCGTGTTGCTCTTCCGGCGCGCAGATCCGCTGGCCTCCGCCCGCAAGCTTCGGTGGCTTTTGCGGAGAGAACAGCCCGGAACAGGGCCTTCCTTTTCCGTTCATATAAAATATACAAAACATATTGACAAAAAGAAAAATAGGTTATAGAATACAATCATAACAAATGAAACTAGTTACATAAAACTAAAAATGAAAAGTAAAAAAGGAGGTTCACATGAAAGCGACTACGGTATTCAAAAGTACATTTATCAGCTTGTTATTTTGCATCCCTGCTATTCCTGTATTTGCGCAATCCGTCCCAATAGTTGGAGAGACATATGCCCCATCCCCAAAGCAGTTGAGTTCTTCCGATATAAATCCTCCCAACAATTTATTCCGTTGGGAACCTACATATCTACAGACATTAGCTAACCAAAAAGCTATGACAAACCAACACATTCCCTATTTAAGTTTAAATGAAATTAAAGAGAAGAAAGATGTATTTCCTAAAACCCGTCTTTCTTATCACTTAAACACATCTCCCATGACTTTTACAGACACCCTTTTAGGATTGATTAGTGTGGTAACCGAACTTTGGTGTAGTCATTATTACGGGAGAACCGGATCTGATATCTCCACCGCTATTCCCACAACACAAAGAAATACTTTTTAAACCCAATCCTCCAATTAGTATTAAAATGCAATCCGACAGTAAAAGAATCGCTTTTTTAGACATTACAAAATGTTTCGCCATTTTTTGTGTCATACTTGGCCATGTCATTCAACAAACATTTCCGGGAGACCCATACCATGATAGTTGGCTATTTCAATTCATTTATTCATTCCATATGCCGCTTTTCATGGTAGTCAGTGGGTATTTCATGGGGAAAGCGTTCACAATGTCTCCTCTACAATTTCTCAAAAGAAGGTCTATCCAACTATTGCTTCCCATCTTAACTTTCTCTACATTATTCATCCTATTTCACAATATCATATACACCCGCTTTACAGATAAAGACAGTATCAATTTCTTTGCATATCTGTCCGGAGGCTGGATGTGGTTTTTGAAATATCTATTCATCTGCGCGGTTATTGCATATGCAAGTAAAAAGATATTCCGCAACGATATTTTAGCTGCATTTCTACCCGCAATACTATTAATTATACTGACTCGCACCACCATATTCAGATTATTACCTTTCTTATGGCTTGGGTATTTCCTTCATAAATACAATGACAGGTTATTTAGGCGTCCCTTAGTCCCCCTCATAGGCAGTCTGACATTTTTCATATTCTTCTTAATCTTTTGGAAAGGAGACTATGACGCCGCTTATCGCATCATTTTCTTCAAAGATGCAGTCAGATTTGACATGCAGAACTTCATCATAACACTCATCCGTTTGGGAGTAGGAGCAGCCGGTAGCATATTCTTCATCGCATTATTCAAAATACTGCTGGAAAGAATAAAAGGTGGAAAACTACTGCAGTTATGTTGCGAAACAGGAAGAAACACATTGGGCATCTATTGCATACAAATCTATCTATTGGAGTTCGGTTTAGAACATATAGCATTCAGATTCAACTTTCCCGGAGCAATAGTCGCCCAATTAGTTTATGCCATCATCGTATTAATCCTTTGCGATGCCCTTGTCCGCCTCGTCAACAAGAACAAATGGACAGCACTGTTTATGCTGGGACGCTGGACTCATAAGCCAAAAGTATAATAAACGACATATGAAACTCATGCCAAACAAATTCACATGAGTTTCAAACAACAATGTATAATAAATCAGATCATCCCTTGTGCTTCCAACTCCTGTGCAACCACTTCCAGCTCTTTATACCAGTCTTCTCCGAACTTACGGACAAGCGGTTCTTTCAAGAATTTATAAACAGGCAGATTTTCTTTTCTACCAAGCAATACCGCCGCCTTGCAAACATCCCAACGATGATAATTTACCGCTTTATAAGACCCATAATTTCCGACACGGATCGGGTATAAATGGCATGAAACAGGTTTATAGAAATCAACCTTCCCGGCACGATAAGCTTTCTCTATTGCGCAATAGCAGTAACCTTTCTCATCATAACAGGTAAATACACAATCTTTATTATTCACGATGGAAGTTACCAAGTCTCCCTCTTGATCCGTATATACCACACCTTGCTCTTCAATCACCCTACGCGCTTCAGGCGACAATTCGTCCCAAATCACAGGAAGTGCTTCTTCCAGTTTGGCTACTTCTTCCAATTCCACCGGCGCCCCGGCATCTCCTTCAATACAACATTCGCCTTTACAAGCATCCAGATTGCAAAGGAACTTCTCGCGAAACACATCAAAACTTACTACAACGTTGTCGATCTGAATCATAATCTTATTCGAAAAAAAGGGCGGATAGAAACCCGCCCTCATTATAATATAAGGATTGTTCTTACTTAATCAATACTTTGCCATTCATTTCGGCAGGGACTTCAAGATCCATAATTTTCAAAATAGTAGGCGCTACATCGGCCAAGCGTCCATTTTCTACCTTAGCGTCCTTATTCTCTGTAACATAAACACAAGGAACAGGATTCAAAGAGTGAGCTGTATTCGGAGTGCCATCTTCATTCAATGCATGATCGGCATTACCATGATCGGCAATAATGATGGCTTCATAACCTTGCGCCTTGGCAGCCTCGATCGTTTCTTTGACACAAGCATCCACTGCCACCACTGCCTTTTCGATTGCCTCATAAATACCGGTATGCCCTACCATATCACCGTTTGCATAGTTCACAACAATGAAATCATACTTATTCTCATTGATGGCAGCTACCAATTTATCTTTTACTTCATAAGCACTCATTTCGGGCTTCAAATCATAGGTTGCCACCTTCGGCGAAGGAACCAGAATACGGTCTTCGTTTTCATAAGGAGTTTCACGACCACCATTGAAGAAGAAAGTTACATGAGCGTACTTTTCTGTCTCAGCGATATGAAGCTGTTTCAAACCTTTGGCTGCCAGATATTCGCCCAAAGTATTCATTACATTCTCCTTATCAAACAATATATGAACTCCTTTGAAAGAAGCGTCATACGGAGTCATACAGTAGTATTGCAATCCGGGTATGGTCTGCATTCCCGCTTCCGGCATATCCTGTTGAGTAAGAACCACGGTCAATTCTTTAGCACGGTCGTTACGATAATTAAAGAAAATAACCACATCACCTTCTTTGATCGTACCATCTACATTGGCGTTTACAATCGGTTTGATAAATTCATCGGTAATCCCTTCATCATAAGACTCCTGCATAGCCTGAACCATATCCGATGCTTTTTTTCCCACACCGTTCACCAACAGGTCATAAGCTTCTTTTACACGTTCCCAACGTTTATCACGGTCCATAGCATAGTAACGCCCGATGATAGAAGCTATCTTACCGGCAGACTTTGCACAATGCGCTTCCAGTTGTTCGATAAAACCTTTACCGCTCTTAGGATCTGTATCACGACCATCCATGAAACAGTGTACATACGTATTCTCAATACCGTATTCTTTGGATATATCGCAAAGTTTGAAAAGATGGTCCAATGAACTATGCACACCACCGTCTGAAGTCAGCCCCATGAAATGAATATTCTTCCCGTTTTCTTTAGCATAAGTGAAAGCAGAAACGATTTCGGGATTCTTCATGATACTGTTGTCACGGCAAGCCAGATTGATTTTCACTAAATCCTGATAAACCACACGTCCGGCACCAATATTAAGATGACCGACTTCCGAGTTCCCCATTTGTCCATCCGGCAAACCAACATTCTCACCGCTTGCCTGTAACTGAGAATGAGGATATGTTTTTACTAAATAATCCCAATAAGGAGTAGGAGTATTGAAAATTACATCATCTTTTCCCTGGTCGCCTATTCCCCAACCATCAAGAATCATTAAAAGGGCTTTCTTACTCATAATATCTATAAATTAAATTGATTTTTATACTCATTCTTAATTTCGGGCGCAAAGTTACAAAAAAACAGCTGTTAACAGACTCTGTTTATCTATAAATTACCTAATATTCGATACTTTACGCAAAAAGAAAAAGGAAAATACAGGCAGTACAGAATAAAATCCGTACTTTTGTCCCGCTTAAAAAATAGATGAATATAAATATGGACGATTCAAACCCGCGAACGTGCAACAGTATTAACTAAAGCGAACAGAGCCATACAAGCGTCATGATGCCTCTGTTCGGATTAAAAAACAAACGAAAGGAGGCAATAAGATGAGAAAGTATCTTTATTGTGAGGCTGGCTTTGTGGAAAAATCACAATGGCTCCCCAATAGTTGGGTAAATGTAGTATGCCCCGATGCTAACGATTTTGAATTCCTGACCAAAGAACTACAAGTTCCCGAGTCTTTTCTAAATGACATCGCCGATACCGACGAACGTCCCCGTACAGACACTGAAGGTAATTGGCTATTGACAATCTTACGTATTCCCGTACAGAATAACCAAAACGGCATTCCATTCAGTACAGTACCTATCGGCATTATCACCAACAACGAAATCATCGTTTCCGTATGCTATCATAACACGGAATTACTTCCGGACTTCATAGAGCATACCCGTCGGAAAGGTATCATCGTACGCAATAAACTGGATTTGATCTTGAGATTAATCTATTCCTCTGCCGTATGGTTTCTGAAATATCTGAAACAGATCAATGTAGATATCACTGCTGCAGAAAAAGAATTGGAAAAAAGTATTCGTAATGAAGACTTGCTCCGCCTGATGAAACTGCAAAAAACACTTGTATATTTCAATACATCCATCCGTGGCAATGAGGTAATGATCGGTAAATTGAAGAGTATTTTTCAGGACACAGACTATCTGGATCAGGAACTGGTAGAAGACGTTATCATTGAATTAAAACAGGCATTTAACACAGTCAATATTTATAGCGATATTCTTACAGGTACAATGGACGCTTTTGCTTCCATTATTTCCAACAATGTGAATGCCATCATGAAACGTATGACAAGCTTGTCTATTACGTTGATGATACCAACGTTGATAGCAAGTTTTTACGGTATGAATGTCGATATTCATATCGACGAAATCCCTCATGCTTTTGCATGGATCGTGCTGACATCTGCCGTATTATCCGCACTGGCATTCATTGTTTTCAGGAAGATTAAGTGGTTCTAAATATTAGTAGCAGGCATTCCACGAATCGAATTGTATAATATTTTCATCCTTATTCAAACTATAAGAACGAACTGAATACTCATATAAAAAGCGACCTGCCGGAAGAGATCAGAGGGATTTCCCCAAAGACGGGAAAGCGGTGTCTTAATATCATACGGAGAGGGGGGCGGGCTGCCACAGAATCGACTTATTATCCAAGTACGACAAACGATTAACTAAAAAAGAGCAAAAATAAAATTTAAGTTTAAACTGACATAAAGAGCGCTTAAGCGACTTAAATAAACGCTTAAATGTTCTTTGTGTTATGAAATAACAGATATTTGTAAAAACACTTTTCTTTTAGAATGTTTGTAGCATTTAAATTATTTGTTTATGTTTGCAAAAAGTACCGTAAACGTGTTAAAAACAAAACATGCATTATGAAAAAAAGACACTTAAAACTCATCTCGTGTGCCTTAATGGCTTCATTATTCTCCATGTCTTCCTGCGTGGATAATGATTATGATTTAACGGAGGACATCGATCTTACTATCGCCATAGGCGGAAACGAGTTCGCAATACCCGGAGGCGAAACGGAACCGATTAAACTAAGTAAGATACTGGACATCGAAACAGACGGTATCGTCAAGGTAGATGGAGACGGTAACTACTATCTACTTCAAAAGGGTACGGAAAGTAATACGCCAATCTCGGTTGAGGGATTCTCAGTCGCTTCGCCCTATATCGATCCCATCTTTATACGTCCGGATATTCAACTTCCGGTTGTCAGCGGCATACCCATTCCATCAGGTGAGAAATATCCTGCTGAACTCGAAAAAGATAAATACAATGCATCTTTCGGCTTAATTTTGCCGGATGACCAAGGCAACAAATTGCCGGGAGAACTTAAATCCGCCAGCTATATCAAAGTAGACTTATATGCCAATCTGGATTTTAGCTTGGAACAGGACATCGTAAATGCAATGTGGCTGGATGATATTTTAATTGAGTTTCCCGGCTATTTCATATCCAATCAATTAAATAACGGAGTGCTTACCATCACTGCCCAAGAGGTTAAAAAGGCAACCGGATACCACAAACAAATCCATATTACAGCCATCGACCTGAACAAGCTGGACAAAGGCGAAGAGGGTACAGGGATCCAGAATGGAAAACTGGACATCAAAGGTATCGTAAAAATCAACGGTACTGTCAGCGTTCTCAGCGATGACATAAACAATGTTTCCAGCAGCAGCGAGGTAGAATTAAAAGCTACAATTACATTAGGAGACATGATCGTAAATGCCGTTACAGGTATCGTAGATCCGGAGATCAACATTAGCATAAATCCGGTGAAACTGTCCGATCTGCCCGATTTCCTCAGCGACGAACAAGTGACGCTGGATGTACAGAACCCGATGGTATTCTTTATGGCCAACAACCAGACCCCTGTAAAGGCCATCGCAAACGGTGTTATCACCTCTTATAAGATCTATGATAATGGCAGCGAAGAACAGTTGGGAGATCCTCAGAAACCCGTGACTTTCCATCTCGAACTTGCCAAAGAGAAGGATCAGAAGTTCTGCCTGTCTCCGAAACAGCCGGAAAACCTGGGCGAAACGAAATGGGTTGAAGTGGAATATCTTTCTACACTGATTACAAAAATCCCCGATGAATTCCGTTTCGATATTGATGCACATGCTGCCGAAGAAGCAACTGAAATACAATTAAATCACGAATATTCGATTGCAACCGACTACGAGGTGAATGTACCTTTTGTATTCGGCGATAATCTCTCTATCGTTTACAAAGACACAGTAGACGGCTGGAACAGCGACCTTAAAGATTATGAAATCAAACAAGTAAAAGCAACTGCCGACGTCATCAACCAGATTCCGTTGGGACTGAACTTTACAGCCGTTGCACTGCAACTCAATGCAAAAGGCGAAAGCGTACCATTGAACGATGTAAGCGCCGTAGTTAAAGTGAACGGAGACGAGAACGGTATTATAGGTGCCGGAACCAAAAACAGCCCTAAAAACACACCGATCGTCATTGAAATCACCGAATTGAAAGCCGGAGCTGTGAAAAAATTAGATGGCTTGGCATTCAAAGCAGTAGCAGCATCCAAAGGAAACAGCGGACATCAACTGAACGAAAATCAAACACTCCAGTTGAAGAATGTGAAGTTGAAAGTGCCCGGTGGAGTTAAAGTAGACTTGAATTAATAACACATCTCTCTAAAACGAATAGAACAATGAAACACTATAAATTAAAAGCCACGCTGGCTTCACTCTTTATTCTTTGTACCACAGGCAGCGTTGTGGCGCAGAATCTTAATTCGAGCTACTTCATGGAAGGTATGACTTATCGCCATCAGCTCAACCCGGCATTTATGGGTGAAAGCAACTATATAAACATGCCGCTTTTCGTACTGGGTAACTTTAATGTCGGCCTTCAAGGAAACATCGGTGTCAACGACTTCCTCTATAAATACAATCAGAATGGATATAAGCTGACTACATTTATGAATCCAAGCGTCAGCAACAGTGAGTTCTTAAACAACCTACACACCAACAATCATCTAAGCATGAATCTGAGCATGCCGATCATTGCATTCGGATTCCGGGGCTTTGGTGGTTTCAATACATTCGAAATCGGATTCCGTTCCAGCACTTCCATCAATCTGCCTTACGGACTCTTTGATTTCATGAAAACAGGAATGAGCAATGAAGCCGGCAATCACTACACTGTAGAAGATCTTACCGTACGCTCTAATAACTATGCAGAGGTAGCCTTAGGGCATTCTCACGAAATCATCAAAGACCGCTTAACGATCGGTGCTAAAGTCAAATTTTTGGTAGGAGGCGCCAACGCAGAAGCCAAAATCAAAAAGATGGACATCACCATGGGACAAGATGAATGGCTCATCGATGCAGAGGGACAATTAGAAGGATCACTAAAAGGTGGTTATTTTGAAAGCAAAGAGCCGGACGAAAATGGCAAACCCGGTGAAATTGACGGTTTCGATATTGACGGTCCCGGCATAGGCGGTTTTGGTGTCGGATTCGATCTGGGTGCTGTATACAAAATGGATGACTTTGTAGAAGGATTGACGCTATCTGCAGCTTTACTGGATTTGGGTTTCATCAAATGGAATAACGGATTAAAGGCTAAAATGGTACATAGCTACACTTTTAAAGGATTTGAAAACCCGATTGCCGTAAAACCGGGCGAAGGTGAGACTGGTGATATAGATGACGAATTAGATCATCTGGGAGACCAATTCGAAGAATTCATCAAGTTCCGCGATGAAGGTACAGTTAGCAGCCGCACTACAAAATTGGCAACAACAATGAATATCGGTGCAGAATATGTTCTTCCTTATTATAAAAACTTGAAATTCGGTTTACTTTCATCCACTCACTTTAACAAACCGTTCACATGGTCGGAAGCACGCCTTTCTGCCAATGTTGCTCCGGTAAGATGGTTTGAAGCTTCCGTCAACTATGCAATAAGCAGTTTTGGTTCATCGTTAGGATGGGTATTGAATTTCCATCCGAACGGATTCAACTTCTTCATTGGAACAGACCATATGATTACCAAAGTTACACCGCAATATGTACCTGTAGGCAATGCTAATGCAAATGTAAGTTTAGGATTTAATATTACTTGGGGAAAGAAGAAGGCCAAAAAAGTTGTAAAGACCATAACAACTACAATATCAGAATTCTAAAGACAACTGACCATCTCCTAAGAGATTAAAAGTCATTCGATGATAAGGAGAGACACCGTGTTCTGCAATAGCAGCACGGTGTTTTTTCGTAGGATATCCTTTATTATGATCCCAGTCATAGTAAGGAAACTCTTGGTGCAGCCGATTCATGTAATCATCACGATAGGTCTTGGCCAAAATAGATGCTGCTGCAATCGATAGGTATTTACCATCGCCTTTGACCACTGTCGTATGAGGAATTTCCGGATATTTCTTGAAACGGTTACCATCGATCAGCAGATGTTCAGGCCGCACATTCAGTTGGTCTATCGCCCGGTGCATGGCAAGAAAAGAAGCATTAAGAATATTGATCTCATCAATTTCTCCGGGTGACACGATTCCTACCGCCCAAGCAATAGCTTCCTTCTCGATCACCTCACGCAAGGCGTAGCGTTGCTTTTCGGTGAGTTGTTTGGAGTCGTTCAGCAGTTCATTCTTAAAATCTTGCGGGAGAATTACCGCAGCGGCATAAACCGAACCGGCCAAACAGCCCCGGCCGGCCTCATCACAACCGGCTTCTATCGTGTTTTCATTTAAATAGGGTAATAGCATAATCGTCTTCTTATATCTTAAAAACCGCACAAAGATAAGAGAATAAAAAAGGATGCCGATAAAAGCATCCTTTATATTGAATAGAGTCTTTAAATTAGAGTTTTTTGAAAGTGATTTTCTCATAATACTCATAGTGAGAATCCTTTTCTAATATTTCTATTACCAGTTCAGAATCAGTCAACTTCAAAACGGTATACACATCCCATTCGTCTTTGCCATCATCATCAGCAATAGACAATTTATCACCCTCTAATTTCCATTTGGAAAAATCTTCATTAATAACTGCTGTACCGTCCTCTTTGAACGTAGCTGTAAAATCTCCCGCCTGGTTCCATACCTCATCATCTTTCGGATAATTCAAATCTTTATCATATCCTTCTGTCCATGTACACTGCCATGTACCAATCAAAGTATCTTTACCCCCTATTTCATCATCATCACCACAAGAAATCAAACTAACACTCAAAACAGCAAACAGTACAAACGATAAAAACTTCAAG
>ERZ838839.3295-NODE-3295-length-10461-cov-2.887565_pt1 | contig 10461 bp, 16 predicted proteins | sample MGYA00519909_ERZ838839 | MGnify/ENA primary metagenome ERZ838839 (study PRJEB31850, sample SAMEA3708843) | human gut metagenome | biome: human gut; feature: human-associated habitat; material: faeces | place: China | collected 2014 ... | reverse complement strand
GTTATCTTTTAAGATTTTAACTATTAATCTTTTTTCATTTGCTTTTAATGGTACTCCTTCAATATTTCTAAACTTTAAATAAGCTCTTTTTAAATACTTGTAAGTGTTTCCTTTATCTTCTAATATATTCTTTTTTGTTTCTTCTAAAAATGGTATATCTTTAGGTTCTGGAATTACTAACTTTTCCCCTCTAATTTCTACAATCAACATTGCTCTTTCTCCTCCATAGCTTTTAATCTTTTATATTTATTTCTAAACTGTTCTTTTATATCTTCCCGCATTCTGTCAAAGTACCATGAATTGAGTTTAATATATTCTACTAACTCCCATGATGTTTCTATCATTAACCCTGTATAATAAAACTCTATAAATGTTGCTCCATTATCAAGTTTTAAATTTTCCATAAACTCACCTTTTACTTATAAAAATTAATATGCCCGCTTTAATGACAACTATATTACCAGTTTTATTTTTTAAGGATGTCATTTTTAAACAACCTCAAAATCTTATAAATTTAACAAAAGACCAAAAGACCAGTTTAAACATAGGTATTTATTACTATATATATTTATTTCTTTATCATTTTTTTTGTATTTATACTTTTATATATTATTTCTAATTATATATAAAATAAAGTGGTCTTTTGGTCTAATATCTAATTAACTTAATAAAATCAATACTTTTATTAAGACCAAGTTTAAAAAACAATTGGTTTTTGCTTGGTAATATCATTAAAAAGTGGGCAATATATTTTTATATTTTTGTGCTATTATTTATAAAATATATAGCCCCTCATATATATTAAATTAATGATTATTTTTCTATAAAATATCTTTCTTTTTTTTCGTTTCTTGCAATCCTTTTTACATCAAGATTAAATTGAGTACACATAAAGTCTTTAAATTTTTGTATAGATATTTTTTGATGTCCATTATCTATTGCCCATTCATTAAAACCTATTAGTCTTTCTTTATTAGGAAAATTATAGATACCTTTTAAAATCCTCATACATGGATACTGGTTAATTAATTGATCTAATTGTATAGGTGGTTCATGATCATTTTCTAAAAAATCAATATATTCTAGTATTGGATTATTATTCCAATTAAATTCTTTTAATAGTTTTTGAGTATCTTCGGTTTCTGAAAACCTTTTATTATTTAGTACCCTTTTTAAACCTTTTAAGCCTACAATTATTAAATATTCCATGCACTCCCTTGTCTTAATCTTATCTAAAAAGTAAGGATCATAATTTGCATTTGTAATATCAAATTTATTTCTAAATGGAATAATAATAATCCTTCTAGCCGTTGCCCCTGTAGGGTCTTTTATTCTTGGTATATCATTAGCACTGAATATAAATTTAGCATAACAATTAAATTCAATAGGATTTTTTCCTTTTTGTTCTGCAGTGATTATATCTCCAGTAATTAACTTTCTTAATGTTTCAGCCTCGGGAATATATCCATTACCTATGTCATCACCAACATTTAATAATTTTCCTGCTACTTGATAGACTCTAAACTTTGATTTTACGATATCATCTAAACTTAAAGCACTACAATTATCTTTTCCTATCATATGAATTAATATTTTTAAAAAGGTACTCTTTCCATTTGCTTTATCTCCTATGATAATAAAAGATTTTCCAAGCTCATTTTTATCAAATAATATGTATCCTACAACCTCATCAATTAAAATCCTTGTTCCTGTATCATTACAAGCAAATTGATTGAGGGTATTATCCATTAATTCACTATAGACATTAGGATTATAATTCCAAGGTATTTTATTGGTTATTATGTATTTAGGGTTAAAATCTACCATTTCATCAGTAACAATGTTATAGATTCCATTTTTAAAAGCAATTAGCCCACTTGTATTTTTTTCTTTTTCTTCACAAATAAGATCTAAATATCTTAATACCTCTAATCTTTGATTGTTTTTAAGATTTGGTATTAATTCAATCATGCTTTTTTCTAATGTGTCACCTTTGATATAAATACCTTCACTATAACAATGTAATTCTTTATCTATTTTTATAATATTAAACTTTTCTTTTAAGTATCGTGCAAATACATCAAATAGAAATTTATTTTTTTCTCCAAAGAAAGAGGGTAAATCTTCAACAGTTTCAATATCAACTTTTACTTTTTCAGCCCCTAGGATAATGTTTTTAAGGGTTTCAATTCCACCATTAGTTAAAACCTCATTGAAGTCTTTAAACTCTTTAAAATCAACACTATACACCTTGTTTTTAATATTAAATAGCTTTTGTATTATGCCTTGTTTGCTTTTTTTGCCCTGCTCATCATTATCAACTGCAATGATTATTTTTTTAAACTGAGCTATCCAAGTTAATTGATTATCTATACATTTTAAATTCATAGCTCCAAAGGGTAAACTAACAACATTAGAGAAACCAACTTCAATACTGCTTAATAGGTCAATCTCGCCTTCAACTATGATTAAATAATCATTATCTTTTATATTTTGCCAGTTGATAAAATATTCTGTATTGCTACCCTTTTCAGAACTGATTTTTTTATCCATAGTTCTATATTTAACGGCTATAGGGTTTTTACCATCTGTAATAGGTATAGCAAGACGATTATATTTATCAATCCTTATATTCTTTTTTATACCCTCATTAGTGGCACTGATACCCCTAGATTTTAAATAGTTTAACCATTCATCATTGAGAGGTTTAAAAGTATATACTAGCTTATTAAAATCTTTTGTTTCTGTTTGTTTTATTGGTTTGAAGATATTAAGCATTTTTAAATTAAATCCTTCAATATCTTTTATACTTCCGCCAGTACCACTGGAGAAACAATAGTATTTTCCAGTATCTAAATTCACGCTAAAATCTGGGTTTTCTTTTTCCTTTCCACAGATAGGACAATAATTAAAGCGGATCTCATTGCCATATCTTTTAAATTTTGTATATTTATCCATTAAATTCTGCTCCTTATATATCCCTCAAATAACTCTTCAATCTTCCTATTACTTCAATTTTATCAACTTCAAATTTTCTTGATTCTGATATTATTGTATTAGTTCCTGCATCATATTTACCCCAATCTTCTATATAATATTTACCCCATTCAAGCCCAAAGTAATAAATTTTATTATTTTCAAGTTCTGTGTTTGTTCTATCAAATGTTAGTAAGTCACCACTTTTAATATTAAATTCTGCTCTGTATGCTCTATGATCTATACAAAAAAAATCTTGTGGAACTTCTAGCCCTGCTTTTATAAAAATATCTTTCACAACTTTAAAAGGGTTTAAATTATTTTCTTTTGCATAAAAAAAGGCTTTTGTTAATAGATCAGTGGCTTTTAATTCTATTTTATTTTGCATCTTTAACACCTACCAACTTAAATACTATTTTTAATGCTTGGTTATAATCCTCAACATATAAAGGGAAATCTAAACCTTTAAATTCTACCTTATAAAGTCCATTATTACATTTTGTAACATGCATTTATTTGCCTCCTAAAAAATTTTTTCTTTTCTAAAGGCTTTAAATGTGTTACAATACACTTGCTTAGGGTGTGTTGTAACACATAAGAGAGCCTTTTAATTTTAGATTAAAGGGTTCTTTTTTTTATTAGATCCCATATTTTTCTTTTATTGCTCTTGATAGCTCTTCTTCTATTACTTTATAAAAGTTATCTTTGATATTCTCATTTCTTAAAAGTTCCTTGATAATCTCATTGTTTTCACTTTCTCCAGTTTCTTTATTAATAAAGTTTATTCCTAAATCTCCTAGAGATTCCACTAATAAATTTTTTAAAAAATAATCTTGCTTTTCCATTTGATCACATCTCCTTTTTTACTCTGCTATTAGCTCATTAATATCAATTTTTAATGCCTTTGCTATTATTCCAAGTGTTTTGCCTTGTGTTTTTGCTCCCTCTAGTCTTAATCTGTTTATAGTGCTACTAGATAAACCACAGATACTGGCTAAATCATTACAGTTTAAACATTGTCTAGCCATCTCATTTATTAACTTTTTATTATTAACTACCATTCTAACCAACTTTTACACCTCCCTTTTAACCTGCCATTATTTCAAATCCACTATCTAATAATTGATATATTTCTTTTAAAGTCTCCTCATAAGTCATTGTTTTATCTTGCTTTTCTTCCTCTTTAAAGTTTCCAATAAATTCAAATAATAATTTATTTTCTTCCAGTTCTTCTATAAAAATAACTTTGTGTTTTCTTGGTAGTTGCAAGGTAAATTTTATTTTTTTCATTCTCTCACCTCATTTTTTAGGCTGTGTATTGTTCTAATATTTCAGCCATATTTTTAATCATTGACCATAATATTTGGTTATCGGGAAACTCATTTCTTTCTAGCTCATCATAAGCATCTTCTTTTAAATCTTCACATTCAATTTCAAAGTAATCTAATTTTTCAATCATTGCTTCAACTATTTCTCTCATTATTTTTCCTCCTCTCTTTTAATATTTGGGTTATTGCAGTTGTTACCCTCAACCGTACCAGTATATTTTTAAATTTAATTTTCTTGTTCAAATTTTAAAATATCTGTTATTTGACAATCGAAATATTTACATAATTTATCTAAAGTATCTAAATTGATCATTTTATTTTTAGAATAATAGATATTAGTTAATGTAGTTCTTGAAATCCCAGTTTCTTTAGCCACTTGACTTAATTTTAAAAATCTTTTAGCCATAATAATACGTAAATTATCGTTTATTGTAATAGACATTTTTTGTTTCACCTCCATTGTTTTGTTCAATACATTGAACGATTTGTTAATTATGTTATACTATTTTTCAGATTAGGTGTCAATACTTTTTTTTATTTCTTTTGACAAGTTGTACAATTAGTTGTACAATTGATTGTATAATTAGTTACATAATTTTTAAGAGGTGGTCACTATGATTAAATGTAATTTGCCAGTGCTTTTAGCAGAAAGAGGGGTAAAAATAACTAAACTTTCAAAGGATACTGGAATTTCAAGAACCACATTGACATCTTTAAGTAATAACTATAGTCAAGGAATACAATTTGATACTTTAAACAAAATTTGTAAATATTTAAAAATAAATCCTGGAGAATTATTTTTATATGTTCCATTTGAAATAAATTTTAATTTTCAATATGAGGATATTTTTACAATTATTGTGACTGATGGCAATCAAAAATTTGAGTGTGATTTTTGTTGGTCATTAGAAAAAATTGAAAGCGAAAGAAAAAATTTAAAAGGGGATTTTTTAGGTTATAAAAAACATTGGGAATTTTCCATTCAGGATCTTAAGATTTTAGATACTAAAGATAATATTGAAAGAATAAAAGAAAAAGAAAAAATTAAAAATTATTTAAAACAATTACCTATAGCTTTATATAAAATGTTAGAAAATGAAATTCTTGAAAAAATAAATGATAAAATAAGTCGAGAACAAGAAATGGCACTTAATGCTTATGAAATATCTCATGCAGATATTGAAGATATGGATATAGTAATTTATTTTGATCTTAATAATCTTTTTGATTAAATAGACTCTCAAGAATAAAATAATTCTCTAGCTTTTAGGGTGTTGTTTTTCCTCTGATTCAATAGAAAGTAAAGACATATTGTATTGTTTTAAAGTGACTTTAATAATTCTATATTATTCATTAAAGTTCTTTTGTGATATTGCTTTTTTGTGAATATGTGTTATAATTATATTGTGAACACCCCCATAAGGGTGGGAAATCCAAGGTTATGTAAAAGTTCTGAATAATATAAGCCCTCATTTTTGGGGGCTTGTATTATATATATAAGTCGTCAGAACACTTGTATATATAAAAATACATAACTTTGGAGGGTATACTTATGATTTACATCGAGAACATTAATTTTGATGGTGGGGTTACAATTGTCTTCATCATTGCAGTAGTGTTATTTTGCTTTTTTAGAAAGTCATCTAAAAAGTAAGAGTGTGATCAATACCCTCGCCCTTATGGGCTTATTTTCTATCTAGCCAGTCACAAATGATAAAACACCGGCAATCACTTGCAAACTGGTTTTAGAGTATCAGTCCCAATATAAATTACTGGGGCTTTTATTCTATAAAAAAAATAAAGATGTGATAGTTTGATATTGTCACATCTTTTTATTTTGAGATTTAATAAATAAAATTACAAATATAGTTATTAATAAAAAATGATAGGTGAGTGGTGAAGATAATCCGTCTTATATGTGGTTTAGTTATTCAAAATAATTTTTCTCCACTAGCTCAATAAAATCAATACTTCAATTTTAAATTTTCATAAATTCCAAGTTGGAGCAACCACATATTTTTTTATATAAAAGTGTCCACGCTAAAATGATAAAAAAGTACCGCCTAGGGTGGACTTTCAAAAGAATTTTATACAATTTGTCTACCTATAAACAGTTATAACATTTTCCATGAAAATAATTTTTTAACTTTAAATTACAATTTTCACATAAAAAAAGAGAGTGAATTTATATAATTCAACTCCCATTCTAATAACTGTATTATTCAAAAATTGACATTTTTATATTATAGCCTTTGGAGTTTCTCGACTTAATAGCACAATACCTCATATATTTAAAAATACGAGGGCTGACAACTAATTTTTTATAGAAAATCTTCTAGTCTATCTAAAAAGTTCCCTGTTTTTTCTTGGTTTAAATCTTTTCTTTCTCTTAGGATATCTAGTCTCTCCAATTTCTCAACTCTTTCAACTTCTAATATCTTTTGTTCTATCTCCTCGGATAGTTTTATCTTTTCAAAGGTATTCTTATTAACCATATTATTTTTTATTTCTTCTCTCACTGATTCAAGTGCCATTTTATTCAATTCTAATCTTTCTAACTTATTAATTAAAATTGTGTCCTGTAATTCTTCCTGCAACTGCTTTAAATATTCAAGCTGCTTTTTCTGTAGTCCTTCTTTAGCACTCATCTTTTTAATAACATCTATACTTAAATCACTAAGCTTGGAAGCCTCTTCCAGTGTAGCACCTTGTATAATTAAATTTCTTGCTTTTGCTTTTTTCCCTCTCTTATTTTCCATATATTCCCCTTTATTCGGTGCCGTTTAGTGCTGATCCCAATTAGAATGGGAAATCGTCCTCACTATAATTATTTTTGTTATAGTTTGGATCTAATAAAGTACCTTGCACCTTATCATCTGATTTTTTAGTTGATCCTATAAAATCAATATTTTCAACTATGACTTCAAAGCCATTTCTTTTCTCTCCTCTATACTCATATTGATTTGTTATAAGTTGCCCATTAACTGCAATCCTATTACCTTTACTTAAATACTTTTTGATCAGTTCAGCAGTCTTTCCAAAACTCACGCATGGTATAAAGTCTGTAACATCTCTTTTCATCTTTCTTGGGACTGCTAGATTAAATTTAATATAAGTCTTTCCCTTGCTCTCTTTAAGTTGTAAATCAGTTGCAATATTCCCAATTATATTTATATTATTCATGTTTTGCCATTTCCTCCAGTTCTATTAATAATTCTACCTGTTCAAGTTCTATTCTATCTATTGCCTCCTTAATATCATCTGTCTCATAGGTATCTAATAGTAATGCTTTGATTTTATCTTTTCCAGCTATAGAAAGATCTAATGTTTTAAAAAAGTTCTTTAAGTTTTCTAAGTAACAAAATAAAATTTTTTTATATCTTTCATCATCTTCTTTTAAATACTCTAGTTCTTCCAATAAGAACCGACAAGTTTTATGTAATTTAAGACGTCTAATTCTATATTTTAAGTTATCCATTTTATCCCTCCATCTTTACTATATTATATCATTATTCAATGAAATAAACAATGTTATAAAGCTTTTTTATAGTGAAAATTAGTACCATCTCTGAGATGGAAATTATATTTTAATGATCTCACTTATAAAGTAAATTTAGGAGTTTGTAGAAAGATAATTTTTTTCAATTTCCTTATAAGGCACGCTTAAAAGTTAATTTTTAACTTTCGCTTTTTGCTTACATTTCATTTAACCCTTTGGGTGTACTACGTACAATAAAAATCAAAGAAAATTTGTTACAATAATATTTTTTTTCGGAATTGATAGATAGATTTTTTTGGTTTGCCATTTTTAAATATATTATCTATTATTTTTTTGAGTGATAGCCTTAAAATCCTTGATTTTGTTAGTTTTCTTCCCTATCTTTAAAATCAATTTTACAGGCTCACAAGCTAAATTTATGAGCTATAGTTTTAATCATATTAACTTTTAAAAGCTCTCAAAATGAATTATAGAGGGTCGATTTTTTCTCAAATGTTAGTATTTTTTAGTAATTAAAAAGAGAAGAATAAGATTAGCAATTTTAGTTTAAAAGAAGATAAAATTATATCCGAATAAGGTTGTTAATTTAAAGTTTTAGATGTATACTTTAATGAAGAGGGAAAAATCATAATGGAATTGGAGGAGATAAAATAAATGGCTAAATATTCAGATAAAGTACCTTTATATCAAGGCTTTGCTAATGAGGGTAAGGTTACAGGTGAGTTTCCAGTATCATTTGATAAAAAGAAAAACTGGCTTGATGTTTTAAAAGGTGTTGGAGCCGTTACTGATGAGGAATATGAAAAAATATTAAAAGAACTAAAAGAAAAATATGGCATAAAAGATTAGCACTTAGGCAACTAGGTGCTTTTTTAGTATTGAGGGAAAAGGACATATGATATTAAACTAGAGAAAATTTCCATAGTTAAAAAGTTCGTTCAGAGAAAATGCCTAACGGGCTTAATCTCTTTATACCGTTATAGTTTTTTTCTCTAACGATTTAACGTTAGGTGAAATCTACCAAACGTTAAAAGCGATACGTGAAAACCCGTTTCGAAAAAATGCTGAACGATAAAGGGGTCGGAATATTTTCCGTGGGGTATAGCATATGGAAAATTCCCACATGGTAAAAGTGAACCGTAAATTTCACGGATTTATTTTAAAACATTTTGTATTACTCCCTAAAATCTAGGGTTTTAAAAAGTGATAGGGGAAAAAACCACATCACTATTTTATATATAATCGTTCCTAAATCGTTCTTTTTAGGGTACGATTAGCCGTTACGTAAAATATACGGCACGGATTGAAAAGTTTATAATATAAAAGTGTTCCCTGGATCTTAGGGTACACAATTATATAATGCCCCTTTTCTCATATTACCTGCCTATTTTATCCCTATACCTAATCACTTATAAAGCTAGAATTATAAAGGGTTTGAAAAGATTTTCATTAGTGGGATACTTAGCACATAATCATTTTAACTTTCCACATAATCATTTTTATATTTGTGAAGCCGGTTTCCTGGCTTCACTTTTCATTGGTCACACTCTCAATATATCTACTTTTCATTGTTTTAAATCAAATTAACGGGCTTTTTATATATACTTGGTCACTTAATTATTTATAAAAAACAATGGCCATAAATTTTTAAAGCTTATATCATTATAAAAACATCTTAAAATCAGAAAACTAAAATTTAAGTTTTCCAACAATTCCCTACTTTTTAGGGACTCAAAAAACTCAAGATACTTCTTTTTTAGGGGGTCAGAAAAGTCAGAAATGTTTCTTTTTAGGGCAGCCGAAATGGCCGAAATTGTAGTATTTTGTAGTAGTCTTTTACTCAACGAATGCTTTTATAGCTGCTATTTTTTTATCTTTACACATATCTTTAAATAATCTCATTAAATAGCTAGGTGAGTAATAAATTATATTTGCTATTTGTTCCCATGTCTTACTCTCTATGTATTTCAATTGGAATATCTTTCTTGTGTCCTCATTCTCTATACTATCAATCATTCCTTTGATTTGTTTTTGCTCTTGCTCTACTTTCTCCAGTGAATTATATATATTATTGTCTAAGCTTTTGATTGTTTCTAATGTTCTATCTCTTAACTTATCTTTAGTGAATGATTTAATATAAATAGTATCTTTTTCATTTTCTTTTAGCATATCTTTTAAAAGTCCTTTTTCTATTTCTAATAGCTTGTATTTGCAATGCTGACACATAATTACACCTCGATTTTAAATAAATTTTATACCTAAATTATACCATTTTTTTTGATATTTTTATTGCTTTTACTAATGAATTAAAGATGTTTTTATACCAATTTATATTTTTAAAAAAAACTCCTTAGAATAAATCTAAGAAGTTTTAAAAGTTTGTTATATTTTATTGTAATTTTAATCTTTAATTCTTACTTTATAAAATTGTTTATTTCTTTTACTAGCACCCATAATGCACACACTAACACTTATTATAGTTTTATAACTATCTATAATTCATATTAAAATATCAAAACTCTTTTACTCTCCATTATATCACGATTTTACTACTTTTTTCAAAGTATTTTCAATTTTATTAGTAATAATTAATTTAAAAATAATTTTTTCAAATTCAATATTTTCTATTTTATTCAAGATTTACTATATCTTTTTTAA
>ERZ838839.3294-NODE-3294-length-10470-cov-2.847912_pt1 | contig 10470 bp, 6 predicted proteins | sample MGYA00519909_ERZ838839 | MGnify/ENA primary metagenome ERZ838839 (study PRJEB31850, sample SAMEA3708843) | human gut metagenome | biome: human gut; feature: human-associated habitat; material: faeces | place: China | collected 2014 ... | reverse complement strand
GAATATGGGAAGAAATAATCATTATGCCCTTTTTCATGCAATAAAGTTACTTCATAGGGCAATCCTAATTCCAAAAACTCATGAACGGTATCCAGAATATGTGCTCCCCAGTCTCCTAAAGCTCCCATTCCGAAGTCATACCAACAGCGCCATTCTCCCTGATGATATTTTTCATTGTATTCATGATATGGAACAGCGCCGAGCCATGTATCCCAATCCATGTCTTTCGGAAGTTGCTGTCCTGAGGGGAGTTTATAAATGTTTGTATCCCATTTATGCCAACGCCGTACGTTATTCATGTGTGCAGTGACGGCGGTCACGTCTTTAATAATTCCGGCATCCATCCAAGCTTTGAACTGGAAGTAGTTTGCTTCAGAATGTCCTTGGTTTCCTACTTGTGTAGCCAGATTAGGACGTTTGAGCGCTGCTTGCATCAAAAGTTCCGCTTCATAGAAAGTACGTGCTAACGGCTTTTCTACATATACGTGTTTGCCAGATGCCAAAGCTAGCATGCTAATCGGAAAATGAGAGTGATCTGGTGTAGCAATTGCAACGGCATCAAATTCTTTTCCCGCTTTATCAAACATCTGGCGGAAGTCTCTGAACTGTTTTGCTTTGGGATACATGCCTATTACCTTTTGTGTATGTTTGGCACCCATGTCTACATCACAGAGGGCAACTACTTCTACCATGCCGGTCCGGGCAAAATCTTCAATAATTTGCTGCCCGCGGTTACCGATACCTACATAAGCTATCTTCACTTTTTCGTTTTTGTTTTTTGAAGATGACAATGTTTGTGCATTCAATATTTCACCAGCTCCTGCTGCCAGTCCGGCAGAAGCCATTGTCATTGTTTTCAGGAAATCTCTTCGTGTTACCATAATTTCTTCATTGATATTGATTAAGTATTCTGTTGATTATATGTTATAAATCTGTTATTATTCTTTTTTCTTTTTGAATAGTGCTGTTATGCCATAAAAGAGGATACGTAAAAGGCTCCAGATGATATATAGCGCTACAGAAAATATGAGCACATAAAAAAATGAAGTTATCATCTCCGTCAAAGGAGTATTATACGTAAATATAGAGTATAAATTGACCAAATTGGCAATAATAAAACACAGGAACAGTGTAATCAACTCTGTTTTCTTTCGTCGAGCGGTCAGGATTGTATCTTTCATACTGCTTCGGATGTTTTTGATTGATGATTCAGATAATTAATTTTGTATTCATCAGGGAAATATAGTGTTTTTTCTTCCTGTAACGCTTGGTGACCCAATAGGCAGAGCATACTCGCATAATATCCTTCTTCCGCGATTCTTGCGGGTTGTTTGCGAGTAATAACAGCTTCTACAAAAGCTTCCAATAACAAAGAAGTGCCATCGCTCTTAGGACGTTCTCCGAGGATTAATTCTCCTTTGTTTTCGTTAGCCGTTTCCGGAGCCCAACTGGTACCTGCGAAAGGCAGAGTGTCAAATAATTTATTTTCCCAATCGTTTATCATTTGCAGAAAACCGGGTGCCGGCGGGATACTTTCAAAGTAATATTTACCTTTTTCTGGTTCAACAGTTCCGAGATTTCCCATGATTTGCTCTTCTAAACCATAAAATTGATTGGAAATAACAGAATCGAATGTCATTTTTACGCCATCATCGAATACATATAGGCAACTTACATTGTCGTATACTTCCCGACCGTCTTTCCAGTATGTAATAGCTCCATGTCCCATCACTTTCTCTGGGAGTTTATTCAATGCCCAACTTCCTATTTGTAATTGATGGCAGGCCAGTTCCGTCATTAGTCCTTTTGAATACTCTTTATAGAGTCGCCAGTTAATTTGTCGTTCTAAATTAGCAGAAGGAACTGGGCGTCTCCAGTCTCCATTTCTGTACCAGAATGTGCGGATCGCATTTATTTCTCCAAATGTGCCGGCATGAATCATTTCCATAGCTTTGATATAACGAGGATCGAACAGACGCTGTTGCCCTGTGAAGAATATTTTTCCCGTACTACGATGTTTATTGTACATACGGAAACATTCTTCCATTGTAAAACCAATTGTTTTTTCACAGAATACATGTTTACCGGCATCAAAAGCATCCATTACAATTTTACAGTGCGAACTGAGAGGAGTCGCTACAAGTATAGCATCTATGTTGTTGTTTTCCAATAGCTCACGATAGTCACCATATACTTTTGCTTTGGGAGCAAGCTTCAATGCTTCATCTATCGAAGGCTGGTAAATATCGCAAAGTGCTACGATATCAACTTTAGGATTTTGGACTAAAAAGCTCATAAGGAAGCGACCTCGTGAGCCTGGTCCAATAACCCCCAAACGACATTTTTCATTGGAGGTGTTCACGGCTTCTGAAAAGGCAGAAAGCCAGGGACTTGCTGCAAGAAGAACTCCAGCTCCGGTCATTCCGATATTCTTCAGAAACTCTCTTCTGCTAATTTGCGTATGTTTCATTTTGAAGTTATTTGATTCTCAGTATTTTATTCTGTATGCAAATATAGAAAGAAGAGTAAACTTTCTATAAAATTCACTCTTCTTTTTATTAAAATTGGCATTTACCATTCAATTGCCTGATCTTCGTCTGGTATTTGAGTATTTATTTTACGTTCCATCGTTAGAGATCCCTTTACAACATATTCAAGCGGATAACCCGGAACTGAAGTATAATCTGTAAACTCATATTCCAGATTGTTGATTGTTACGTAAATATGTTTTAGGTAAGGTCGTGTAGCATCCATCTCTTCTTCAACCGTATAGGAAGGTTGCCCTTTCACTACCAGATTTATGTCCTCATTATCAGAAGAAATCTTCAGCTTACGTGTTTGAAGATCTATTTTCTCTTCTGTAAATTCAAATTTAATTTTGTAATATTTCCGATCCAAGCGGTCAATGTCTATAAGGCCCGCATAGAAAAATATAGTTTTGTCATCTATTACATAAGAAGTATGGTATTCCGGAACTATAGCCTCTTTTTCGTTTCCTTTAAAATATACTTTATACGCAGTAGCACTATATTGCCCGGAATAATCATTGAATGGGGAAATACGTAACATCGCCCTCCTATAAAATTTGCGGGGATTGGCCTGGTAGTTGTGTGATGGATCGTTGCTCTGAATAGCTAACGGCAATACCCATTTGTCTACCTGATCTAAACCTTTCAGGGCAAAATCGATAGGCAGTAAGCTTGTACATTCGCCTGCCGGTATCTGTACTGTTTCCGGGAACTCGTAATACTTGTTTTCCAACGGTTTAAAGAAAAGTTCTTTACGGCTGCCGAAATGTTCAACATTCAACACATCCAATGTGTCAAGATCCAATCCTACATGCACATTCAAGTCTTTGGAATTCATGGTTGACCCGCTGACTATCAATGGGAGTTGGTATGTTACTTTCCCTTCCGGCTTGTAACGTATGTAAATAGGAGTTACTCCTTGTGCGTTGACTGGTGCCTTGAAAGATACCATTTGCACATATTGTTCAGATTCCCATTCATTATTGCATGACGCACATACTATCAGTACAGTCATGGCTAAGAGTAAATAATATATCTTTTTCATTTTTTTCAAGTTTATAAGATTATTCCGGATAAGTCCAGCCTGGATTTTGAGTTAAACGTTTGTTGCGCTTTAATTCAGTATGATTGATTGGCCAAAACCACATTTTGCGTGAGAAGGTTGTTGGTAATGAAGGTACTGCTACCGGTGTATGGAATACATCTGCCATTTCTTTAGTTGCTAAAGTGTTACACCCATAAATTGGAGTTGATTCTTCTACCGGAGCATCTAGCCAACGACGTAAATCAAAATAGCGATGTCCTTCTCCCATCAATTCAATCTGACGTTCACGTTTTAACTTTTTGCGGAATTCGATAGGGTCATCATATTCTTCTTGGGTATAATCAGGAACTCCTGCACGAATACGTATAGGACGAATTCCTTTTTTCATTTCATTGATATCGCGTTTGATTATATGAGTCTTATTACCATCCCAAGAAGGTATGTCGTATTGCCCGTTTAATTCGTTCAATGCTTCGGCATAAATCAACAGAACTTCTGCATAACGGATAGCCGGTTCTACTTTCTTTTTAATAAGTTCTTCATTGTTGTCTCCTTTACCCATATCATCCGGGTGTACAAATTTTTTAACTCCAATGCCGGTGCGTAACCAAAACATCGAGTTTGTATACCCATTACCGTCTCCACGGTAATAGAAGACTTGTATGTTTTGAGGTTCTCCTGCATTTTTATTGCTGTTCAACAAATTCCAAACATCACCATTGTAGGCTACTGAAGCATAGAAACGGGGCTCACGATTAGCATACTGTAAAGAGACGCCTTCTGACAAAGGTTTGTAACGACCTGCTTCTACGTCTTCTTTCGTCACATAGCCGGACATGCGTTCCGAACCGTCACCGCGGTTGATTTCTTTATCTTTACCGGGACAATCAGTTCCATCATTCATATAATATGCGTCACATTGTTTCTGTGTAAGTCCGTGTGTATTCCATCCTTTAGCAACACGTGGTAGCTGATGTATTACCATGTTATTAATGCTTTGGTCACCAGTATTCTGCCCACGGGTAAAAATTAATTCTTTATTCTCAAAAGCACTGACTGTTCCGTTGAATATAGCACGATAAGATTCGAACGGATCGATGTCTTTCCACCCATTCGGCCAAGCTTGTTCTGAGAATTCAGGGTGGTATGGAGGAGCAATCGTTGCAGGAAATGCAATATCCCCTTTGTCTGTAGCATAAGAAACAAACAGCGTGTAACGGTTCAATTCTATCACATCCTTGGCAGCGGCAGCAGCTTTCGCCCACTTAGATTCATCGTAAGCTTCTGGTAACAGTCGATTACCTTGATCATCTACCAGTTCTGAAGCAATATCAGCAGGCGTTTGTCCATTCATTAATGGGCTGGCAGCATATAGCAGAACTTTGGCACGAAGAGCTAATGCCGCACCACGGGTGGGGCGAGCTATTTCTTGTATTGCACGGTCTAAAGGGAGAGCTTGCGCAGCCAGAACTAATTCATTTGTGATATAGGTCACACATTCGTCATACGTATTACGCGGTTGTGCTACTGCATCATAATCTTCCATGTAGTCAATGCCTTGATCCGGCACAATAGGAACAGGACCGAACAAGCGCAACATAATCCAGTAGAAATAGGCTTTCAAAAAGTGCGCTTGTGCTTTGTTGTCAGCAATTTCTTCCGCTGTATATTCCGTATTCATGTCTATATTGTTCAAATATATAGAGGCTTGGCGAATGCCTTTATAACATTTGTTCCAGATTTCTGCACTTTCTCCTGCTAAACCTCCTTCGTTATATTCACCGTTTTTCCATGCTTTATATCGGTCATCTCGATCACCGAAATACATGTCATCAGCAAAACAGAAAGGAACATATCCTTTACTGGCTACATCGAGAAGATGGTTATCTCCCAAAAAGAAGTATGCGCGTGCCAGCCATTTGTCAGAATAAGCTCTGCTTGTAAAAACATCTTCTATTGACATACGCTCATCAAATAGATAATCAGAGTCCAAGTAATCGGAACATGAACTGAGGGTAAATCCTATCCCTATTATAAATGATAAAATAATGTATATTTTCTTCATAATGTCATTGCGTGTATTATAAATTAACGGATATTCCTAAAGATAAATTTTTGCTGAGCGGATATCTCTTTCCATCCGTACTTCCCATTTCCGGGTCCCATAATTTGAATGCAGACCATGTGAGTAAATTGGTGCCAACAAAGAAGATACGGACAGTGTTAAAATGTACCTTATTTACCAGCTGGGTTGGTAGCGTATACCCTACTTCTACAGTCTTTAAACGTAGATAAGACCCGTTGCGTAACCAATAAGTAGATTGCTGATAGTTATTAGAATTAGGTCCGTAGGATAGTCGGGGATATTCAGCATTCGGATTCTCTGTAGCTGGATCACCAGATATATCTGCTGAAATCCAACGATTGGAATTAGCCATCTCTGACAGGACATTTCCCCAGCCATCTCCCAACTTGAACATATGGACTGTTGAGCCATCGATAAAATAAGTTGATTTTCCGGCTCCCTGAAAGTGCAGATTCACATCTAGACCTTTACAGTTTGCAGCTATTCCGAATCCATAAATAAGATTAGGTTTGGTCGTTGCACCGATTGCGACTTGGTCATTACCGTCAATTTTACCATCACCATTCACGTCTTTATATTTAATATCACCAGGCATTACTTTATAACCATCGAAATCTTGTACCGGACTATTACGGATATCATCATAGTCTTTAAACAACCCTAAAGATATCAATCCTCTTGCTTGATTTACACGATGTCCTTTTTGCATTTTATACCAGTAGTAGTTGTTTTCTTCATCTCTATCTACTATTTCATTTTTGCTATAAGTGATATTACTACGTATTGTTAAGCCAACAGCTCCCAGTTTCTGGCGGAAAGTGAAATGTCCGTCAAAACCTTCAGAAGTCACTTTTCCAACATTGGCACTAGGATTACTTTCTAAACCGACTATCCCCGGCAAATATTCGCGTAACATATAGATTCCTTCGCGTTTCTCATTAAAATAGTCAACAGAACCGGATAATTTGTCATTGAAAAAAGAGAAGTCAATACCGAGGTCATGCTTTGTTGCAATTTCCCATGTAACGTTAGGCGAAGATAAAGAAGAATAGCGCATACCACCATAATATCTGTCAAACGTGTAATCTCCAAAGTTGTATCCACCAGTGTCTACAGTTTTGTCACCATCTTTTTTAGTCATTGTTTCAATATCATAAAGGTAGGGGAAACGAGTATTTCCCAAATTGTCGTTACCTACTTTACCGTATGAATATCGAATTTTGAACATGTTCATCCATTTAAGATGTTTTTTTATCAAAGACTCCTCAGCTATGTTCCAAGCTCCTGAGATGGCAGGGAAGAAACCAAACCGATGTCCTGCTGCGAAATTCTCCGAACCGGTATATCCGAAATTGAAATCAATGAAATAACGATAATTCCAGTTATAGGTAAATCGTCCTGCCAATCCTTGATTACGTCTGGCAATACCTTGTTTAAGATCATCTCCAAGGCCTACCGTTTTTATTTTTGAAGACTGGTTATATTTTAATGTTCCTCCTAGATGATGATGTTTGAATCCTCGGCTATAATGTAACTCTGCTTCAAAGAATTCATTTCTAAGGCCATCGGAACCGCTCTCTTGAAACATCTTTCTTTCTTCAGCTACACGGTCATAATCGAGGGTTCCGTCTGTTGCGCGGAAACGTTTTGCCTTCCACTGTTCCGGCCATTTTCTGCGGTTAATCCAGTTGTTATTTTCTGTGTCATATCCGAAGCGTCCCACGAATCTAAGTCCTTTGGTGATGAAATCAAGTTTCTGCTCTAAGGTTACATTAGTCTGGATATTATTCTTCCAGTTTTCCCGATAACCAGTCATTGTAGCTTGAACCCATGGATTAAAGCGATCTCCATTGTCATTTCCATAGGCTGGTACGTATCCATTAGAATATAATTTAGGAACCATAATGGCATTATATCCCATAAGAGCTGTCCAAATAGCATCACTGCCAACTCCTGAATCATTGGCCTTTTGTAATGAACCTGAAACACCGACTTTTAATAGAGTTGATTTAGTGATGTCTATATCTACATTCATGCGGTAATTCCAACGACGGAAATTTGCATTTGTATTGTAATCTTTCAAAGCTTTATCTACTTTGTACATACCTTGTTGGTCAAGATAGCTTCCTGATACATAGTATCGTGCTGTATTACCACCACCGTTCATGCTTAGTGTGGCACGAGTGCTCCATGAACCTTTTCGTAGTAATTCATCTATCCAATTAACATTGGGATATAAATCAGGATCTAGTCCTAAACGGAATATTTCCAATTCGTCCGCTTTATATAGCGGCTCAAGATTACGTGTGATTTTAGCTTCATTTGCCATGGAAGCATATGTGTATCCATCTACAAAGTCAGGAACTTGGGTGAGCATATTGTAGAACGTTTCCGCTTTTGCACTGATATTAATTTTCCCGGCTTTACCGTGTTTGGTTGTGATTAATACTACTCCATTTGCACCTTTGGAACCGTAAATAGCAGTAGCTGATGCATCTTTTAATACGGAAAAAGATTCGACATCTTCTACATTTATTTCATCCAGACTACGTTCGAATCCGTCAACGAGAACTAATGCGGAATTACTGGCTCCGAAAGTTGAAATACCACGGATCCAGAATTCAGAAACACTACCCGGCTTTCCGGAAGTTTGCATCGCTAAGATGCCCGGTACATTACCTGCCAGGGCATTAGCCATAGAACCTGAGGGATTTGCTTTTAAGACATCTACATCCACATTAGTAATAGCACCTGTTACAGTCAACTTCTTTTGGGCACCGGTACCCGTGATTACCACCTCGTCAATCTCTCTAGCACTTGCTTCTTTCATTGTGACATTGACAGTTCGTTGCTCTTTGACTAATACTTCTACTTTTTCAAAGCCTATATAAGTAAATACCAATTTGTGGTAGGGTGGCATTTTAATACTGTATTTTCCATTCAAATCAGTAATGGCACCTAAGCCGGGTATATTACTTATTGATACATTAACCCCAATCATGGGCTCTTTATTTGTATCAGTTACGACACCTGTTACTACAATGCTTTCTTGTGCCAAAGCACTGGTAGAAAGTCCAAGCAACAACATGCATATAAATAAAAAGTTTTTCATCATATAAATGTATGTGTTAATCATGTATTATTCTTCGTAGCCAATTTTGCGAATACGGCGGTTTTCACGGTCACCTATAAAGAAACATTCTCTTTCTTCATCGTATACGATTCCTTCAGGATGATTGAAGCGTGCTTCTTGGCGTAAATCACCATCATTATATCCGGAAGTTCCATTACTGCCTCTACCAGCAAATGTCGTTACTCGACCTTGTGGTGTTAAGATACGGATACAGTGGTTTTCTCTATCACAGAAATAAAAGTCATATTCATCGCTGCTCCCTTTGTATGCTGGATTCTTTACGAATGTACCTTGTCGGGGAGCATGCATGCGGGCTTTTTTACCAACTCCATCTACCCAATCTTTGGCACCCTGCTGACCACAAACAATATATGGGGTGGTAAGGCGCTTTGTCTTCCAGTCATAATCAGAACGTAAGATGTAATGTTGATTAACTACTACAATGTATGCATAGTTTCCGCTAGGGTGGAATTGGATATGAAACTCCCATCCACTATCTTGTATCGTAAACAAAGGGGTAGTTTCCTGAGTTGTAAAATCATATCGAAACACTTGACCAGCATTCCATGAATTGAAATATAATTCTCCATTTATAGGATGAGTTTCTGCACCATTACAGTTTTGACCTTTTGTCAATTCTGTTATAACTTTGAATCCTGATTCACGTGTAAGAATATAATTGTTCGGTCTATCATTATTATTTTGGTCATTGGTAATAATCATGCTGTCAGCTTCATGTGTCCAGCAGATGGTACGTACTTTGCTTAATCCACTATATACGGTACTTACATATTCTTTTTCAAAGTCAATCAAACGGGTAGGGTGCTGTTCACCCACTAGATATAAATGATTGTGATTTTTGGGATCAAAGGACAACCAAACAGCACCTCCAAAGCCACCACAATCATCAAAAGGTCCATCTTTTAAATCATATTTGGTGTTTCCATCATACATTGTTCCTAGAAATGTTGTAACAAGCATCTTCTTTTGATATACAAACTTCTCATTGGCTTCTGTATTTGCAATTTCTTCACCTTCATCGTTGAGAATACTTAATTTAATATCTCCATCATAAGCTTTAGCTGGCACAACACAGTAGAGGCTTTTTCCTTTTGCTCCTACAACTTTGGAGTCTTGTCCACCGATAGTTACCTTTATTTTAGAAATATCACTTCCGAAGTTTTCTCCATACAAGAGCATTCGGGTTCCAAGTCCTCCTTCTTTTGGACTGAATTCAGAAATGACAACAGGCTTATTCGGATCAAAATCTCCTGTTGCGTCATCATTATCTTTGCAACTTGCAAAGATAAGTGTAAGTAAAGCCAGTACTACCCATTGAGTGTACTGACAGCAACTTTTGGTCTTACTTTTCATTTTCATAATACATTGGATTTTATTGGTAAAAATATTTGTATGCATTTTTACAGATTATTTGAATTCTTATTCACTAGTACTTTCATCCAATATCCTCCGATTACAGAACGAGCCTTAAAACCAGTCATTTTGCCTGTTTTCGTATCATGCCAATCACTGATAGGTACTCGTGAAGTCGTTTCATTGATATATTTATAGAGAGGATTTATAAACTTTTCAAAAGTAGCCTGATCCGGAGACATAGTTGCAGTCCACATAATCCAGTCAGACTTTGTATACTCTTTGCGGGAGTCCAATGGCAATC
>ERZ838839.3293-NODE-3293-length-10470-cov-2.876716_pt1 | contig 10470 bp, 9 predicted proteins | sample MGYA00519909_ERZ838839 | MGnify/ENA primary metagenome ERZ838839 (study PRJEB31850, sample SAMEA3708843) | human gut metagenome | biome: human gut; feature: human-associated habitat; material: faeces | place: China | collected 2014 ... | reverse complement strand
GTACTTTTCGCTCGGGTAGGTCGGCTCAATGCCCATCAGGGAGAGGTTCGCGTTCCCCTGCCCGGCCAGCTCGGACAGGGTTCTCAGCGCGGCGAAATAGTCATTGTTGACAAAGGGGTCTACCGGGCAGACGACGACAGCCTCATCAAGGCCGACGCCCTTGACGTCGTGCAGGTAGGCTGTCGCCAGTGCGATGGCCGGGAAGGTATCACGGCGGCACGGCTCGACGCAGACGCCCACCGAATTGCCCAGCTGGTTGTGAATGGACGATACCTGCGTCTTGCTGGTGGCAATCGTCACGCTGGCGTCGGCGTCGACCTCCTTGATCTGGCGGTAGACGCGTTGGACCATCGACTCGTACCCGTCGGCGGTCTTGAAGATTTTGATGAACTGCTTGGAACGAATGTCGTTCGACAGCGGCCACAGGCGCTTGCCGGAGCCGCCGGACAGCAGGATGATATTCATAGCGTTTCCTTTCAGCGCTCGGCGCGCATCGGGTTGTTCAGAAAGTCCTCATAGGACAGGCGCAGGCCGTCCTCCAGCTCGGTCTTGTAGGTCCAGCCGAGGTTCGTCGCCTTGGAGACGTCCAGCAGCTTGCGGGGCGTGCCGTTGGGTTTGGAGGTGTCCCACTCGATCTTGCCGGTGTAGCCGACGACCTTGGCAACGAGCTCGGTCAATTCTTTGATGGTCAGCTCCTTACCGGTACCCGCGTTGACTGTCTCGTTGCCGGAGTAGTGGTTCATCAGGAACACGCAGAGGTTCGCGAGATCATCCACATACAAAAACTCGCGCAGCGGGCTGCCGTCGCCCCAGCAGGTGACGCTCTCGACGCCGTTGACCTTCGCCTCATGGAAGCGGCGGATCAGTGCGGGAACCACATGGCTGTGGGTCGGGTGGTAGTTATCGTTGGGGCCGTACAGGTTCGTGGGCATGACCGAGATATAGTCCGTGCCGTACTGGCGGTTCAGGAACTCGCAGTATTTGAGACCGCTGATTTTGGCGAGGGCGTAAGCCTCGTTCGTCTTTTCCAGTTCGGAAGTCAGCAGGCAGCTTTCCTTCATCGGCTGCGGAGCCATGCGCGGATAGATGCAGGACGAGCCGAGGAACTCCAGCTTCTTGCAGCCGTTCTGCCAGGCAGAGTGGATGACGTTCATCTCGAGCGTCATGTTGAACCACATAAAATCGGCCAGCGCCTCCTGATTGGCGACGATGCCGCCGACCTTGGCCGCGGCAAGGAATACGTACTCGGGCTTTTCCTCGGCAAAGAACTTTTCGACATTTTCCTGACGGCAGAGGTCAAGCTCCTTGTGGGTGCGGGTGATGATATTGGTGTAGCCCTGACGCTGCAATTCGCGGACGATTGCAGAGCCAACCATGCCGCGATGACCTGCGACATAAATTTTAGCATTCTTTTCCATCATGATTGTTACCTTCTTTTGATGCTTTTGATGAAATTATTTGATAACGCCCTTTTCGAGAAATTCAGCCAGATTGGTCTTGATATGCTCCTCGGCGCGCTCTACGGCGACTTTCTTCATGTCATGATCGACCATGATCCTGACAAGCTCTGCAAAGGTGGTCTTTGTGGGGTTCCAACCCAGCTCACGCTTGGCCTTGCTGGGGTCGCCCCACAGGTTGACAACATCGGTGGGACGGTAGAAATCAGGGCTGACCTCGATAACGACCTTGCCCGTAGCCTTGTCGATGCCCTTTTCGTTCATGCCCTCGCCCACAAATTCCAGCTCAATGCCCACATCGTGGAAGGCCAGCTGGCAGAATTCCCGGACGGAGTGTTGCTCGCCTGTGGCGATGACGAAGTCCTCGGGCTTGTCGTTCTGCAAAATCAGCCACATGCACTCGACATAGTCCCTGGCATAGCCCCAGTCGCGCAGACTGGACAGGTTGCCCAAGTACAGCTTATCCTGCTTGCCCTGTGCAATGCGGGCAGCAGCCAGCGTGATCTTGCGGGTGACGAAGGTCTCACCGCGGCGCTCGGACTCGTGGTTGAAGAGAATGCCGGAGCAGCAGAACATATTGTAGGCTTCGCGGTATTCCTTTACAATCCAGAAGCCGTACTGCTTGGCAACGGCGTAGGGGCTGTAGGGGTGGAACGGTGTGTTCTCGTTCTGGGGAACCTCCTCGACCTTGCCGTACAGCTCGGACGTAGATGCCTGATAAATGCGGCAGGTGTCCTTGAGGCCGGACAGGCGCACAGCCTCCAGCACGCGCAACACGCCGGTGGCATCAACGTCGGCGGTAAACTCCGGCACATCAAAACTGACCTGCACATGGCTCTGGGCGGCGAGGTTGTAGATTTCATCGGGCCGCACGGTGCTGACGACTGAGAGAATGCTCATGGAATCACTTAAATCGCCGTAGTGAAGGTGGAAGTGCTCATGGCCTTCCAGGTGGGCGATGCGCTCGCGGTAATCAACAGATGAGCGGCGTATGACACCATGGACCTCGTAGCCCTTCTCCAGAAGGAACTCTGCCAGGTAAGAGCCATCCTGACCGGTAATACCGGTGATCAGCGCAACTTTAGACATATATTGACCTCAACTTTCCTGTTGTTCTTTGCAGTTCTCTGCTTACTTTTCTTGTAATACCGTATATTATTTTAGCGAATTCCGAATCAAAACTGAATTCACTATCTTGCCTTTCGAGGCAAATCGCTTACACAATATTGCCCTCTTTTGAAGAAAGCCGTTACATTCACACGACCGCATTAGAGTCAATGCAGCGTCTACCACTTTTCACGGAACTCTGATGGTGTAATTCCCTCGACCTGTTTAAAGATACGGCTGAAATAATGCGGTGCACCCAAACCACACTGGTAACCGATATCCTCCAATTTCTTATCCGTAAAGCGTAGCATCTGCTTTGCTTTTGTAATGCGGAGATTCAGAACATAAGTATTGATACTCACACCGTACTGTTCCTTAAACACACGGGTCAGATAGAACTTGCTGATGAAAAACTGTTCCGCCAAAGCATCCAAGGATATTTTTTTTGTGTAATGCATATCCAAATATTCTCGAATCGGATCTATGTTCTGCTTTTTAAGTACAGAATCCAAATGCTCTGCTGGATGCCATGATTCATTCATAAGAAGCACCAGAAGCTCATTTAGGCTGCTATTGATTCGCATATCCCGGATATAGTCATCTGACGAAGCGAGAGTGAAAAGAGACTCATGCAGCTCTATAAATGCGGTAATGTTCTCCGAATGAAATACTGGGCGACCCCCACGTTCTTGGTATTTCTGATAGATGTCCTGCATCGTTACACCGGAAAAGTGAATCCATGACAGCGACCAGAGATCTGTATCTGTACTATGGGAATACGGCTGCTGGCAATCGATGAACACGCAGTCCCCAGCTGTCAGCTTGTGCCTCTTGCCTTGGTATTCCAGTTCGCCAGAGCCAGAATTGACGCAGAAAAACAGGTAAGAGGGCAAATGGGTGCGTGAGGAAGTATGAGGCTGCACTGCTTGCAGACTGCCAATCTCCTGAAGAGATAGAAGTGCAGATCTGGCAAAAGCAGTCGGTGTATAGAGCACACGGTTGGAAGAAACAATTGGGAAGGTGTCCTGTGAATCATGTAAAAACAAGTCATTCATCTTGGACACCTCCTCCTTCTTTTATGCTATCAATTGCGCTTCATTTTCCCATAGAGCAGAAAATTGGTAAATGGTATGCTTTTAATAATCATCGTTAGTATCACTGTAAAGGTGATTGTCAGAATAAGCGAAACAATAAAATTGGCAAATCCTGTCGCCGTAAAGAATCCGCTCGTATTTCCAGTACTCATCAGTCCATTAACATACATGTGTGTAGTGTATATTTCCAGCGTACACAAGCCAATATAATCCAAACGGAGTCTTTCAAAATTATTCTTATATTTGTTTGCACTCCATAGCAATACGATATTCCCGGAAAATCCTGCAATACATCTTAATGCGATTGAAATCAAATTATCCTCGCAGTGATACAGATCATAATTGAAAACAATCGCTGAAAAGCAGACTATTGCAACAAACGCAATCAAACTCGAATACTTGTCAATAAACCGCTTCCATGTATCCTGTGTTTTTCGTATAACCCAACCAGAGCCATAGAATACAGAATAGTACAAAATGAACTTTATCCCTATAAAGCGGATACCAACTAAGATGCCTAAGACCCCCAGCATTCCTAGCATGACAAGCGCGGCAGCAGCTGTCTTCACCGCATAATATGCAGTGTTCCGTGAACTTATATAATTACAGATGTTTGCTATTATTGAAAGTATAAAAACAACCCATAAAAACCACATTCCGGAGTCAACATGAAATGCGATATGATTTGCTGCCGTTAGTACATTTCTGTCAAAGCTACCTAGAAGCAGCACGCTAACCAAGAACCACCAAGAAAGGAACGGAAGCGCATAATGTTGCATTGAGCCAACAATCCTCTTTGATAATTCATGAGTGTTCTCAACGTTTCTGGCCGAAAAATATCCTGAAACCAGCATAAATCCAGGCATTTGAATCGCCCAAATTATATTAGTCAGGATTCCTCCCTCATCTGTCACACTGTACTGCAGTACATGACGAATGACAACCAAGATTATTAATAGACCCTTGTATATATCCAGTGTCCTATTCCTTCCTTGCTTGCTTGCTTGCTTGCTTGCTTGCTTGCTTGCTTGCTTGCTTGCAGATTATCGTCCATAGTTTTCCTCCTGTCAAGAATAATCATAACAACTCTATCCGTCTGACATATGCAAAAGGTCTACTTTTTAAGGATCTTCTTCAATTTATAAAGCAACCCTATTTTTCTTAAAACATACACCATACGCTTTTTCATTGTAGGTTTCGCATTTTTTAATCGAGCAATTATCAATTTCTGAATACAGTCGGTTTCTATTTTTATGCTTCGGAGCATTGTCCTGTAATTGGGAATAAAATCCGATGAAGTCCCCATCTATACATTGATTCACGGACAAAGTTTGTAAATCGTTAAAAAGTTACTTGTCAGCTTTAGTGTTCACGTAAATCAGTGATAGATCCTCGTCATCTGAGAGATTTAATCGATACGATTTAATCCCCTAAGCATCAGCAATAGTCAAATCACTAATTCGGCCTTTCTTTTCGAAATCACATTCATAGCAGCAGTTTCTTAAATCCGCATTTCTAATAAATGATCCATCGTATAAATTATGTCCTTCGTTTTATGTAATCCAATGCCTCTCCAATGCTTTTCGATTTCAAGCAAAATAGTATTGTGCCATAAACTGTAACAACAACAACACCTTCTATAATAAGACAAATCAATGTGCTCAAATTCACAACTTCTTTAACTAATAAAAGTACTACAACCGATAAAATCAAGGCTGTAATTCCCTTTCTTATTTCCGAGAAGCAGCTTTTGACTGAAAAACCAGGCAAATAATTTTTAACATCTCTTAACAGAAGTATTGTTGCAATCATCATCGCAATACTCGTCGCAAGCGATACGCCAGAAATGCCGATAAACTTAGAAAGCAAAAAACTCAACGTAATATTGCATACAATTGATATCATTCCATTAATCATTGGTGTTTTTGAGTCTTGGAAAGCATAAAAAACCTTAACCAAATTAGCTCTCGCTGCTTGAAAGACAAATCCCAACGAATATCCAATAACGACACTATACGTCAGTGTAATTTCATTTGTTCCAAAATTGCCACGTCCGTAGAACAGTTCAACAATTTGATCTCCCGCAATTACGCACATTCCCGTGATAGGCAACAGAATCAACGTAAGATAAACAAGTATTTTTTCAAGACTCTTTCCCACTTTACCAGTCTGTCCCTGCGCAACCCATGTACTGCAGTGAGAAAATAAGACCACTGAAATTGATGTAACAATAACTCCAACTACCATATCATGAACCGATGCACCATAGTTTAAAACAGAGGCACTTCCATTTCCCAGGCCTGTCGAAATTTGGTTGTCTACAATCTGATTTACTTCATACATAGCATTACCTAACAGTAATGGAATAGTAAGCTCAAGTAATTTTTTTACTTCGACCTTATAGTCAATCTTTCCAATAACAAATTTAATTTTTTTTCTTGTGGCTGCAGTTACCAAGATACACTCTGCAATTCCAGAAAGAATAAAAGCATAGAGCATACCGTTCATACCAAATCGAGAATAAAAAAAGACTGCTGCTAAGATTAAAAATACGTTTTGAAAAAAAGCTATTGCTTTTCCTGGCAAAAATATTTTATCTGATTCGAGAACTGTATTGACAATCAAATAATAACAATACAAGATAAGTTCGGCAGACATAATTCTAATGTCGTAAGCCAAATCGCTAATCTGCGCTCCCTGATACGATGGCGCAAGAAATCTCGCCACAAATGGCGCAAACACCGAAAACAAAAGTGCTAATACAGCCGAAATTGGAAGAAAAGTTCTTAGAACCGCATTAATCAGGCCATTCGCCTTCTCCCGTCCCTCATTAACTAAGAGTTGGGTGTGAATAGTCAAAAGTGAAATAGACAGTGCAGAGAATATCGTTCCACACAATGAAGTTATCGTCCCAGTTGCGACAAAAAAAGCATCTGTTTCTATTGTCGCGCCACAGTATGCCGCAAGAACTGACTGTTTGATCAAACCAAGAAACTTGATTAAAACAGTAAATAATGAAACCATCACTGTTGAAACCAGTATACTTTTCTTGTTTTTCATAAATTTGCTCCATTAAGCTTTCTGTTCTTCTTGATAAATATGGCAATCGGCCATAAATAGGATAAATATTAGAAAACGCATATACGTCGATGATAATGTAAAAATAAGCACTCCCGTTGCAACAAGTGCAATGCCCATGGCAATATCTTTTTTAAAGGCTCTTTTTAACGCTACGATAAAAAAATACAAATAGAACAACAAACCAATCATACCATTTTCAAAGAGAATGTCCATGAAAGTGTTATGTGCCACTCTATCAAACCCTGAATAAGAAGGTGCTGCCCCCTGTCCCATACCACATATAAGCCCTAATGGGTGACTGAATAATGCGTTCATAAGATTTCCCCAAATTCTTGTTCTCCCTCCAAGACTTCCTGCGTCTGAGGCACCGGTAAAACGATATAGAGTATTAGCTGGAATCATTTTTACCGCAACTGATAGCAAAAACACGAACCCAACTATGCCAACAATTCCATAGAGTGGTTTTCTTCGTATTTCAGATCTCAGCATCCATGTTGTGTACACCAGTACGACAAATGCAATACACAGCAACCCACTACGCGATCCAGACTGAGCCACAAAATAAAATGAAAGAACCATCTCGACTAGGAGAAGTGCTTTTATAAATATATTGTTTTTCCTTAAAAGGAACTCACTCACCATCGCAACAGGAAGGATAAACCATCCCGATAGATAGTTTGGATCTGCACCCGTTGTACTAGAAATTATCCAAAACCTATTATCTTGATATGTACCAAACGTGAAGCATAAAATCAAAAGAACGACTCCCTGAATTACAAATGCTTTCTTTAGCCGTTCATAGTCCTGTTCTGAGTACGAAAACTGAAGAACCAAGAACAAAAAAATATACATTACAGCCGTATTAAATAGATTTAGAAATGGTGCAGCATTTACGCTCCAATAGCAAGTTAGAAATGCATAACCCAAAAACAGAAGCAACGCGCTGGTTTCATCAATTACTATTTTTTTTCTATATAGAACACACAATCCTGCAACAAGAAGTCCAACAGTGTATAGCAACTTTTCAACACCAATAACATGTTCTAAAGGAGACAGAACAATAAGCAGTATCAACATAGTTGATACAAGCGGATTGTTTTTCCTTGCTTCATCCCTCAAGTTAATTTAACCTCCAATGACATCATGAAAAGCATCGAGATATCTGCTCACTGTTACACCTATGTCATATTCATTTGAAATTTCCGTTACCACATCATGCATTTCATTTTTCAGACACAAATTTGTGGCATAGTGGCTAAAGGCATGTTTCCATGCATCCGCATTATTTGTTTGAACCAAGTAGCCCCATTTGCACACTCTAAAAAGTTCCCCAGAATTCAGCTGATTTTCATTAAGTACCTGTCTAAATGCACTAATATCAGACAGCATCATTGGACATCCAAGCGCTAATGCCTCTAATTGGAAAATCGACAATCCCTCCCAAAGTGAAGGCATTACGACCATGTCCGCCTTAGCAATTCGACGCAAAACTTCCACTCTTTCTAAGTTGCCCAGCAATTGAATACTTTTGTTACTTCCAATGATATGCTCCAGTTCTTCTTTATCCTCGCCATCACCCACAATATAGTACTTTGCTTTTAAACCACTACATCTTAGGAAGCCTGTAATTGAAACGGGCAGATTTTTTTGCCTTGACAAACGTCCTACAGAATAAAAAGTAGTTTCAGAATCTCGCTCTTGCTGATTTGCATTTGTAGCAAAGCGTCGAATTACTTCCATATCAATCCCATTGGGAATAGAATAGACATCATTTTTTCTACCAAATCGATGAATATACTCATCGTATGCTGAATCAGAGCAACAAATAACTTTTTTTATCAGAGGACTCGTTATCTTGGCTTGTAGGTAATAGCGGCTATACTGAGAATGATATGTTTCTATAACACTTATTCTTTTGCTATTTATGGAAGCAAAGGCCCCCACCAATGCTGCAAGCTTAAGATGGACATTACATATAATTTTCTCTCCATCAGCATACGAGTTCAATATACTTCTTAATTTTTCTGCTAGCAGTAGAAAATGCAAAAGAGCATCCTTTTGATTTCTCGTATTCAAGCATTTTGCACTTGCACCCATAGTAATCAACTCTTTTGTCATTTCATCGTTGTCGTTCTCTCCCTTATTTATGATTCCAATAAGCATCAATCTTTGATTGGCTTTAAGAAACGCTTTGCACAACTCATATACAAAGCTTCCAACACCTCCCGCCTTGCTCAATTCCAAATCATTTACTACAACAGCAATTTTCACATTATCACCCCTGTATCCGATTGCTTTATAACTGTATCCAATCGTCAGGTAAAAACCCCTTTGAATCATAAAACGTTGGAGAGATAACCATTTTATCCTTATTAGGATTAAGCATAGCCGCCCACCAACTATATGTACTGTATGCAATAATATTATTTTTGCAGTGCATCATGCTCGTAAAGTCACCGATTGCATCGTTCTTATCGGAGTTGTCAACAAACTTCATTCTGTCCAAACCCGCGAATTGTACTTTGCACCAGTCTATGTCATCACTAAACACATAAAAATTTGTATTGGTTTTTTTTCTAGACACTTCTTCAATCGCTTTTTTATAATAAGCTAAATCAGCCAAGTGCCCCTTCGAATGCAACTGATCTGAACGTCTGACATGGATAGCCGTGCTATCAGTCGATGAAACTTCATTAACTAACAGCTGCGTCTTTTCGCTAATCTTTTGAGGGATAAATTCTTTTCGCAAATCATCAATGCTCTCTTTCAGATAGATAGCCGCATAGTTATCATAGTAGCCATTTAGATAGATATTGGGACGCTGCATAAGGTTTAGATAGTCATATTTACTATCTGAGCCTACCACTGCCCATTCACCAAGGTAGAAGCGTGACACATTTAAATACTCAAATGGCTTTCTAACAAAACGGTGCCCAAAGAAGCGAACTTTCAACGGCAACTTCTTGTGTTCAATTATCGAGGCTGATGGAATTGTAAACTTATCAAGTTCATACTTACGATGAGTCAACCACGGTACATTGCCTTCTCCATCAAACCACTCAATATCAAGTTTCAGTTCATCTCCATAACGTTTAGCTAATGTATAGCCAAACGCATATTGAAATAATTGGTTACCAAGACCACCTTTCAAACGCGCGACAATCATTTCATTTCCTCTTTCTCTACTTTTTCGACGATTTTCTTGAACGCATCTAACTGGTTTCGATAGTAGAAATGCGTAAGGAAAAAGCTCCGACATTTTTCATTCATTACTTTGCCTGTTGCCTCTATATTCTTGATAGCATTTGTGATTGTGTTGCACCCGAAATCATCAATAAATACACCTGTATTCCCCGGTTCCACAAATTCTTCAAAGCTCCCCAATCTTGTTGCAATAACTGGTGTTCCCTGCATGAATGCATTCGGCAGCACACCGCTTTGTGTTGAGCGACGATAGCCATTCCACGTTGCAAGACTTCGACGATAAGCAGCACTCATCTCTTCTTCTGTTAAAGGTCGTCCTTGTTGAACTAATAATTGCCCTTCATCCTGCATTTTTTTGTAAATCTGATCTGCAATCATATCTGAAATATTACTTCGTGTCGCGATTTGGAATTTTTGCTTCGAGCCACTTTCATACGCTTCTCTAATATATTTGATAAATATATCTGAGCCGTGGGGCTCTGCATAAGTTCCAATCATGGAAAAATACTCTCTGTAAGTGCACACTT
>ERZ838839.3286-NODE-3286-length-10503-cov-27.424196_pt1 | contig 10503 bp, 9 predicted proteins | sample MGYA00519909_ERZ838839 | MGnify/ENA primary metagenome ERZ838839 (study PRJEB31850, sample SAMEA3708843) | human gut metagenome | biome: human gut; feature: human-associated habitat; material: faeces | place: China | collected 2014 ... | reverse complement strand
TGGGTGGAGGTGATAAAGCAATTGCAAAACAGCATGATAAAGGAAAATATACAGCCCGCGAACGCATAGCCATGCTGCTGGATGAGGGCAGTTTCGAAGAAATGGATATGTTTGTGGAACACAGATGCACCAATTTCGGCATGGAGAAAAAACATTATCCGGGCGACGGTGTAGTAACAGGTTGTGGTACCATAGAAGGACGTTTAGTTTACATCTTTGCACAGGATTTCACAGTTTCTGCCGGTTCTCTTTCAGAAACAATGTCTCTGAAAATATGCAAAGTAATGGATCAAGCCATGAAAATGGGTGCTCCCTGTATCGGTATCAACGACTCAGGTGGCGCACGTATTCAAGAAGGTATCAATGCATTGGCTGGTTATGCTGAAATTTTCCAACGCAATATTCTTGCTTCAGGTGTTATTCCGCAGATCTCAGGTATTTTCGGTCCTTGTGCAGGCGGAGCTGTTTACTCTCCTGCGCTGACAGACTTCACCTTGATGATGGAAGGCACATCATATATGTTCCTTACCGGACCGAAAGTGGTAAAGACTGTTACAGGTGAAGATGTAAGCCAGGAAAACTTAGGTGGTGCAAGCGTTCATTCAACCAAATCCGGTGTTACTCATTTTACTGCCAAGACGGAAGAAGAAGGGTTAGCCATGATCCGCAAATTGTTAAGCTATATTCCTCAGAACAATCTGGAAGAAGCTCCCTATGTAGACTGTACCGATCCTATCGACCGTCTGGAAGACTCTTTGAACGAAATTATCCCCGACAGCCCCAACAAACCATACGATATGTATGAGGTGATCAGTGCCATCGTAGATAATGGTGAGTTTTTGGAAGTCCAACCTCACTACGCTAAAAATATCATCATTGGTTTCGCACGTTTCAACGGCCAGTCTGTAGGTATTGTTGCCAACCAGCCCAAATACCTGGCGGGTGTGCTTGACAGCAATGCGTCACGCAAAGGTGCTCGTTTTGTACGTTTCTGCGACGCTTTCAATATACCTCTTGTTTCATTGGTAGATGTTCCGGGATTCCTTCCGGGTACAGGACAAGAATACAACGGTGTAATCCTCCACGGTGCCAAATTGCTGTATGCTTACGGCGAAGCGACTGTACCCAAAGTGACAATTACCCTGCGTAAATCATACGGCGGATCTCACATTGTAATGAGCTGTAAACAACTTCGCGGTGATATGAATTATGCATGGCCTACTGCCGAAATCGCCGTTATGGGTGGTGCAGGTGCAGTAGAAGTATTATACGCACGCGAAGCCAAAGAACAGGAAAATCCTGCCGCATTCCTAGCCGAAAAAGAAGCTGAATACACCAAGCTGTTCGCCAATCCTTACAATGCTGCCAAATATGGTTACATTGATGATGTGATTGAACCGCGTAATACCCGTTTCCGCATCATCCGTGCATTGCAACAGTTGCAGACTAAGAAATTAACCAATCCGGCTAAGAAGCATGGTAATATTCCTCTTTAATTAAAAATTAAAAATTGAGAATTGAACATGAAGAAATTAAATATAGGAATATTCCTTTCTTTGCTGCTGATGGTGGGGTTATGTTCTTGTGGAGAACAGAAATCGAACACCAAGCTGGTACTGAATGAAGTGCTGATTGAAAATGAGAGCAATTTCCAGGATGACTACGGAGTACACAGCGCATGGATTGAAATATTCAACAGATCATTTGGTAGCGCAGACCTTGCCGGTTGTTTACTGAAGGTGAGCAGCCAGCCTGGAGATACTGCTACTTATTTTATCCCTAAAGGTGATGTATTGACTTTGGTCAAACCTCGCCAGCACGCTTTATTCTGGGCAGACGGCGAACCCAACCGCGGTACTTTCCACACTAATTTCACACTGAATGCCGCAACCGACAATTGGATTGGATTGTATGATTCAGGCAAAAAATTATTGGATCAGATTATTGTTCCGGCAGGCACATTGCAAGCAAACCAATCATACGCACGTGTCAGCGACGCAGCAAATGAATGGGAGGTGAAAGGTTCCAGCGCAGACAAATATGTGACTCCGAGCACCAATAACAAGACTATCAACAGTCATGCAAAGATGGAAAAATTCGAAGAACACGACGGTAGTGGTATCGGTATGGCCATCTCTGCTATGAGCGTTGTATTCTGCGGTCTTCTTTTACTTTTCATTCTCTTCAAATGTGTAGGTAAGATTTCTGTAAACCTGAGCAAGCGCAATGCCATGAAGGTAAAAGGTATTACCGACAAGCAAGAAGCCAAAGAAAAGAAATTGGGTGAAGCTCCGGGCGAAGTATTCGCCGCTATCGCCATGGCCATGCATGAAATGCAAAGCGATGTACATGACGTGGAAGAAACCGTTCTTACCATTACCCGTGTAAAACGTAGTTATTCACCGTGGAGTTCCAAGATTTATACCTTGCGTGAAACTCCCCACAAAAAGTAAGTCACCAATAAAAAGATAAAATGATGAAAGAATATAAATATAAGATCAACGGTAACGTATACAAAGTTGCCATTGGAGATATAGAAGACAATATCGCTCATGTTGAAGTGAACGGTACTCCTTACAAAGTGGAAATGGAAAAAGCTCCGAAAGCTGTAGTGAAACCGGTAGTTCGTCCTGTATCAACCAGCCCTGCTCCGGCACCAGCTACAGTAGTAAAGCCTGCTGCAACTTCTACAGGTAAATCGGGCGTTAAATCTCCGTTGCCGGGGGTAATCCTTGATATCAAGGTAAATGTGGGTGATACCGTAAAAAAGGGGCAAACCATCATTATCCTTGAAGCTATGAAGATGGAAAATAACATCAATGCAGACAAAGACGGCAAGATCACCGCAATCAATGTAAGTAAAGGAGAATCCGTTCTCGAAGGTACTGACCTTGTAATTATTGAATAATATGGGAGAATTTATCAACTTTTTAGGGAATAACCTAGCTGACTTTTGGACATATACGGGTTTTGCCAATGCTACTGTTGGTCATATCGTAATGATCCTGATAGGTTTATTCTTCATATACCTTGCCGTGGCTAAGGAATTTGAGCCGATGTTGCTCATTCCTATCGGTTTCGGTATCTTGATCGGTAATATTCCTTTCAACATGGAAGCCGGACTGAAAGTCGGCATCTATGAGGAAGGTTCTGTTCTTAATATTTTATATCAAGGAGTTACCTCCGGATGGTATCCACCACTTATCTTTTTAGGTATCGGTGCAATGACGGATTTCTCGGCATTGATTTCAAATCCTAAACTGATGTTGATTGGTGCTGCCGCACAGTTTGGTATTTTCGGTGCATACATGATTGCATTGGCAATGGGCTTTGATCCGATGCAGGCTGGTGCTATCGGCATCATCGGTGGTGCGGACGGTCCGACAGCAATCTTCCTTTCATCCAAACTGGCGCCTAACCTGATGGGAGCTATTGCGGTATCTGCCTATTCATACATGGCATTGGTACCGGTTATCCAGCCACCTATCATGCGTCTGCTCACTACCAAGCACGAACGTTTGATCCGTATGAAACCACCACGCGTCGTTTCTCATACAGAAAAAGTAATGTTCCCTATCATTGGTTTGTTGCTTACTTGTTTTCTGGTTCCGTCGGGTCTGCCTCTATTGGGTATGCTTTTCTTTGGTAACTTATTGAAAGAAAGCGGTGTAACCCGTCGCTTGGCAGAAACTGCCCGCGGTCCGCTGATTGATACCATTACCATCTTATTAGGATTGACAGTAGGTGCTTCCACGCAAGCTTCAGAATTCCTTACCATTGATTCGATTTTGATTTTCGCGCTGGGTGCATTGTCATTCATCATTGCTACCGCTTCGGGAGTTATCTTCGTAAAGATATTCAACTTGGTATTAGGTAAGGATAACAAAATCAATCCGCTTATCGGTAATGCCGGTGTATCTGCTGTTCCTGACTCGGCACGTATCTCTCAGGTTATCGGTCTGGAATATGATCCTACCAACTACTTGCTGATGCATGCCATGGGTCCCAACGTAGCCGGTGTAATCGGTTCTGCCGTAGCTGCCGGTATTTTACTTGGGTTCTTGATGTAATTCATTGAACAACAATAAATAAAATCCTCTTCAACTAATATGTGGAAGAGGATTTTTTATTGATATAGATTAAGAAATGAATGATTTATTATGATTTTTGAACGATTAGTTATATAAGATATGCTGAAAAACATATAAATTTGCCGCCGTAAAACCAAACTAAATTAAACGAAGATGGAAAAGAAAACAGTTAAGTACCATATTCCCCAACACGGAATATATATGTACGCACGTACTAATTCTGGGAAAACTGAACTCATTGTCCTAAACAGCACCGATGCCGAACAAGTGGTGGCAAATGACCACTACCGCATAATGACAAATGATTCAAAAAGCGGTAAAGAACTTATCAGTGGCAAAAAAATTGACCTTACCAAAAATATGACAGTCGGTGCACGTCAATCATTGATTATTGAATTATAATTGTTTTTTTAAGGTAAGAAGGTAAAATGAGCATGTAAAAATAAAGGCGGTTCTTTATAAAAGCCGCCTTTATTTATTTTCTCCTCCCCCTTTATTTGCGCGAAACGATTGTCCCTGTAGCCTGATAAGTAGGCATAACCAGCATTTCCGCAATCTGCATATACTCTGGTACAGAAGCGGCAAAATAAACCGTTTCCGCAATATCATCCCCAGTCAATGGACGAATACCTTTATATACATTATCCGCCTTTTCCTTATCTCCCCGGAAACGAATCACTGAGAAATTTGTTTCTACCAACCCCGGTTTGATATTGGTCACTCTCAGCGGAGTATCGACCAGATCTATACGTAATCCATCCGACAGAGCTTTCACGGCAGCCTTTGTGGCACAATATACACTGCCTCCCGGATAAGCTGCATCTCCGGCAATAGAACCAATATTAATGATATGTCCCCGTTTACGTTCCACCATTCCCGGTACAATCAAGCGCGTCATTGCCAGCAAAGCCTTGATGTTAGTGTCAATAACAATATCCCACTCATCCAGGCTACCTTCCTGTTCTTTATCCATGCCGATAACTAATCCTGCGTTATTTACCAGTATATCAATGGGTTGCCATTCTTCGGGCAATGATTCCAAAGCAACCATTGCCGCTTTACGGTCACGCACGTCAAAAGGAAGCAAATATACTTTCACACCATATTGCTTTTCTAATTCTTCTTTCAACCCATTCAGTTTATCTACATTACGGGCATTTAAAATCAAGCTTGCTCCCTGTGAAGCAAACTTACGGGCACATCCGGCGCCGATACCGCTGGAAGCTCCTGTGATAAAAACAATCTTATCCATTTACTTATTTCTATTTATTAAAGAACTTACCGAAATTCACACGAGTAATTCTTCCTCTCCGTCAAAAGATTTACCCGATGTAAAGGTACAATATAATTTGCAATTTAGTTGCATCTTCTTTCCGCTATCTTTGTTACCATAAAATAAAAGAGACAATGAAAAAAATAAAATTAGAATCAGTTTTTAATGAGTTCACTTTAATGGGGATAGCCATATTGGGAGCATTCTATCTGGGAGAATACTGGGAAGGTATCGCTGTCATCCTATTCTATCTCATCGGTGAATGGCTTCAGCACAAAGCCATACACAAAGCGCGCAGCAATATCAAAACTTTACTGGATGTACGTCCCGAAACGGCTACTGTGGTTTATAATAATAAGTATAAAATAACAACGCCAGACCAAGTACATCCAGGTGAAACAATCGAAATAAAAGCCGGAGAAAAAGTTCCGCTAGACGGAGTGCTGCTGGAAGATTCCGCTTCATTTAACACAGCCGCCCTCACCGGAGAAAGTGTTCCCCGAACTCTGTACAGACAGGAAGAAGTTCTGGCAGGAATGATCGCCTCAGACAAAGTGGTACGGATCAAAGTAAACAAACCGTATGATCAAAGCGCCTTGGCACATATCCTCACTTTAGTACAAAATGCAGCAGAAAGAAAAGCTCCTGCCGAATTGTTTATCCGCCGCTTTGCACGGGTTTATACACCCATAGTGACAGGATTGGCGATATTAGTGGTCATGCTCCCCTATTTATACGCTATGATACAACCAAAATTCATCTTTATATTTGACGACTGGTTCTACCGGGCTCTCGTATTTCTAGTTATCTCATGTCCTTGCGCATTAGTGGTCAGCATTCCATTAGGATACTTTGGAGGCATTGGCGCCGCATCCCACAAAGGAATTCTTTTCAAAGGAGGTAATTATCTGGATGCCATTACCCGGATAAACACCGTAGTGTTCGATAAAACCGGAACACTTACCCAAGGAGTGTTCAGTGTCCGGACCATATCGGCAGCTGAAGGTGTTTCACAGAAAGAACTGCTTCAACTCATCGCCTCCATAGAAAGTTTCAGCAATCATCCTATCGCAAGGGCTATTGTCAAATATGCGGAAGAACAAAGTATCCCCCTTTATCTGTCACTGAAAATCACAGAAATTGCTGGATATGGAATAAAAGCCATTACAGAGGGTAAAGAAGTATATGTAGGAAACACACGGTTATTATCAAAATACGGCATCTCTTTCCCTTGTGAGACCGGCAACCTGACAGAAACAATCGTGCTATGCGCGATGGAAAACAAATATTTGGGACACATTTCATTGGCGGACACACTCAAACCTGATGCCATACAAGCCATCCGCGAACTGAAAGACTTAAATATTGATAATATTCAATTATTATCGGGAGATAAACAGACAATTGTTTCTAATTTAGCCGATAATATAGGTGTCGCACAGGCTTTCGGCGATTTACTGCCCGAAGGCAAAGTAGCACATCTGGAACAATTAAAAGCAAATGCTGAGAACCGTGTGGCTTTTGTTGGAGACGGCATCAACGACACTCCTGCACTAGTACTTTGCGATGTCGGAATTGCCATGGGTGGCCTAGGCAGTGATGCAGCTATAGAGACTGCGGATGTAGTGATACAAACAGACCAGCCCAGCAAAGTGGCGGAAGCTATAAAAATAGGAAAACAGACTCACCGCATCGTATGGCAAAATATATCGATGGCATTCGGAGTGAAATTGTTGGTATTGTTATTGGGAGCCGGTGGAATGGCCACCATGTGGGAAGCTATATTCGCAGATGCAGGTGTAGCTTTACTCGCCATTTTTAATGCAATGAGAATACAGAAATATAAATGATTTGATCCATGAATGAAACAATTTATTTGAAAAGGCTGGAGCAACGGGAAATCAAACCGACAGCTATACGCCTACTGATTCTGAAGACCATGATGCAGCGCAAAGAGGCATTTTCACTGTTGGATTTGGAAAACGAATTAGATACGGTAGATAAATCAACTATCTACCGCACCATCACCCTTTTCCTTGCCCATCACCTGATTCACGGCATTGACGACGGTACAGGGGCTTTAAAATACGCCGTATGCAGCAACGACTGCAATTGCGAAGTAGACGACCTCCACACCCACTTTTATTGTGAGAACTGCCATCGGACTTTCTGTATGAAAAGTATTCATGTGCCCGTCGTAACGCTCCCTCCGGGATTCACCGTGCAGAGTATCAATTATGTACTGAAAGGTCTGTGTCCGGAATGCTCGTCAACTAAAAAAACGCCCTAATTCTATTTGGAGGCAAGAAACTTCTTACTTAACCATTTTCTTACCGGTTCATCATATAGCTTCAGACACAGATAGGCAAGAAAGACACTCAAGGCAAAGACACCCACAGCTACATACCAAGTTTCTCCCAATGTATAGAGTTTATTCTCTATCAGCCATGCGTAGAACAAATACATCAACGGATAATGTACTACATAGACCGGATAGGATATATCTCCCAAGAACTTACAGATCTTTGTCGATTGCTTATCCGTAGTGGAACCCGACGCCCCCACCCACAAGAGGGCAGGAAAAACCACAATTACACAAAACGCCTCATAAATGCCATTCACGCAAACAGGCTCCAATCCTTCCAGATAAGGAACCGAGAACAGTACAATCAGTACAACTGTACATATCCAGAATGCCCCCCTCACCTTCATAGGTTTGAAGTTACGCGACATCAACATGCCCAACGAAAACGGGAAAAGCATACGCAAGGTTCCACCCAAGAAATTCACTCCGTCCAGTGTCCATCCCACTCCCATGTTTCCATAACCGGACACATTGAAAACAGCAAATGACGCCAGTGCCATACCTAACAATACAACCAGTACAGCCAACGCCTTATTAGACAAACGACGAATGAACAGCGCATAAAGAATATTACCTATATACTCAAAAAACAGCGACCAGCAAGGCCCGTTCAAAGGGAACATCTCACCATTGCCACGAACTTCATATCCCACACCCGGCATGGCAGGAATAAAAAGCATGGTACAAAGCAAAGACAACATAATCATGGAAACAGCAACATGCGTTCCATCCCATTGCACACACCCTTGAATACAAAACGTCACAGCACCCAGAACGGCACCCATAATTACCATCGGATGAAGACGGATCAAACGGCGTTTGAAAAAGTCTTTCAGCGTGAAATTCTTCCCCCAACGGTCATCATACGCATAACCGATTACAAAACCCGAAAGAATAAAAAAGAAATCCACAGCCAGATATCCGTGGTTGAGAGTCTCGATATTACCGGCACTGGCAAAAGCAAAGCCTTCGAATACATGATACCATATTACCAGAAGAGCAGCGACTCCTCTCAATCCATCAAGGAGATCATAATGAGGTTTTGTATCTGTAAATGCTGCAGAAGAGATTTTTTCCATAATAAATGAACAGATTTAATAATTATTTTTTTAACCTTTACTAATAATGCCGCAAAGTTACACAACTTAAAGGTTTTAAAATTTGTCCTATGACAAAAATTCAGCAACACACCACTTATTTATTAGCCCGGAGACGGCTAAGTGTGGGAAGCGTTATACCTAAATAAGAGGCGATATACCTCAGTTTCACCCGTTGACACACCTGAGGGAACTGTTGTTTAAACTCCTCATATCTTTCTTTTGCAGGCAAAGTCAGCCGCTCTTTGTGAGAACGATGCAAACGCCTGTACTCATTTTGATGAATAATCCTCCCCCAGTTAGCCAATTCAATATTAGTCTGAAACAGTCTGGTTAAATCAGCCAATGATATCTTGTAAACAATTACATCTTCAAGCGTTTCCACAAATTCCTCACTCAGCTTATTATAATACAACTCGTCCATACTGAAAACAATTCCTCCTTCCCATGAAAATGAAGTGGTTATCTCCTCTCCATTTACCAGCCAGAAAGAACGGGTCATCCCTTTCTCAATAAAATAAGCCGATTTACAAAATACACCTTCCTTTATCAACTGATATTTCTTAGGAAAACGGCATAAAGTCATACATTCCTTCAGCGCCTGTATCGTGTCTTCAGAAAGCGGATACAAAGAAATGATGTTATCTATAATATTCGTCATAAAGCAACAAGTAATTTAAGACCTATATAGTTTCTATAGAAAAATTAAACGTTAAATTAAACAAAACACCCGGCTTTACATTCTTTAGTGTAAAGCTGGGCGTTAATTCTATAAATCATTGATTTTCAACAATTAGCACAGAGAACCAAGGAGTGATTAATTTTCACTTCCCCTACTCATTATCAGCATCATCCTTGAAGCCTCAACTCCTATGACACTGAATAATTCACCGCGTATATACTGCAACTTTCTTCCTGTTACACTCTTAGTTACTTTTACAAAAGTAGTAAAAAACTAGCATAGACACAAATGAATCACTTGATTTAACGAACTATTAGATACTCTCATGCACAGCCAACAGTGCCGGTTCACACACAGAAACCGGACGCATCCTGCCTGTCCTTTCATGGAAATTCTCATACCGGAAGGCAGTTCATACAAAAGGACTCAGATACAAATGTCAGGCAAGTTATGCGTAATGAACCTAAAGACCCTGCGTTTACATCCCTTTGAATTAGTGAAAGAACATATCACATACGTATCCGGAACATCCCGTACATACCGGATGGTTTACGCACCCATTCGCTACCCACAACAGAGTTTTGCAAAACTGCTGCCACTGCTACCACCCTACCCTCTGAAACCACCATGAGCAGGGCGTTCCGGAGGGTAGTGGCAGCACTTTTTTTATGCACTGAAAAGGGCCGCTGCCACCACTTTTACCTCTTTTTTACCCCAGAACGTCCGAAGGAAGGGGAAGATACATGAGGCGGAGGACAACCACACACAGGAAAAAGGTGGAGGGTACGGACACGCAGAACCCGGGAACCAGACTGACAAAACTACAGTTACATACAAACAAAACCACAGTTACAACCCAGTGGAACCATCGTTTCATCCTGACGGAACTACAGTTTCAACCCGATGAAACTGTAGTTCCAACTTTACGAAACCGGTTGAAACTGTAGTTTAACGCTTTAGGTTGACTACTCCTTCATCTTACTTGTAAGGATGGT
>ERZ838839.3283-NODE-3283-length-10508-cov-3.578494_pt1 | contig 10508 bp, 12 predicted proteins | sample MGYA00519909_ERZ838839 | MGnify/ENA primary metagenome ERZ838839 (study PRJEB31850, sample SAMEA3708843) | human gut metagenome | biome: human gut; feature: human-associated habitat; material: faeces | place: China | collected 2014 ... | reverse complement strand
AACACTGTTATATAACAGTGTTATATTTTGCTCTCCCATCCTACCACACAAATAAAGCAAGCAGAATGCAAATACCAATACCACCAGCACAAGCACCAATCACGATCACGCCCCACACAAAGCGATAGAAAACTGCATCCATGCCCAGTTCCACAATGTCTTTTTTCTTCATCTTACCGCTCCTCATCAATCTGCATCCAACGAATCAACAACACTGAAATAAACGTTAGCCACGCACCAACCATAATACCCAAAATAAACACGCTTAACAAGTCCATTTATCTATCTCCGCTCTGCACAATACACATGATCAACATTCCGAACAATGCTCCGATCGCAAACGAAGCGATTCCAACCGTTACTATCCATTCCACAATTCATCACGCCCTCTTAGCATATAGCAAATCTCTTCTACAAACGCATCATCAAAATCGGCCCAGTAAAGGAACTCCATCATAAACCTCGGAGGTTCCTTACCGTCAAGTTCATTTCTCACAATTTCATCAACCATGATTCGTTTTACCCATTCCATCTTAACACCCCATTCCAAGAACCTCGATAATATCCGCCCACCGATATTTCATTTCCGGTTTGATCGCCAGGCTGCCCGTAAGCGACTCCACCGAACTCGTTGATGTGCGCTCCGACGAGCATTTCAGACCCAATGTAAATTTCAACGTGTCCTGTTCCTGCCGATATATCACCTTCAAACAGTACAATGTCTCCCCGCACCAGCTGGGATGCTGTTGGGTTTCCTGCAATCCACTGAAATCCCAGTCCTGTAAAGACGGATCGCATATTGTAAGTGGACGGGGACGGAAGTGGAACGTCCCACCCAGCTTGTCTGAATGCGGTAGATACCAGGCTTGAACAATCATAGTCTACTCCTCCGTCTCGCGTAGGTTGGTCGTATCCGTGCGAATCGTCTTCCGCAATGGCGATTGCCCACAAAACAGCGGCTTCGACTCCTTGCCCGCCAGGGGCTACTGAGCCGCCCCCTGCGTTCAGGTTCTCCGCGCTCAGGTTTTCGAAGATCGTGCACTTCGTCCAAGAGTGCCGCCAGCGATTGAGAATGTACAAGTTCTGTTCCCATGTGCCCTCGGGCTTGAAGCGGTAGAACTCCGCATCGTTGAAGTACACGAATCCATCATCGCCTACGGTTCCGATGTATGCGTTCTGTGAGCCGTTCTTCTTGGTAGCGGTTATGGTTATCAGTTCTGCCATCACAACCCCATTCTAATAATGTCCCTGAACCAGTTAGCCAGCTTTTGATTCTCGTAGTAAACGCAGCCCTTGTCATACGCTGATTTCAAGTTCTTCAAATGAGTGCTAGACTTGAAACCTTTCAACAGAAGCGTATTCGGCTTGTGTTCCTCATCAGTAGCAGCATACACCAAACGGCATTGTTTGTCAACACTGTCGCTGATGTAGTAACGCCCGTTTCTATAGTCAATCCAAACGCCGAACTCAGAATCCTTGTAGATCATGGTAAACTGGTATTCTGAGTTCTTACCTTTCTTTCCGATGAATGAATCTTTATCGCGCAGATAAGTGTTTTCCGCTGCATAGCTTGCGTAGTCCGACCCTTCGATCAGCTGATAAAAGCGCGTTTTCTTCTTATCCTCTATAAGCTCCTGAGGAGCTACAAGCTGCTTGAGCACGTCCCCGCGCTTCCAAATGTCGGTGTTATATGGCATCGGGATATTGAAGAAGGACGTATAGCAATCCGTCGAGGTGAGCGCGTTGCCTAGGAACCACACTCGCACGTCGTAGTCGAACGCGCCAGGGCGCGCCACCGATTCGTACAGCTCGAAGAAAGCCGTCACCTCGTCTCGAAGCTCTCTAGAGGTTCCGAACGGGTCTACCTTGTATTCATCGAACACAATATCGCGGACGTTGACCATCGCGTCCGATTTCAGTTTCTTCGCCGTCGACAGAGCTTGAGCGTACCCCATCACTTCCTTGTCTATGTGAAGTATGTCGGACTCGGCCCACAGGGCATGCCCGGGGAATTCCACTTGAACATGGTTGAAAAGCCGCCCGTTCTTCTGAGTGGTCAGCTTCTTCAATTCCTCTTCGGTGCGGCGAAGGTACAGGAAGTTGTAGCCTTTGGCGATGTGGCGTTCGGTCAGGTACTTCAACATGCCGTAGGTTTTACCGGCACCACGGATACCGTCGATGAAGTTGAAAAGACAGTTATGGCTTGCCGTCTCCTGTATGTTCCACCATTTAGACATGTTTCACTCGCCTTACTTTATCCGTTAAACAGTTCGGCCCGCTGATCACGCAACGGAGACAGCGGGCCTAAACAGGGTGTGCTAACCGGAAGGGGAGGGACGGAGCGGGTAATTGTATCTCCATGCGGTGGCGTGTGCCGTGTCAGGGCCTACCCCACGCACACCGGAAACCCAACTTACCTTGCGGCGCACCTCTATTATACCATTACTTGCGCTCGACTACAACCCGGTACTCGTCGTTTTCCAAAACCGACTGGTTAGACGGCTGTACTGAATTCGGGACACCTGCGTATGCGTTCCACGCCGCCAAGTCCCCGAAGAAGTGGTTAACGTCCAAGTTTCCACTGTAACCGTCAACCACTCCGTCTGACGCATATTGCCACATGCCGACCAAACCGTCAGCCGAGGGCGGTTCTCCAGGGTCGTAATCTAGACCGGGTCGAATGACGTTCGGGTAATCGGCAACCCACCTCATGCAGTTCGGTTCCACGCCGCCCTGATTGAAACGATAGGGGTTCGCGTAGATCGGGCACCATACGCCGGTTTCCTTATGCACACGATACACGAAGTCGTTCACCCATGCAACCGTCATCGTGTCTCGCTCCCAGTCGAGGAAGGGGATGCCGTGACCGAAATAGTTGATTGTGTTCTCCACGAAGAAGTCCGCGCTATCAGCGGGCGACTCTTGCGAGCCGTCGTGCCCGAAATGGTAGAACCCCCAGGGAACTTCTTGCTGAATGCACATCTGCACCCACTTGTCACACCAACCGTCCACGAACCAATCTCCGCCCGTCGCTTTCATAACGGCGAAGTCGATGCTGTTGAGCACCATGGACAGGTCGAACGGATAGTCGGGGTTGGTCGCGTTGTTGTTCGATATGTCGATGCCCCTAAGCATTGCGCTCATCCGCAATCATCTGCTTTATGTCTTCGCGCAGCTCTTTAATCTGCGTGACAATGTCGTTAAGAGTGCTAGTAAAGTCCTTAAGAGTACGATTGTAGAGGTAAAACATACCCACGCAAGCGACGATAGGGAAACCCAGACTACCAATAAGAGTGACAATGTCGTTGACATTCATTTTAATCCCTCCTAATACCAATTATGACTGATGTTGAAGCTCGACCCGCATAGCATGATCGTGCCGTTTCCTGAAAAACCCGTTGCAAGCTTGAGCGTGCCGGACGGGTCCACGAACATAACGTCCAACTCGAAGTTCGAAACTACCGGAACCGCAAGAGTGGTGGAAGGGCGGCACTCCGACGGGAGCGTGGCGATAGTCGCTCCCGCCGTGTAACCGTCCAACGTGCAGTTTCCCATGATCTGCACGTCGTTGACGCAGGACAGCATGACGGCCACGCTGTCCCACGTCCCGACTCCCGGCACCAGCTCGAACCGACCTTTGAACGTCTTGAATACGTTGGGGTTGCCCCCGCCTGTCGGTTCGTTTGCCATTTTAATCGATCTTCGCGTAAATCTTGAACGTTCCGGCTGTAGATTTAGAACCTGTATTCGTATCGTAATTGTACGATGCGGTTCCATTCACAACCAGATTGTCATTTGCAGCAGAGTAAGTCATCAGAAGGTTTACAATGCTCGGATTACTGGAATATGCATTAGCCGTTACCAGATTGTTATAGAGAGAACAATAAAACGGAATTGAATTTACCAATACGATGAATTCGCTGAACTGTTTCAATTCCGGAACTACGATAGCCGTACCAACGTTTCCGTTCGCGATCTTCGTATAATGGTTAAGATTAAGAGGCACTCCAGTTCCGATATCGTATGTTCCTTGCTCTTTGGTGGTGATGGTTCCAGTGGTCGTTTTGAAAAAGTCTTTTCCAACCGGGATAATATAGTTTCCTGCTACATTAGCCGAAGTAACGGCCTCGATATTGTATCCGCTTTCCGGGCAATCAATGAACGTATTTCCATTAACAGACATGAACGAAGAAGCATTGTTAACTACTGCCGGGCCTGTCGAATTATAGAAAACATTAGCTGCTAGAACAAGCTTTGCAACGTTGTTGACTACTATATTGACGTTTTTGGGAAAGTTATGGTCAAGGCTTCCGAAAACGTAATTAGATTGCATAACAATAGAATAATCGCTCGTTACAGTAAAGACTTCGAAAATAAACGGGGTGCAATAACAGTTCATAACCGTGTTTCCAACGATCGTGCAGTTCGGAATCGTCCCGCTTACTAAAGCATCTCCAATGTCAGAATAGTTCCCTGATATAAAGGCGGATGGAACGACTCCCAAACCTTCGTAATCGAACCTGATACCCGCGCTGGTACCGTCATAGTTCTGAGCGCTTCCTATAGAATGGAAACGGTTGTTTTGAACGATCAAACCTCGTAGCGTGAACGTATTGGATGAACCTTTAATGAAATGGATGCCGTAGTGACAGTTCGAGAACGTGCAGTTCTTAACAGATACGTTCGACCCGTTAAACCTCATTCCAATGTTTGCCCCCTGGATAAAGACACCCTCCATAAAGCAATCGATATTCTGCCCGACAACTTCGAAGTCTATTCCTACGAATGTTCGGTTAGAGTTCAGCAAGCCATCCAAACAGATATTGTAAAAACAAGCTTGAGATGTTGTTACGTGGAATGCGGATGCATTCTGCATATTGCATCGGATCAGAGGATAGTATTCCATGATATTATAACCGATAACCTTAATCGGTTTAGAAATTTCAACAGTGCTGTTAAGGGCATACTGGTTCCCCTTGAGCAACACGGTCAAACCTCCGTCTTGCGCTGCGTTAACCGCAGATTGGAATGCGGCGGTGTCATCGGTGACACCGTCGGCCTTAGCCCCGTAATCCTCCGGTTGAACGTATCCATGATTCGCTATAATCGAATTTACAGATTCTTTAACCGCTACAACTTCTTTTCTATAAGCTTCTACCTGTGCATTGTAGTTTCCGGTTTCAGCCCAATAGTTCTCGTTTGAAATGTCGATTCCAACCGGAACATACTGACGGCTGGTATAGCTGTTACCTTCGTTAAGCACTACGGTAAGCGGTTCGTATGCAATCGTGTTCGTCCAAGGCTGATCGGCGAACAACGGAACGTAACGCGCCCCGACGTATTCTCTAACTGCCATTTCTAGCTCCTAACCTTCATTGGTGTTTGATTGACCGTATACGGGCTGTCCGCATCCCATTTGAGAATAAGTCGCCCGTACGTATCCAAAGTGTAGTCCGCTCCCGTGTCGAACACTATATCAGACCATCCGTCGGGAATGTACGCCACGAAGTATCCTTCGAGTGTGAGCCCGAAATAGACTTGACGTACAACTGTCGTGAAAATCCATGTCAGATGTTGGTCGATCCATTGGACAACCTGTTCCGCATAGTAATCGTCAAAACCGCTATCCATGAACTTCTGCAAAATCTCGTACAGTTCTTCGACGTACTCGTAAAGCCCTTGAACGTCCGTATTCAGATCGTTCACGTTCCCCATCGTCATATTGAGATAGTCGCTCACTTTGCATAGAACTTCGTAATAGCTCAGCTCGTCGCCGTACACTGCGGGAAGGACACGCTGGCAGAAATACCTGAACGGCCCTACTGTGTCCGGAAACGTCAAGCTAGGCGGTGCCGGTACCGGGTTAGCCATTGTCTTCTCCTTTACCAAATAGTCATGAAGCATTGACGTAATTCTACATCCTCGACTATGTCTCGGTCAATGTTCAAAAACGTTTTCCTATAGATTTCGAGCAATTCCGCTTGAGGGCGGACGTAACCTGATTCTTTGTGCTCGACCATGTTGTCGTACTTGCCGTCGGACGAGGTGTTTCCTCCGGCTTCGTCAAGCGTCACATTCGTGGCGTACTTCATGGCCTTGATCTGATCGGGTATCAGCTCGGATTGCGGCGTGTCCGAGAAAACGTCTTGAGAATGCGAAGAGCTGAATCCCGTGTTCTCGGCGGTTCCCCATGCGTGTTCGGCGCGCTGTACGTTGCGGTCTCCCAAAGGCTCCATGCCCTCTGCGATGATCTGCGATCGGTACATCTGGTTGTAGTACGGCATGATCATAAACATAGCGTCTCTCACGAACATTCGCCAACGCCCTACCGTCTCCGCGCAAATCTCGCGCGTGTAGTAATGCCGGATGATCTTGTCGTTCAAAGTCTGGCGGTACCCTTCCTGAAAGATCGGGTAGTCTGCTAAACCGATAGCATCGTATATCAACGGCCAGTTCTCTTCGCCGATCACAGCCCCCTGATCTTCTAGCTTCTGCTCCACGATAAACCTAAGCTGCGTTGTGAACTTGCTCATTTCGCTCCTCCCTTCAACGCGCTCTTAACCCTCTTCCACAAGCTCGATTCCTCAGGTTCCTCTTCTGATGTTCCGTTCAATCCTTCATCTTGCTCGACGTCCTCTCCCGTGTTGATGTACATCCCGCTTCTGAACTCGCATTGAATGTTGAGACCGAACATCTCGTTTACTTCCTTGCAGAACTGTTGGCGCGAGTTCAGACGTGTGAAACGCTGAGCTTCCACGTCCCCCATGTTCATATACGATTCGGCTGCGACCATGCGTTCCTTCTTATCGGTGTTGGTGTTCTCGATCCCGAGGTAGCTCATGGCTTCGTTCCAAATCTGGTGCTTCACGATCTGAATCTGGTCGGCCACGTACGGGGCCGTCGTGTCTAGAACCTCCACGCCCGACAAGTCCAGCGAAGCGTCCGCCCATACCAAATCCTTGAAGCCGTCCACTTGGGCGAACAGGTTCTGCAAGCTCATGCGCTGCTTCTCGGAGCACCGAACCACGCGCGGGGTCTTCTGCATGGCGATGTTGGTGTAGACGGTTCGGTCGCACTGCCAAAGCATCTTGGCGTACAGGTCGAGCTGCAAGAACGTGGGTATCCCCAGGTTGTCGTTGAAGCAGATGACCGAGTTGGTAATATCGAAGTGCATAGTATCCTGGTTCGGGTCCACGGTGTAGGCTATGCGCTCCTTCGGGATGTTGTAAATGTCGAATGCGCCGCTCATCACCATGCGCAGCATCGCGTATCCTTCGGGCGAGCGCTGTTCGGGATCGTTCTTGATCTCCTCGTCGTAGACGAACAAGCACATGCCGTTAGCTAGGAGCCACCTCTCTACCATGCGCTCGTTGATGCCAGCGGGGAGGTTCTTCCACTCGAACACCGACACGGCCAGATCGTACAGTCTCCACATGTAAGACAGGTACGTTTGGTCGTTCAGGTAATCGTTTTCCCTCTGCTGGTTGTTTCCTTGCACGCCGGGCGGGATCAATCCGTCCGGCATCTTGAATCCTGTGTACATTTTCCCTCCTTACACTATTCCGTTGGGCAGCGCGTAGTTTCCCACATCGCCCGTATGCCAGAACGTGATCCCCCGGTCGAACAGCGAGTTGATCTGAGCAAGCACGTTCGCGGGAACCTTGCCCGTAATAGAGCTTCCGTTGGTTTTCACGTAGTTCCAAGACGCACGGCCCGTGATGTTCGGCACCTTGTTCACCGACACGTTGTATCCGTACACGCTCAGGTAATCGTCTATCTGCTTGGCGATTTCTGCCCGCGCCGTGTACTTGCGGATTCCCATGGTGTAGCTTCCGATGTTCACGAGGGCAGCGGTCGAGTTCGTACCTCCTCGCGCGGTGTTGGGCTGGCGGGATGCTTTGGACAGGGCCGCGAAAGCGTTCGTCTGGTCTTGCACGGCATCGACGGCAGCCGAACCCATGCCCAGAAAGTCAAGTCCTGCCGCTTTGCCTGTCAACGTCTGCGCGGAGTCTACCATGTTGTTGATGAACGGCAGCTCCGTCATTGAATTGAACTTCCATCCCATCATATCCACCTGCGACTGTCCTACAGCGTTTGCGAAGGCCTGGTATACCCAGTTGCACGTTGGGTACGCATCGAGGTAGATGCAACCCTCGACGAAACGGTTCACGCCGTTGTAGTTTAGCGGGATGTACATCAAACGCGAGTTAACATCGCAACCGCCCGTCTTCTGCAACGTCACGGTGCCTGGCGTTCCGCAGAACTCAAGGCGTAACTGTTGGGTCTGACCCGTGAAGTTGGTGACTTCGGCGTACTCGTACGGGTAACAGTACATCTTGTTGTTCTTCGGCGTGTATCCGTCGAGGGTCGTGAACCCAAGCTGATAGTTCATTTCCGTGCTAGGGGTTGCAGAGTTCGCATCTACCCAGTAGCCCCAGCCGTTAGACTTCGCGACGATGTTGGGGATGGCGGCACGGGGCACCATGTAGACCGAGCTGATAGCATCCTGCTGGCCGTTGTCTGAAAGAGCTTGCATGAAGCCCTTCAACTGATCAACAGTGAGAAACACCGTAAGACTCGTTCCGCTCATAACGCCCATGTACTTATCGCCGCCGTTGTTCACGTAGGTTCCGTCTTTCAACGGTTCCACGGCGCATGACACCACCATGTAGCAATCCATGTCGTTATTGTCGATAGCGTAGTACGTGCACTTGAGCTCGCCTGGGTCTAGCCCCTCGTCTTTGATGTGCGCTCCTATAGAATCGTCGTTCACGTGCTCGCGCTGCACCATGCAGGATTTCACCGTGCAATCCGGGAACCACGTTTGCATAATGTCCTCGGACAGATGCAGACGCGTCTGCTCGGGGCCTACGTACTCGGTGATGTTTATGAACGAGTAGAACCAGCGATCCCCGTAGTTCTCGTTTTGGAACATGCAATAGTTGTAGCCGTAAAGAAGCTCCGAATTGTACGGAACCACCACAGCGTTATGCTCTCGCTGGTACGTATAGTCTCCACGACGGAACGCCGTTGGGCACAGCGACGCGAAGTGCATTTGCTGCTGCGTACGATCGGGGATGTAATGAACATGCCGGTACGACTGATCGAAGGGAACAGTGCCGATGTAGATGTTCGTTGAGGGCTGAAATGCCATGTTTCACCTCCTAAAGAAAAGGGGCGGTTTCCCGCCCCCCTAGGGACTAGCTTGCTTTACGCGCCCGTGGACACGGTGATAGTGGAGGTGCCGGACTTCGTGGAATCCGCGATGGACGTTGCCTTTACCGTCAGCGTCGCCGCCGTCTCGTCGTTGGCTACGTGCACTTTACCGGCAGCGGAGACGTAGGAACCGCTGGAAGCGTTTCCGGTCATCGTCCAATCAACGCCCTTGTTGATAACGCCTGTGCCGACCACGGCGGCCGTCAGCTGCAAGTCCGCGCCCTGCGGGAGCGTGGCCGTCGTGGGAGTGACAGTGACGCTCGTGATTCCCGCTGCAACGTCGGAGTAGGCGACCGCCTGCGCGAACGGGGAGATGCTGAACGTTTTCCACACGTGGTAGTTGTAGTTCCAATACAGGCCCTTGCCGTTGTAGTTCTCGGTCATCTTCTCGAAGTTGTCCCACACCTGCCAGAAGTCGATGGAGGTGGTCAGCGCGGGCACGCCGTTTAGGATGGTGATCTCGTCAGCCGTCCACTCGTGGAAGGACGGATCGACGTTGCCGTTCTCATCCGTGAACAGATCGCGCAGACGGTTCCAATCCATATCGACGAACGAATCCACCCCGATCACGCGACCGATGAAGTCGGCGTATTCGAGATTGTAGGCCGCAGCCAGAACGTTCAAGTCCATAACCGCCTCGAACTCTGCGGTGATGATGAGATACTGATCGGAAATGTCCGTGTGCGTGGTCACGCCGGAAATGGTGTACTTGTCGGACTGGTATTCGAGCAGACGGGCAGTCTGACGGAACTTGGTAGCCACGTCAACGGCGTTCGCCTTGTTGGCTTCGGGAATGGACACGCCCTGAATGTAGCCGTTGAGGATACAGCGGGCAAGCATGTACTTCATCACCAGATATTCGTCGGTCTGCGCGGATGCGTACACCGATTCAACGATGGCGGCGATGAGGTCTGCAATCCCCTGCCAGGAAAGGAACGCCTGGCGCAGCTGATCGTCGGTGATGGTGATGGGGTAATACTTCTGGAAGTTCATCGTATGAAACGCCGCGCGCACGTCGGGGATGGTGCGCTTGAACACGTCCTGCTCGGCCTTGGACGGGCTGAACTGATAGGGGCGTGCGAGGTTCACGAAAATCTCCTCGACCGTCTCGCCGTATTCAAGCCGGCCCTTCTTGAATCGGCTCCACGGGTTCGTGTACATCTTGGACGAGATGATCACGAAGCCGATGCGGTTCACGAGCGCGTTGAGGTATGCGTTGGATGCGGGCGTGTAGTTCAGAATGTAGTCGCCGATGTTGTGGATGGTCTCGGTGGTTCCGCTGATCTGGATCG
>ERZ838839.3280-NODE-3280-length-10514-cov-10.272397_pt1 | contig 10514 bp, 6 predicted proteins | sample MGYA00519909_ERZ838839 | MGnify/ENA primary metagenome ERZ838839 (study PRJEB31850, sample SAMEA3708843) | human gut metagenome | biome: human gut; feature: human-associated habitat; material: faeces | place: China | collected 2014 ... | reverse complement strand
CATTTAAGTGTTCGTTTGTGAATGAGTTGAAAATCGACCAGAGTATTTCTCACAACGGTGTCTGCCTGACAGTAGTAAGTCTGACGGATGACACGTATACGGTGACTGCCATGAAAGAAACATTGGAACGTTCCAATCTCGGTCTGTTGAAGGTAGGAGATAAGGTGAATGTAGAGCGTAGCATGATGATGAACGGCCGTTTGGATGGGCATATTGTTCAGGGACATGTAGACCAGACTGCAACCTGCATTGATATCAAGGATGCAGAAGGAAGCTGGTACTTTACATTCCGGTATGCGTTTGATAAAGAAATGGCAAAGCGCGGATATATTACTGTTGATAAGGGTTCGGTGACCGTGAACGGTGTTAGTCTGACGGTATGTAATCCGACAGATGATACTTTTCAGGTGGCTATCATTCCTTATACTTATGAATATACCAATTTCCATACGTTTACAATCGGCAGTGTGGTGAATATCGAGTTTGATATAATCGGCAAGTATATCAGCCGGATGATTCAATACAAATAATATGGAATATACAGACTTTCTGCAATTGGTACTTTCCCGGCAGAGTGACCGGGCGTATGATAAAGAACGTTCGGTAGAAGCGGAGAAGTTGGAGAGGATTTTAGAGGCGGGTCGTTTGGCTCCTTCTGCCTGTAATGCACAGCCTTGGAAGTTCGTGGTGATAACTGACCGTGAATTGGCTTTAAAAGTGGGTAAGGCTGCTGCAGGACTTGGAATGAATAAATTTGCTAAGGATGCTCCAGTACATATCCTGATTGTAGAAGAGTCCGCCAATATCACTTCTCTACTTGGAGGAAAAGTGAAGGATAAGCATTTCCCGCTGATTGATATTGGAATTGCTGCTGCTCATATCACACTGGCTGCTGAAAGTGAAGGACTGGGATCGTGTATTTTGGGCTGGTTTGATGAAAAGGAGATAAAGCGCTTGACCGGCATCCCTGCTTCCAAACGTCTGTTACTGGATATTGCGATCGGATATCCGATAAAGGAGAAGCGGAAGAAGATGAGAAAGCCGCAGGAAAAAGTGGTTTCTTATAATCGTTACTGATTCTAAAAGAATAAATATTTCCAACTTGTAGAATAGCTATATAACAGAAGGCGTCGTTGGTTTTAAAGGAACGACTTCTTTCTTTAAAACCAAAAATGAATGTATTAGGTCGCTGATAGATAGTTTAATATAAAAGCCCCATATTTCGGGGCTTTTATATTAATATACTTATTTCTTTTTTGACAACTCTTTCAGTAGATGATCTACTGCTGCTTTCAGTTGAGCATCTTCTCCTTTCAGGCTGGCTCCCGGTTCGTTGTAGACCAGAATGTCTGGTTGTAAAGTTTGATTTTCGAGATATTTTCCTTGCATATCCATACATCCTACCTGTGGGATACCGAATACGATAGATGGGTCAATCTGTCGTTCCCACCATACAGCAGTCATGGTTCCTGCAACGGGAGTACCAATCAATTTTCCGATGCCTAATGTCTTATATACGTATGGAGTACCGTGAGCATTACTGTAATTGTCTTCACAAGCTAACATACATGAAGGCTTCAGCCATTTGTTGAATGGGTCGCTTCCGATATATTGTCCACGTGGAACGAAACGCTGGTATTCTTTTCCGCCCAGAAGGGTAACGACGTCATCGTGCAGCCAACCGCCGCCATTATGACGGGTATCTACTATGACAGCTTCTTTGTTGCGGTAACGTCCCAGTAACTCGGAGTACATTTTACGGAAGCTCGGACTATCCATTCCTTTTATATGTACGTAGGCAATACGACCGCCAGATAACTCCTCTACTTTCTGTGCGCAACGTTTCACCCAACGTTTGTAGAGCAATTCACTTTGTGCCCCATAGCTGATAGCTTTCACAGTTTCTTCAAAACGCTTTTTGGTGGCCGGGTCATATACGGTAAGTATTACTTTGCGTCCTACCTTGCCTTCAAACAATGGGAAGTAATCAGCATTGGCTTCAATCGTTTTTCCGTCTACTTTTTCGATGATACATCCTGCTTTCACATCAGTTTTCTTTTGAGTGAAAGGACTCTGATCCAGAATTTCTTTGATTTTCAGTCCTGTACCACTATATGATTCATCATAGAAGACGCCCAATGTAGCGGTAGATAATGCACTGCCTCCACCTGCATAACGGGCTCCCGTATGTGAGGCATTCAGTTCTCCGAGCAGTTCGCTCAGCATTTCAGCAAAGTCATAATTATTATTGATATGTGGCAGGAAGCGTTGGTAAGCTTCTTTATATCCTTTCCAGTCGGTTCCTTGAAGGTCTGCGACATAGAATTTATCATTTACCTGTTGGTAGACATGGTCGAAGATATATGCGCGTTCGCCATAAGGACGATAATCGAAGAAGGCTTCAAATTCAATCGGAGTGACTTTGCTGCCGGCGATTTCGATTTTCTTTAGTTGGCTTCTTGTGCACATAAAGATGTTCTTACCTTCTTTATCGGGGATCAATGCACCTCCACCGACTCCTTTGAGCAATATTTTGGTGGTATTTTCTTTTAATTTATGTTCCCACAAATCATAGTCACCTTCGAAAGCTGCCAGATAATAGAGTACATCGCCTTTCGGAGTCAGTACTGCGTCACTAAGACGGGAAGAATTGACTGTCAGGCGGACAATGCGATCGAAACGATTTTCGAGGTCGAAGGTCAGCGGCTTGACTTCTTCTTTTTTCTTGTCTTCTTCTTTCTTGGTATCTTTTGTTTTAGCGTCTTTCTTATCTTTCTTCTTTTCAGCTTTCTCTTTCTCCTCTTTTTCCTTCTTGGCCTTTTCTTCTTTCTCTGTTTTTTCAGCCTCTTCAAGTAGGGCGAGGTCCTCTTTGCTCATGGTGAAACGGTTGTATGCATCTACATCGAAGAACATGATATAGGTATCGCTTTCGCTTCCCCAGCTACCGTGGCTACGGTATCCGGAACGGTCACTGTTCCATATCATGGCTTTTCCACCCAATACCCATTTGGCATTGGTGTCGCTGTATCCGCTTTCGGTAAGGTTCACCATTTCTCCTTTTCCGTCAGCTTTCAACAGTACCACATCTTTATTATTCCAGCCGCCTATACCAATAAAATCAGAGAGAATCCATTTACTGTCGGGACTCCATTGGAACCATTGGTCACCGTCTGCATAAGAATACTGGTATTTGGCATCCATAACAGTACGTACAGCTTTGCTTTTCAGATTGATAACACGAATAGCCGTACGGTTTTCAAGGAAAGCAATCTCCTTTCCGTCAGGGCTATACTGTGGTTGGAAAGAAGCGACGTTAGATTTAGTCAAGCGTTCTTCTTTCAATTCGGTGGCATAAGTGAACTGCTTTTCTTCTTTACGTACGATCGTTGATGTGTAAAGTTGCCAAAGTCCGTTACGTTCCGATGAGTAAACTAAAGTACGTCCGTCGGGGGCAAAACTGATGTCACGTTCCTGGTCGGGAGTATTCGTAATTTGCTTCGTCGTTTTGTAGTCGATAGAAGTGACGTATACATCACCGCGCATGATAAATGCCACTTCCTTACCCTTAGGAGAAACGGCAATGTCAGTTGCGCCGTACGATCTGATCTGGCGGATGATGTCTTTGTCTATCTTATCCGACAGGATAGTGATATTTACTTTTTGTGGCTGTCCGCCCGGAACAAGCGTGTAAATCTCGCCATTATAGCCGTAGCATAATTTACCTTCGCTTGCCATACTCAGAAAGCGTACCGGATGTTTGGTGTGGAAAGTGATTTGCTTGGAAGTATTTGCTCCGGGGGTACGTTGGAAGATGTTGAACGAACCTTTTTCTTCACTCAAATAATAGAATGACTTACCGTCGGGAGCCCATACCGGTTCACGGTCTTCACCTCCGAAAGTGGTTTGCTTCTGGTATACGGGCGTCTTTCCGGGAGTATAGCTCCAGATGTCACGGGCGATAGGGGATACCTGATGTTTACGCCAGTAGTCTTCATATCCTTTTTTATCCTGATAAAGCATAATTCCTTCCTTATTAATAGAGATACACTCCATAGGCATGGATGAAAACATGGTGGGACGTCCTCCTGTAACGGCCACTTCGTATATCTGCTGGAATTGTCCCGAGGGAAATCCGGCATCCTCGGCAGAAGGGGCGATATTAGCTGTGAACAGGATATGCTTGTCGTCTTTATAAGCGACAGGCTTTTCGCTGCCGGAATGAGTGGTCAATCGTTGGGGGACTCCTCCCTCTTTGGCGACAACGAAAACATCAAGACTCCCCATGCGGTCGGATGCAAAAGCTATCTGCTTTCCGTCGGGACTCCATACCGGAGTGGTGTCAAAAGCCGGATTCGTGGTGATTTGGGTGGCACGTCCGCCGGTTGACGGTACTGTGTAAATGTCTCCCTTGTAGGTGAATGCAATGGTTGTTCCGTCCGGAGAAAGAGCGCAATAGCGCATCCATAGTGGAGCTTCTTGTGCCGCAATTGTTCCTGCAAAGCAGAGAGCAAATGCACTTAGTAGTAGTTTCTTCATTTTTCTTTATTATAATTGTGTTAATTCATTTCTAAAGGTCTAAGGAGGCGCTATTTATAAATCTTTGAGTAGTACTTTACTTGCCTTTTTATAGTATTCTTCTCTCGATTCTGTCAGCACCTTCCATTCATCGCTAAATTCTTCGTCTTTATCAATCTTGAAATTCTCGGAACCGTATGTGTCCAAACGATCAAGCAAAATTGCTACATTTAATTGGTTGATATCCATAGAAGGCTGATAACCGATATCTTCACTTTTTTGGTCGGTTACTACCTCATGTATCAGGTCTATTTCCTGTAATTGATAAAGTACTTGGTTCGTCAGCCGGATGGGTATCTGATGTTCTTCCGATATTTCTGCCGCCGTATAAGGAGGATCGTTCTTTTCGAACCGTTTGGCGATGAGTGACATAATCAGGATAGAGATAAAATCCCGGTAACGCCTGCTGATATTACGTGTGTCCTGGTCGAAGCTAAAACTGCGGATGTTCTGTCCCGCGTATGCCAGTTCAGCACCGAACAGGCAGATAGTCCAGGAAATCTGTAACCAGAGCAGGAATAGAGGAAGTGCGGCAAAGCTACCGTAGATAGCATTGTATTTTGATACCCACAACTGGCTGTTGATATATAGGAACTGGAAAGCCTGATAAGCGGAGCCGGCCAGAATACCGGCAATAAGAGCGTGTTTGAATTTTACTTTCGTGTTCGGCATGAAAATATACAGCCCGGTGAACATCATCCATGTGAGAACGAAGGGGATAAGCCGTATCATGAACTTCATGACAGGAGCAAGCAGGACGAAATCATCCATTTGTTTGAGTATGGTACTCATAAACAGGGAAAGTCCTCCGGAAACAACTATCAGAATCGGCATCAACAGGAACATGGAGAAATAATCCGTAATCTTGCGATACATGGAACGTGCTTTCTTTACTTCCCAGATACGGTTGAATGTGATTTCAATATTGCTGACCAGATTGATGACCGTCCATAACAACATCACTAAACCTACTCCGATGAAAACACCTCCTTTGGTTTGTGAGAGATAGGAATTGACAAAAGAGAGAATGGCTTCTGTCGTTTCTATATTTCCTCCGAAGCCGTTGCGGAACTGGTGTTCCATTAGGTTGTCGAACCCGAAGCCACGGGCTACGGCAAATAAAATGGCAAGTATCGGCACAATGGCGAGCAGCGTGCTGTATGTCAGCGCAGAGGCCTTGTTAGCCATTCGGTCTTTGGTGAACCGGTTGATACAAAGATAGATCGTTTTTATAATATTGTAGAGCGAGAACTTAGTTCTGGTCACTTCGTCTTCCGTGATGCGCCAAATGTCATACGTAAGAAACTTCCATATATCAGTGATTTTCTTCTTCATGGCTCAGGGTTTTAAAAAGAAAAAGCAGTCAGCCTATAAGCCGAGTTCTGTACCTTATATAAATAAGGTGTCTGTCATTTATCTGAGTGACGTGTCACCACGGCACTTTAGCGGTCTACCCTCCGACATGGAGCGAGCAACTCTCATAACGCCGGTTTACATGACCTTACAACTCCTAAGACGTACAGCCCGACATGTCACCATGCGGCTGGTGGGCTCTTACCCCACCTTCTCACCCTTACCTCTCCCCGAAAGGAGCGGCGGTTATTTTCTTCTACGTTACTCTACCCTCACGGACAGCTTTCTGTTAGGAAGTAGGATGCTCTGTGTTGCCCGGACTTTCCTCCTGCACGAAAACGTGCACGCGACAGACCGGCCAACTGCTTTAGGCTGCAAAAATACGTCATTTATTTTGTTTTAGCCAAAGAATGTGTCACAAATAGAAATAATTTCTACCTTTGCTATCATTAAATCATAGTTCGATGAAGAAAATTATCCTTTTTTTCTGCTGCTTTCTGGCAGTTGCGTCAGTTACCCTGAATGCTCAGGAGATACGTCCTATGCCTGCTGATTCCGCTTATGGAGTAGTACATATTTCTGTCTGTAATTTACGTGACGAGGGGAAGTTTACCTCCGGTATGAGTACACAAGCATTGTTAGGAATGCCGGTTAAAGTTCTGCAATATACGGGTTGGTACGAGATTCAAACACCGGATGATTATACCGGTTGGGTACATCGAATGGTTATTACCCCCATGTCGAAGGAAAGATATAATGAATGGAACCGTGCCGAAAAGATTGTGGTTACTGCCCATTATGGATTCACTTATGAGAAGCCGGATGAGAAATCGCAAACCGTATCTGACGTAGTGGCAGGAAACCGCTTGAAGTGGGAAGGAAGCAAAGGGCATTTTTATAAAGTCTCTTATCCGGACGGTCGGCAAGCATATATTTCCAAATCGATCTCACAGCCGGAGACAAAATGGAGAGCTTCTCTGAAACAGGATGTGGAGAGTATTATCGAAACTGCATATACTATGATAGGCATTCCCTATCTGTGGGCTGGTACTTCTTCCAAAGGAGTAGATTGCAGCGGTCTGGTTCGTACGGTGCTGTTCATGCATGATATTATTATTCCCAGGGATGCATCGCAACAGGCTTATGTAGGAGAACGCATCGAGATTACTTCCGATTTTGCTAATGTGCAACGGGGAGATTTGGTGTTTTTCGGTCGGAAAGCGTTTTCCGGACGGAAAGAAGGTATCTCTCATGTCGGTATCTATTTAGGAAATAAACAGTTTATCCATGCTCTTGGCGATGTGCATATCAGTAGCTTTGAACCGGCAGATAAGAACTATGATGAATTTAATACGGGGCGTTTGCTTTTTGCAGTCCGCTTTCTGCCATATATAAATAAGGAGAAAGGGATGAATACTACGGAACATAATCCTCACTACCTTCCACAATAACCCCTTTATTTTATTGTCTTATCACACTTATAACTTTGAAAACATGCAAAACAGAAGAGATTTCTTGAAAACGGCGGCTTTTGCAGCTTTAGGTTCCGGGCTAGTGGTTCGCCAGGCATTGGCCGGGGAATTATCACCTTCTACCTTATATATAAATAAACTCGGCTTGGGCGGGAAGATGAAAATGAAGTTTTTCCCTTATGAGTTGAAATTAAGACATGTATTTACTGTGGCCACCTATTCGCGTACTACAACTCCCGACGTACAGGTGGAAATAGAATATGAAGGGATCACCGGATACGGGGAGGCTTCTATGCCCCCTTATTTAGGTGAAACAGTGGAGTCTGTCATGAATTTCCTCAGGAAGGTGAACTTGGAGCAGTTTTCTGATCCTTTTCAGTTAGAAGACATTTTGTCATACATTGACAGTCTCTCGCCGAAAGATACTGCAGCTAAAGCAGCAGTGGATATTGCTCTTCACGATTTAGTGGGAAAATTGCTGGGTGCTCCGTGGTATCAGATATGGGGATTGAATAAGGAAAAGACGCCTTCTACCACTTTTACTATTGGCATTGATACTCCGGATGTGGTGCGTGCGAAAACAAAAGAATGTGCCGGGCGGTTTAATATATTAAAGGTGAAACTGGGACGGGACAATGATAAAGAGATGATTGAGACCATTCGCTCGGTGACAGACCTTCCGATAGCGATAGACGCTAATCAAGGTTGGAAAGACCGTCAGTACGCGCTCGATATGATTCATTGGCTGAAAGAAAAAGGGATTGTGATGATAGAGCAGCCTATGCCGAAAGAGCAGTTGGATGACATTGCGTGGATAACCCAGCAGAGTCCGTTGCCGATATTTGCCGATGAGTCTTTGCAGCGTTTGGGAGATGTGGCAGCATTGAAAGGTGCTTTTACGGGAATTAATATCAAGTTGATGAAATGTACCGGTATGCGGGAGGCATGGAAAATGGTGACATTGGCGCACGCGCTCGGTATGCGTGTAATGGTAGGGTGTATGACAGAGACTTCCTGTGCTATATCTGCCGCTTCGCAATTCTCGCCACTCGTTGATTTTGCCGACCTGGATGGCAACCTGCTTATCTCCAACGACCGCTTTAAAGGAGTGGAAGTAGTGCGAGGAAAAATCACCCTGAATGATTTGCCCGGGATAGGTGTCATGAAAATCTAGTCTTACTGAATGAATGTCAGAGTGTTAACGTTACCTGACATACAACGAATGTAAATTTGTCAGGTGTTGTCGTTAACCGCTGTTAAGCCCTAAATATTCTCTGTTAAAAGAGGACAAAAAAGTGTGACAAGTAGAATAAGTGAACGATATTTGTTATTATTTTAACGTCGTAAAAGTTAAAACAATGTCGAATATTAACAATTTAAAGAATTATAAATCATGAAACAGACAACAAAGAACATTCTGGGAGTAGGAGCAATCATTCTTCTTAGCTCAGGAGTTGCAGGATTGACAACTTACAAATTGTTGCAATCTAACGAAGCTGCAAAAGAAACATCTTTTAATGAGATGTTCAAGCAGAATCCCAATGTCAAATTGGCTGCTTTTGACGCGGTAAACGCTCAACCTGTCGATTTGACTCAAGCTGCGGAAAATTCGCTTCATGCTGTCGTACATATAAGGTCTACTCAGGAAGCTAAAACAAGAACCGTTCAGCAAGCACCGGATATTTTTGACTTCTTCTTTGGAGACGGACGCGGACAGCAGCGTCAGGTACAATCCCAGCCTCGTGTTGGCTTTGGTTCCGGAGTCATCATTTCTAAAGACGGATATATCGTGACCAACAATCACGTAATTGAAGGTGCCGATGAGATCAGTGTGAAACTGAATGACAACCGTGAGTTCAGAGGACGTGTGATCGGTACTGACCCGAGCACAGACCTTGCTCTGATCAAGATTGAGTCGGAAGATGATCTGCCTACTATTCCGGTCGGAGATTCCGAAACACTGAAAGTAGGAGAGTGGGTACTCGCTGTAGGAAACCCTTTCAATCTGAACTCTACAGTGACAGCAGGTATCGTAAGTGCCAAAGCCCGTACTCTGGGAGTATACAATGGTGGTATTGAATCTTTCATCCAGACAGATGCCGCTATCAACCAAGGGAATAGTGGTGGTGCACTGGTGAATGCGAAAGGCGAACTGGTAGGTATCAACTCCGTGTTGTCTTCACCTACGGGAGCATACGCAGGATACGGCTTCGCTATTCCTACCAGCATCATGACTAAGGTAGTTGCCGACCTGAAACAATACGGAACGGTACAGCGTGCCCTCCTTGGCATCAAGGGAGCTTCTTTGGGCAGCAGCATCATGGAAGATCAGAGTCCTATCGATAAGTCCGGTACTACACTGCGTGATAAAGCGAAAGAATTTGGCGTGGTAGACGGCGTATGGGTACGTGAAATCGTTGATAACGGTTCGGCTGCCGGTGCTGATATCAAGGTAGACGACGTCATTGTCGGTGTGGATAACAAGAAAGTACATAACTTTGCCGACCTGCAGGAAGCATTGGCTAAACACCGTCCGGGCGATAAGGTAACTGTGAAACTGGTTCGTGCCAAGAAAGAAAAGTCAGTCGAAGTGACGCTGAAGAACGAACAGGGTACTACCAAGATCGTGAAGGAAGCTGGTATGGAAATTCTGGGTGCTGCATTCAAAGAACTGCCGGATGATTTGAAGAAACAGCTGAATCTCGGCTATGGTCTGCAAGTGACAGGCGTTTCTTCCGGTAAGATGTCAGATGCAGGAGTTCGCAAAGGTTTCATCATCCTGAAAGCTAACGACCAGCCGATGCGTAAAGTTAGCGATCTGGAAGAAGTGATGAAAGCCGCTGTTAAGTCTCCGAATCAGGTATTGTTCCTGACCGGCGTATTCCCGTCCGGCAAGCGCGGATACTTTGCAGTAGACCTGACTCAGGAATAAGTTATAAATTAAGGTAAGAAGATTGTAGGATAAGCTAATGAAATAGAAAAAGGATGCCGTCACACAACTTGTCGGCATTCTTTTTTGTTTTATTAGTTGAAAATATAGTGAAAAAGTTGCCTAAATATGTATGTTAACAAATTATTTGTCGTAACTTTGCACTCCAAATCTGTTTTTAAAGA
>ERZ838839.3274-NODE-3274-length-10530-cov-3.075990_pt1 | contig 10530 bp, 9 predicted proteins | sample MGYA00519909_ERZ838839 | MGnify/ENA primary metagenome ERZ838839 (study PRJEB31850, sample SAMEA3708843) | human gut metagenome | biome: human gut; feature: human-associated habitat; material: faeces | place: China | collected 2014 ... | reverse complement strand
AATGATAAAGCAGAGTCTGATCAGGCCAGTGTTGAAATTGCGCCAGAGTCCCGTTCCATCAAATTAAAACCACAGGATGGATATGCCATCGAGTCTATCAAAGCAGACGAAACAGAAATTACTTTAAAAGATAGTGATTTCCAAAATTATGCTTATACCTATATTGCAGACAAAGATGAAATTACAGAGGATGCGGAGCCTCTTCAGCTTACTGTAACGGTGAAAAAAGTAGAACTGGTTGGAAAAGAAGGAACACCGGAGGTTCAGTGGATAAAAGATACCACAGAATTAGACGATGATTTTATAAATCTTCTGAAAAATGCAATTGTTGATACCGAAAACAGCTATCCAGATCTGGATGAAATGGATAACAAGTACATTAAAGTAGAATATCTGGCAAGAGAGGGACTGTTTGGAAATAATACCTATGCGGAACTGGATTATATCCCAAGTGGCTTAGCCGGTGCTGGCGCACATAAATTTGGTGAGAATACAGATGCTAATGGCAATTCAACGGAAACGATCCGTATTTCCTTAACAGGAAATAGCCGTTATAAGGATGCTTCTGTTGAGAAGAAAGTTGTGTTAAAAGATATTCGTGAGGATGCCTCTTTTGCACTTCAGGATGAAACAGAAATTGCTTATACAAGTGATTTAGCTGCTTTTAAACAGACTGTATATGATCAGATCGTATGGAAGAGTGCTGGTGCTAAACCTGAAATCGGTAAATTTAAAATAGAAGTAAAAGGAAAACTGACAGACTATTCCCTTGAAACAGCCCAGCTCCTTGGACTGCTGAATGTTGACAAGACTCCGGAATTAAAGATTACCTTTGCCGGAAATGAAGCCTACCGTGAAGGAGAAATTACTGCTTCTGTTAAAATTGTGGATCCACGTCCAATTGGTGAGTTTACGATCATGACTACGCCAATTACTTATACTTCGGATGTAGAGAAACTGAAACAGGAGCTTTATGACAGAATCACATGGACCAATGGTGTAAAACCTTCTATTAATCAGTTTACCATGCAGGTAAAAACAGGAGAAATCAAAACAGATGGACTTCCTAATGTCGAATTTTATGTTAATCTGGACAAGGCGCCATCCACCAATCTCTCTGTTGGTACAAGAACATTTAAGGTGAAATTTGCAGGAAACGAAGAGTTCCGTGGTAATGAAGTGGTTGCTGATCTGGAGATCGTAAAAGCGAAAGCCTCCATTTCTGTTAAAAACAAAAAAATTATTTATGGTGATCAGATTCCAGAGGATCTGGTAGAAGTTGTTCCTTCTGATGCCGGAGTATTAAAAATCTATGCTGGTGTAAATAGTGACCTGGCTGCTGCTATTTGCATACAGTTCCCATCTTATATGGTTAATATTCCTGTAGTCGGAAACGTTGATCTGGCAGAGTACCTGGAAAAATTGCTTGGTGAAAGTGCATCTATAGATGATCTCCTTGAAAAGCTGAATTCAACAGAAGGGCAGGCTGTTTTATCGATATTAAAGGCAATTGGTGTGGATACAGATACTTTCATGAAAGCTTTCCAGACCATCAGCGATTACCTTCCAGAGAGTGTAACTTCCTTTAAAGTTACCTTTGGCGCTCCTCAAAAAGCAGGTGGTTACACAGTAATTGCCGCTGTTGTTGATCCAAATTACGAGGCTGCTGTTGGAATTGGCTCTTTGATCATTCTGCCAAAGACAGAAAATATAGAGTTGCGTTGGACTCAGGATTTCTCTGTATTAAGTTACAAAGATATTCCTCTGAATGATGACGGTTCTCTGGATGAAGAACAGGCCATGAAGCTGTTCGGCGCGGTTCTGATGGATAAAGAAACTGAAACCGTTCTTGATAGTAGTAAAGTGCGCTATTTGTTTGTTGGCAAAGATGGTGATAAAGAATTCTATCGCAGCAACAAACCATCTGCAAAGCCTGGTGTATACACAGAAACCGCCTATGTATTAAACGGAAATAACATGGATTGGCCTATTGTCCGTACCTATGTGATCGGACGCACAGCTGCACTTATTCAGTTTAAAGACGGACAAATGGAAACTGCGCCAAAAGAAGATAAGGAATACGGAACTTCCGAGGCTTTATTTGCAACAAAACATGTTACTTACAATGGGGAAGCACAGGAGTTTAAAGCCGGCCTGTACCTTGCTGCAACTCCGGAAACAGAAATAGAAGATGCGGACATCCAGTATCGTTATTACGATGTTGTGACAGGAACTTACCTGGAAGGACTTCCTGTAAATGCAGGTATTTATCGTGTTACTGCTGATTTTAAAGGAAATGGACAGTATACAGATGCTGCAGACCAGACTGGTTATCTGATCATTGAAAAGGCCCAGCCTAAATTTGTGCTTGAAGAACAGCAGAATTTTACATACAATGGCGAAGCTCAAAAGATCATGGTTCAGTCTGTAGAAGATCAGGATCCTGAAACAAAGTATTCTGTTCTGTATAAAAATGACCAGACAGACGAAAATGCTTCCCTGGAAGCTCCCGTTCATGCAGGAACCTATCGGGCTATCTTAGATCTGCCAGAAACAGCAAATTATGCTGCTGCCCATGCAGAAGTGATCATGAACATCATTCCTGCAAAGGCAACCATCGAGATCCATCCGGTTTCTTTCAGCTTTGATGAACAGACCCATGGAGGATCCTATTTGGTATATGGTATTAGAGATGAAATTCCTGAGCATGAAGTAAGCTACAGTACAGATAATGAAATATTTGTGGCAGACGAGCCAATGGCAGTAGGTACTTATGCAATGCGAATTCAGATCACAGATCCTGACTATGAAAATGATGTAGAAACACAGGAAGATGCAGTTGTCATCAAGGAAAAGGAAATTGTTCCTGTAATTGCAGAAGCGTGCCTTGATATTCAATATGTATGTAATGGTCAGATCGTAGGACATCAGCTCGTAAAAGTAGAAGGAAATTCCGGTGATCTCTGCCTGTTTACAGATGAAAATGTAGTGTTGGAAATTCCTGAAGGCTATGAGAAAGAAGCTGGTTTCGGAAGTATTGAAGTTCCTTATGGCGAAACAGCGCAGACGATTGTTTCTGTAAAGCTCAAAGAAACCCAGGATGATAATGAAAAACCTGGTGATAACGGTGACAACGACAACAGCGGAGATAATGACGATAACGGAAGCAATGACAATAACGGAAATAGCGGTAACGGAGGTAATGGCGGATCCAGTTCATCTAGTGATGGTTCTTCCTCTTCCAGCCGTAAGACCATTATTTCCGAAAGCGGAAGCTGGCGTCAGGATGAAAAGGGTATCTGGTTTGAAAGAGCAGCTAGCGGATATCCGAAAAACTGTTGGAGTTTTATTGATGGAAAATGGTTCCATTTTAATGCAGAAGGATACTTAACACTTGGCTGGTACCTCTCAGAAGACGGAAAGTGGTACTATTGTGCTCCAGACGGAACATTGGGCACACCGATCGGAGCTATGTATACCGGATGGCTTAAGGATGGAGCAGATGGTTACTGGTATTATCTGGATCCAAACACAGGAGAGATGTTAACAGGCTGGAGAGAGATCAAGGGACAGTGGTACTATCTCAACCCGGAAACTCTTGGTGACAGTGGCTGGATGCAGGATTCTTCAACAAAGCAGTGGAATTATAATGTGAAAGCCGTTATGCCAAAAGGCGCACTGTATGTCAACACACAGACACCAGATGGTTATTTCGTAGATGAAAATGGTGTTCGCAGATAATTTCTAAATTAAAAGGCAATGCAGAGTCAGATGTTTTTCCGGTTCTGCATTGCCTTTTTTAATTTTACGAGTAATTTGCCTTTGGGCGCTGATTTTAGGGGGTGATCCCCTGATTTTCTCTTAATTTAACCGCATTACGGGCGCTGCGTCGACGCTCGTCTTCAAGAGCAGCATAATGCTTTTTAGTGGTATTAACATCGGAATGGCCAAGAACATCTGCTACCAGATATATATCACCGGTTTCCCGGTAAAGGTTAGTACCATAGGTGCTGCGAAGCTTATGCGGAGTGATCTTTTTTAACGGCGTAACGATCTTTGCATATTTCTTAACTAAATTCTCCACGCTGCGCACATTCATACGTTTTTTCTGGAGAGAGAGGAAGAGAGCATTTTCACTGCCCTCTTCGGGGATAATGTCATTTCGTTCATCCAGATAGTCCTGTAGCGCCGTTTCTACTTCCGTACCAAAGTAAACAGTAACTTCTTTCCCGCCTTTCCGGTGAATATGGATCCCACCATTTTTGAAATCAATGTCATTTATGTCTAATCCTACACATTCAGAAACACGGATGCCGGTTCCGAGAAGCAATGTGAGAAGAGCGAGATCGCGCAGTTTAGTCCGGTTGTGAAACGCTTTCTGCTTATCAGTCAGACCATCCCCTTGTTCCACTGCATCCAGAAGAAGAGCAACTTCATCAATATCAAGACGGATGATTTCTTTTTCATGAAGTTTGGGAAGCTGGACCAAAGCAGCAGGATTTGTTTTCAGTTTTTCTGTACGGAAAAAGTAGTTATAAAAGCTTTTAAGGGAAGAGATCTTGCGCATAATTCCCCGTTCTTTATTAACAATTTCCTGATTGTGCTCATTAAAGCGATATTTTAAATATTCCATATATTCTTCCAGATCTGTTACCGTGATCTGATCCAAATGATCTAATGTAAAATCCATTCGTTCCATTTTGGAAAAAACCGGATTTTCCTTTTTGAGGAAATCGAAAAAAACAGAGAGATCATAAGCATAGGCAATCCGGGTCCTGGTAGAAGTTCGTGGTTCGATCCCACGAAAAAATTCTGTACAGAAGGGTGGGAGAGTCTTCGTCATTTCCCGCAGCTTTTTTATATTCTCAATATCTTTTTGTTCGTAATAGGGTAGTGTCGTTGCCATAATTATGTATGCCTCATTTATAATTTATATATAATAAATATTTTCAGATTATTTTGTATTATTATTTAGAAAGCCTGGGCCAGTCTTCAAAATTTCCGTTAATGACCGCATGAAATAAACGTTCACGGACACCGGGATTGTCCATATTCAGTGTCCGGATCAGATTTTTCACATATTCACGGTGTGTATGTCCATCCATAGGACATGGATTTTTACAGACAGGAAGCTGATATTTATTCCGAAAGCCTTTTACATCCGCTTCGGAGACCAGCATCAAAGGACGGATAACCGTTAAATCGGTACGATCCAAATGGGTAACCGGCGGAAAGGCATAAAATCGTCCCTCATATAAAAGCGACATTAAGGCAGTTTCGATCAGGTCGTCCTTATGGTGGGCATAAGCAATTTTGTTGCAGCCAAGTTCCAAAGCTTTCTGGTTTAGGGCACCTTTTCTCATTTTCGCACACAAAGCGCATGGATTAGACTCTTTACGGGCTTCAAACAGGATCTTTCCAATTTCTGTGGAGATGATCTCATAGGGAACATTAAAATCTGCGCAAAGGGCCTTTATAGGCTCTAAATTCATAGTATCTAAGCCCATATCTACAGTAATGGCAGACAGGGTGAAATGCTTCGGATAAAATTTCTGAAGCTGTGACAGACCATAAAGTAAAGTAAGACTGTCTTTACCACCGGAAATACCAATGGCAATATGATCACCGTTTTCAATCATCTGGTATTGGTCAATAGCCTGGCGGAGAAGGCTTAAGAGACGTTGGAGTTTCATTTGAGAGTGGGTCCTTTCTGAACGAGAATTAATAAAGATGATTTTGTTTTAGCATGTACGGATTATATTAATTAAAATAAATATAGAAATTTCAGAAAAATATAGAGACATTAAGGTATGGAGAGTGATATTCAACTATTCGCGAAACAATACTTTAACGAATAGTTGAACCGATTTCACATTATATTCTTAATAAACCACTTACATACATCCCAATATTTTCAATTATTTCCACATATATTTTATTTCATTTCATCTACGCATAAACTGACTTTCGCGAATAGTTGCGAATCACTCTCTTTCCTCGTGTTATCGGGCTTTTTGGCTTGATATAAAAAATATTATAGGAGGTTTTTGCATGAAATTCAAGGAATCTTTAAAAAAGTACGGTTGCCTGCCTGTTGCTACTGGTTTGGCTTCCGTGGGGCTGGCTGTTCCGGCTTTTGCTGAGGGTGCCGCTCCAACTGTTGTGACTGCATCTGATTGGTCAAGTGTTATTTCTGCGTTGACTGCTCAGATCTCTGTAAGTACGATCATTGCAGCACTTGCTACTTTTGTGGCTGCTGGTATCGGTATCGTATTTATGTGGTGGGGACTTCGTAAAGGTATCCGCTCCCTTATGGCAGCTTTCCGTAAAGGCCGCATGTCCATTTAATTTTTGTTTGTCTCCTGTAGTGAGGGCTTGCCGGTTTGGTAAGTCCTCTTTTGTTTAGGTGGTGTTTATGGAACTTAATTTATTAGATGGCTCGTTAAATCCTGTTAATATCGGGCGTGTCATTAAACATAACCATGACTTCTATAAGTCGCATCCCGGCTACTTCCGTCCGGAGGGGCTGTTGGTGTTCTGCGGTGAACAGGGTTCTGGTAAAACGTTATCGGCGGTGCAATATGTTAAGAAACTTTGTAGTGAATATCCTGATGCTATTTTATGTACCAATGTTCAAATTTCTGGGCTTAATCCTAGCACACATGTAGTTGAGTATGACGGCCTGGACTGCCTGAAAAATCTTGAAAATGGCTACTTTGGTGTGATCTATCTGATTGATGAAATCCACTTGGAGTTTAACTCTCTCGAATCGAAAAATATCGATATTGAGGTAATGATTGAGGTTAGTCAGCAGCGGAAACAACGGAAACACATTATAGGTACTAGCCAGGTCTATGGCCGTCTTGCTAAACCTTTCCGGGAGCAGATCAGAAACGTGGTGCTTTGCTCCAACTTCTGCAAGATCTTGCAGATCAATACTCTTATTGATGGCAGTAAGTCGGTTGAGAAAGACGGTAAACTGATCACGGAATCAGTTAAGCGGTTCTACTGGTTTCATGATCCGGCTTTGTATGACAGTTATGATACGTACGCAAAAATGAAGCGTTATAAAAAAGAATGGCAAGGAAGGAGGCTTACTTGATGGTTCAGGAAGCGATCAATTTATTTGCTGATGTGGTGGCAGCTGCTATCCCTTATGCAGTTGTGTTTGCGCTGGGTCAGCGGCTTGTTACTATGTTCTTGGGTATGGCTTTTAAGGGGCATGTTGAATTATGATAAGGCGGTGGAAAAATGTTATATTATGCAGTTTGTTTCTTTGCGTTGTGGGGGCTGTGCCGGTGTATGCGGATGAGTACACGCTTACTGAGGAAAGCTATTCGCATGATCCGGCGCGCTCTTCTGCTTCGGCGGTGGATTTAAATAGCTGGCTGGCTACAGTACCGGATGATATGGACTTTGATACATATCAGGAAATTATGGCTATGATGCATCCAGAACTTTCTGAGGATTATGAAGAGGATGAGCTGCTGGATGAGGACGGTGAGGATGTGACGGTTGCTTCCTCTTCTACTGCTAAGCGTTCCCGGTCTGTTACGTATAACAATGTTTCGGTACAGAGCAGCTATGTGCCGGATAATGATACGATTAACGCAACGTATTTACAGTATTTCAAGGATATGCTTGTTAAGCTGCCCTATGGCACGAAATATGTATTTTTCAGGGTCAATGACTATGAGTATCGGCTTGTGTATGGTAAAGAGCTGACCTATGAAAATGGTGTGTTTACCGGTTCGGATATGAATTATATCCGTTACTATCGTCAGAGTTCCGGCAATTATAATTATGATTGGCTGCTCTCTTCTGGCTCTGAGGGTGATTTTAAGCTTACGCCTAATGGTTACATGGTATACAGCAACGTGGGTGATCTTTATCCTTCTATGAATGGGGGTGCTTACAGTTATGAAGTTTACGCGATCGTTTTTGTGCTTGTGCTTAGTCTTTTGTTTAACATTGTCCATAGCTTTTTCTTCGTTGGCAAGTACCGCATCTAGTAGCAATGCTGTCCGTGTTCCGCGTGCTTCATGGTCTAATGCTTCTAAGGCATGGGATGATTTTAAGGATGGCTTTGATAAGATCAATGATGTTGATACGGTGGTTTCTGATGATATATCTGTTTCTGCTTCTGGTCCTGATGAGAACTATGGCAAGTCCTGGTGGCTCATGGCTTGGTTTGACAATAATACTGGTGTTAATCTTGTCTGGAATGATACGTACGGTTATTATCGTTTACCTGATGATTATATAAATAAGGGTTATAAGATTTATAATGTGCGTTTGTGTATTGCTCGGAATAGGTTGCCTTCGTCTGGTACTTATCTTTTTAAGTATGATTTTGTTCAAGGTTCTGTTGTTAATAAGATTTATAAAGCAGATCTGCAGTTTGATCTGGTTCAGAAAAATACATTAGATATATATCCTAAATATGAAGATGTGCCTTATTCTCAATCTGGTTCACATATTTCTGGCAGTTATAACGTTACTATTCCTAGTCGTTGTGTTCGATTGAGTTTGCTGCTGTACCCTAGTGGTAGTGATCCGGCTGTTAATTTTTCTGGTGTGTCTTTTTCGTTTGGTCAGATTCCTGATTCTTCTGTCGGTACTGCTGATTCTGGTGTTAAGTCTGATCCTTCACAGGATACTGCTGATAATACTGCTACTATAGCTGAAAACTCTAACCGCCAGGTTGAACAGGGTGATTCTATCATTGAACTGATTAAGAATACGATCCAGACTATATCCAGCCAGCTGGAAAGCTTCTGGAACCAGCTTGCCGGTGAGTTCACGAACCTGTATAACAAAATGAATCAGCAGCACGCTGAGAAAATGCAGTCTGAGCAGGATACCAGGGAAACGATCTCCAGTGAAGCGGAAAAGAGTCGGAATTTTATCGTTGACGGTATTATCAATGGCCTTAAGTCCTTATTCATTCCCTCGGATGATTATTTCAAGGCATGGTTTGATGATATGTACGCATTTTTCAATGACCGCTTCGGGTTCCTTATGTTTCCGGTGGATCTATTGGTTAAGATGGTTAATTTGTACCTCGGCGCTGACTCTTCTTTTACGGGCGTTCCTTTTCCTGAGTTTAAATGGATTGACGGTACTGTTATTATACCGGCTCAGTCGGTGCAGTTCACTTTCCTTGAAACGGATTGGGGCAAGGATATACAAACTAAGCTATATTTTGTTGGTAACATAATTATGATCGGGGCGCTGCTGTCCCTGATGCATCGGAAATTTGAGGAGGTGCTGCGGAATTGATACTGCAAGCGGTTTTTGACCTGGTGAAAAATGTGATCAAGTTGGTCTTTGGCTGGATCAATCTGCCGGATATGCCCGAAGCGGTGACCTCTGTTGTTGATGAGCTGTTCGCTCTGCTCCGTGGCTCTGTTGGTATGATGGGGATATTTTTAGACTTGAAAATGTTGAAAATCCTGTTGCCAGTGCTGCTGATCGTGATTAACTTTGAGCATGTTTGGAAATTCACTATGTTTATTTTGCGTAAAATACCATTTTTGGGTATTGAGTGATTGTTGGATAGGCCAGGCCCCCAAGGCGCTGCCGGGGGCCTGGTGTCTCTGACTGTCGGCCCCCTGTCTAATAAGGGGCCGTGACCGTGTAATTTTACACGCTAGGGGGATTTTTTATGCTGATGTACTACATGCCGTTTTTTGACGGTTCAAATTATTTTTCTGTTGATAACGTCCGCTTGGATCTTGAATTTTTATCGCCTAAACAGGTTGAAAATTTTCTGGTACAGATTCATGCTCTGCCTGGTTATCAGTATTATATGTCTTTGAAAGATTTTGCATACAGGCATTTATTTGTTTTTGGTGTTAAGGGCTTTTCTTTTTCTCTGGGGGTTGATTTCAACGGATCTAAAAATACAGATGTTGTTAAAGGTTTTCTTGATTTCTTGGTGATGTCGTTTTCGGTGATGGATTCATTAAATCTGTTCATAATCCTTTTGGTGATGATGGTATAAGCTATAAAGACCTTGCGGAAACTCTCTCAGATCTTTTTAAACAGGTTTTAACGTACTTGGGTATGACTACACTACATATGCATGTAAAACGCTGGGATCTGGCTTGTGATGTGCCTGTTACAAGGTCTGATGTTCAACTTTTTAAAGATCGCCGTAAATATGCTCAGTTTTATATGTCCTCAGAAAATTTTACAGAGTATTTGGGTCAGAGTGATTCCGCCGGTCGTGTCAAGGTGTATAACAAGCGCCTGGAATCTGGTCTTGATTATGATCTTACCAGAATTGAGGTGACTTTGGATAGTTTTGGCTACTCTGATCTGCTCCATTGGTTTCCAGAGGTTTATAAGACTGATGTGATCCCGTTGGATTCTGATAAGATCATTGTGGGGCTGCTTCGTGAGGTCCCCTCAGACCGCCGTGACTTTTATGTTCGTAAGATTTCGGATCGGCGTACTAAGCAAAAGTATAAAGGGCTGCTGACTGCTGAAAAGTTTGAGGTTTCCGAACGTGCGTTCATGCATTTG
>ERZ838839.3272-NODE-3272-length-10531-cov-2.525391_pt1 | contig 10531 bp, 5 predicted proteins | sample MGYA00519909_ERZ838839 | MGnify/ENA primary metagenome ERZ838839 (study PRJEB31850, sample SAMEA3708843) | human gut metagenome | biome: human gut; feature: human-associated habitat; material: faeces | place: China | collected 2014 ... | reverse complement strand
CGGGAAGGAAAGCTCCCCTTTAGGAGACAGTGGTAGGTTAAACAATGATTTTTCCACTTAGAGAGATTGGAATATCTCTCACGTATACCTATCCATCCCGTCCTCCAGTACCCCTCCTTCTTGGTAAAAATAAACAAAAAACACCGATTTGTATTCAAATCGAAAATATAAAAATGTAAGATTGCTATAAAAGAGAAGTCTCACACATTAGAAATCACGAATTATGGTAATTTAAAAAAAGTCTAATAACTAAATTAACCAGATTTCATTTTATGAGCAGAAATATTCTAAATATTAGTATCAAAATACATATTTATATTAAATACACTTCTTAAGTTTATCATCACAGCTAATTCATTTACACTTTAATTTGCAAATTAATGATCATAATTCAAAATTATTGCAAATAAAAATCTCTAATACATAAAAGATTCTTATATTTGTTTCAGAATACTCTAAAAAGGAGTTCCTCTTATCATTATTCAATATTGATTTTGTCATCTATAGTACAAATAACAAATTGATATATTGATAATTATAAGAGAAAACATAAGTTCTCTACGAGAACTTACCAATTACTTTTGAAAACAATAACCCTTTGTAAACGTTGAATAAACCTGAAAATTGAATTACTTAATAAAGGAGTCATTTTATCCGGTCTCATTTTGAGAAGTCTCGCTTATGAATATGTTTCATTCATGAAGAAAGGATAAAAATTTACCAAAAAAAAGAAATCAAAAATAGTTTATAAAGATACTGATAACTTAAAAAAGGAAAATCAAACAGTCCTTAAATATATGGGGGGCTGTATTTATTAATATTACAACAATACTATGTACACTAAAAAACATTACCTGCTTCTCGTATTTTTATATGCTTTCATAAGCATGGAAGCTCAGCCTCCTAAACGAGAAATGCGAGCAACCTGGATTGCCACAGTAGGTGGCATTGACTGGCCCAAAACCACAGGAGCCACCTCACAAAAAGCAGAGATGCTCAAAATGCTTGATTCGATTCAAACATTAAACCTCAACACCGTATTTTTCCAAGTACGCTCACGTTGTGACGCGATGTATAAATCGTCTTACGAGCCATGGTCAAGCGATTTAAAAATATCGCGAGGATCCGATCCGGGATATGACCCGTTATCCTTCGTTATAGAAGAATGTCATAAACGAGGGCTTGAGTGTCATGCATGGCTCAACCCATATCGCTATAACAAAACCGGTGATGGATGGACAGGTGCCAATAACTGGCCATCAAACTATGAACGCACGCACCCGGAATGGTTACTTTGGTATCCAGACAACGTGATCTTAGATCCTGCTATCCCCGAAGTACGATTACAGATTACAAATATAGTAAAAGAAATAACCACAAACTATGATATAGACGGCATTATTTTTGATGACTATTTTTATCCATACGGAGGTACTTCCAATCAAGATGCAAAATCACAATCCCAATATTTCGAAGCATGGTCAGACGCCCATCCCGGTAAAACGGTACACGACTGGCGGCGTGACAATGTAAACCGAATGATTGCCGATGTTTATCATACTATTCAAGCAACCAAACCTTACGTAGCATTTGGAGTTTCTCCATTTGGCATTTGGACCACCAACACCAATGTGGCAGAAGAAGAAGGCATTCCATTACCCTCAGGTATATCAGGAGGGAATATGTATCAAGAAATTTATTGTGACCCAGTGGCATGGCTTAAAGAAGGTACAGTTGACTACCTTTCTCCGCAATTGTATTGGAAGATAGGTGGTGCGCAAGACTATAATAAGCTTTGTGCCTGGTGGACAGACTTAGCCAACCGTTTTGGAAAACAGTTCTATTCAAGTATGGCTCTCTATCGTTATGCGGAAAATAATTCAAGTAACACAGGTTATTACAAAAATACCGATGAGTTTAAGAATCAAACCTTGAAGAATCGTAGCGCAAACTATGACAATGCACCTGGAAATGTATTTTACAACACTTTAGCATGGGTTTATGATATGCCTTTCCGTAATAAATTCAAAACAGACGTTTTTCAGTACCCTGCGTTAACACCTGCTATCCACTGGAAACCGGCACCGGAACAAGAACCTATTTCATTTACAGGCCCGCCACAAGGCAGCATTATCTCATGGATACACAATTCCGATGAAAATGTACGTTACGCTGTTTATGCCGTACCGATTGCTAAAAGGAATGAAGCAGGCGCCTTTTCCAAATCGGAAAATTTAGTTGCCATCACCTACGATAAACAATTTCGCATGAAAAAAGGCATATCGACTTCTACGCACAAAATTGCCGTATCAGTTATTGACCGTTATGGCAATGAATACGCTCCACGTGTATTTGGCGAATCACCGGCCGCACCAGTCACTGCGGTACTGACTTATCCTGATAATAATGCCAACATTTCCAAAGCCACTTTATTCCAATGGCAAGGAGCCCCAGATGTCGATTGTTATATCTGGCAATTATCCCGCAATAGCCAATTTACCGATTTAGTGGCTTCAATGGAAACCACAGATACCAAATATAACTCCGGATTAGCAGGTAGCATAAAAGAGAACGCAACATATTGGTGGCGTGTAAAGACACGGAAAGCCAATACATTAGACACATGGTCAGAAGTACGCCAGTTCACAATAGGAACAGTAAGTAGCATAAATACACCTGCCATAACCGATTCACAAATTTACACATACAACGAATATGGAACTTCGTATTTATTTATATATGCAGATAAAACCTCAAATGCAATGCTTGAGGTCTATTCCACGTTGGGGCATTACACCTCTTCCCAAAGAATCGGTCTATTGGAAGGTGAAAATAGAATTCCGCTATCACTGCCTAACAAAGATATGTATATCGTAAAACTGAAAATAGAAGAAAAGCAATTGACACTAAAAATAATCAACTAATCTTTCTTAAAAAGAAGAAGCCATGAAAAAGCTATTATTATTGTCGCTCATTGTGATTGGGCAACTTTCTTATGCACAGCGAATCGACGTCAAGTCTATCAAGCTGTTGAATGGGACAGAGCAGGGAGGATATTTTCATCCGATTTTTAGTCCCCAAGGTACTTATTTACTCACAACTGCAGAAAATTATGCAGGTCTGAACCGCCATGTTATAGCAACCAATAAAATCGAAAGACTGGTAACAGACGCAGGCGCAGGCTATGGCGTACAAATCAGTGCCGACGAAAACACTATCTTATTTAAAAAGACAGAAATACAAAACAGCCTACGTTTTTCTTCGCTACAGAGCTATTCTCTAAACGATAAAAGACAAGAAAAACTGATTGATGCCACACATGAGAAAATCAGTCCTGTATTTGTAGGAAATGCCCCGGCAGTAGTCAAAGCCGGAGTCTTGAAAAAAATGAAAAACACAACCTCTAATGTCAATTCATACATTAACATTGAAGACCGCAAGATGGTTTTATACACTGGAAATACCCGCAAAGTTCTTACCCCGAATGGAGAAAACAAAAGCTACTTTTGGGCCAGTATATCCCCTGACGGTAAACACATTGTTTATACCGTGGCAGCCTATGGTACTTTTGTTTGTGACATCAACGGAGAAAATCCTGTTTCATTGAAAAAATTGAATGCTCCCACCTGGCTAAACAATGAGTGGGTAATCGGAATGAATGACAAGGACGATGGCGACCAAGTCATTACTTCAGAAATCATAGCAGCAACCATTGACGGAAAAATCCGACAGACTCTCACTACTCCTTTTGCGAAAATTGCCATGTATCCGGCAACCTCTGCCGATGGTAAACAAATTGCATTTAATTCCGAAAAGGGTCAAATTTACATTATGAACATTGAATTAAAATAACTCAATTATGAAACGAATAGCATTACTTATAGTTTCTTTTTTGACGATATTTACGGCTCAGGCAATCGATTTGACCAGCGTCAAAATTTATATAAACCCGGGACACGGCGGATACGATAGTAACGACCGAAGTGTCTGGACCATTCCTGTTCCCGAAGTATGGAAGAATCCAGAGGGCTATTGGGAATCAAAATCGAATCTGGTAAAAGGATTAGCATTGAAAGAGATGCTTGAAGCGGCAGGTGCCACCGTTATTATCTCACGTACAGATAACACAAGCGGCATTCGTGACGGTGAGCAATTTGCCGGTGGCGGCGATCGTGATCTATCAGAAATTGCCGAAGAAGCCAACGCCAATAACGTAGACCATTTTTTATCGATCCATAGTAATTCCCTGAATACAACGACTAATTATCTCCTGTTATTGTACCATGGATACAATGACCAGCCAACTGTAGCGCAGAGTCTACCAATGGCACAATCCTCAGGACCTATTCAGATCAACAATCCCTTGACAGTATGGACAAGTCCTACTCCGATGTTACGCGGTGATTTTACATTCTATGGCGATAATCTCGGATTAGGAGTTTTACGCCCATTAACCGTACCTGGATTCCTTTCCGAAGGTTCGTTTCACGATTATCCACCAGAAACCCATCGCTTAATGAATAACGATTTCTGCAAGCTCGAAGCCATACGCTTCTTTCAGCACTTTCACAACTACTTCAAACGCGATATGCCGACAACCGGTACAATTGCAGGTTTTGTGAAAAGCGGGAACGAATTAGTCGATATCCTAAAACAGCCGAAGTTCACTTATAGAGCCGGTAGTGATGACCAATGGTTACCTCTCAATGAAGCAACTGTAAAACTACTTAATGCAGACGGTTCGCAAGTACTGAAAACTTACACCACTGATAATTGGTATAACGGAATATTTGCCTTTTATGACTTACAACCAGGTAATTACAAATTATCATTCTCACTGACAAATTATGAAAGCAAAACAGTAGACGTTACTGTCACCGCATCCGAAATCGCATATACAAAAGCCTTTTTGAAAAACATCAATATTATTGTTCCTGATTATCCTGCGCCCGAACAGGGTAATGGTGCAACAGCATTGAATCAATACGATTTTGTACCGGATGGTAATGTAGAAAACCCGACTTGGCTAAGCAGTTCGTCAATCAGACGCATACTTCAACGCAACGGAAAACTATACGTTCTGACCAATGATCCTAAAATTATAGTAGCGAATGCCGAGACGCAAGAGGTTATCAAAGAATTAGACTTAACTGGTATCACAGGTGGAAGTTCCATTCTTAGTGACATTGCTTTCAGCGCCGACGATGTTTTATTGGCCTGCAACAAACTAACAAATGCCCATGCGGACGCAATGTTTAAAATATACAAATGGGAAAGCGACAATGCAACTCCGACTGTTTTACTCACGACTCCCAAACAAGCCAATACAACAAATGCCGAAATCGGAGAGACCTTTACGGTGGCCGGTGCCATTTCAAACTTATATATCTACTATACAGTTAAGTCCGGTACAAACTACCGCATTGCCGGCTTAAACTACAAAAATGAGACTCAAAATGTTACGGATAAATATATGGGAACCGATAGTAATTATCCGGTTTCGGCATGGGGAGAACATGTCAAGTTTGTTATATCCCCTTCTGGCTACGATCACATTATTGTCGATAGTGATGTCATGCCTGCCACTGAATACAAATTCGATTGGTTAGCCACCGACGGTACCGCTTTGTTGAAAAAAGGCGAGCTATCTATTGCCGAAATCCCGGTAGCCTCCTATGGAAACACCTTTGCCCGGTATGCCGGACATGTATTTATGGCCGCCCCAATATGTAATACTGATGCTACCAAAGCAGGCATAGCTCTCTTCGATATTACGAATGGTTTAGATAATGCCATTAAAATTTCAGACAAATATCCCGAAGCAGGTTTAGGAACAACACGCGCCGGTTATCTGGCATCATCTATTGCAGTAGATAATTATGATATCAAAATCGGAATTTGGGCACAAGGACAAGGTGCAGCCACCTACAAGACCGAAATTCAGCCGGTAGCCAACATCTACGCCTCCGAACTTTCAATCAACCAAGCAAATGAATTCAGATTCACACTAAATGAAAACGCTTCATCTGTATTCATCACAATCTATAAAGAAGGCGAGGCACTAACTAATCACGACGCAGGAGCACTCGCTAAAGGAATACAAACTATAGCCAATCCCTTCGGGCCAATCGATTATGACGCATGGAGCGTTACAGCAAGCTCGCGCCCGGTAGCATACCCTGTCAAAATAAGCGACGACACTCCTATATTCCAATTCTACTCGGGACGTGCCGTTGCAGTAGACAATAATCCTGAAAGTCCATTCTTCGGCCGGGTATATGTATCAGAATCCGCCGGTGGCCTCATCTCAGAAGGGACACCTGTAAACCCACGAACAACGCAAAAAGGCATTTATATTTTAGATGCAGCCTTAACGGATGTCACCAATCAAGGGGCTGACAGTTATGCCGGTAATATAGCATGGGGAGCCAACGTAAACGCTAATTATCAATATGCTCCAAGAGGAATTGCAACGGATGCCTCCGGTAAAGTATATATTTCGGACAGTTCATTTGGCAACTCAGGAATTTATATTATGGACGCAGCCCATCCGGCATCAGACTTTTCTCCATTATTTGGAGGAACACTGGATACCTCCAATGGTCGAGTAACCTCAAGTGGTACTTTTATTCACGATCCGATAGAAGATATAAAAATCATAGGAAGTGGTGCGGACACAAAACTGTTCACCTACAATCGTCCGGCTTCTCCGGTAGCAGGCGGTATCTATCGCTATGATATTGGTACAGCCACATTGCCTTGGATATCAGCGCCCAGTGCCACTATTTATGACGACATGCAAAACGGCAATCTCCTCCAGAATGCCTATGGACAAATCGCTTCGGATGCCCATGGTGGATGGTGGATGTGCCAATATCGTGCAGGCACAGGTGGAGCAAGTGTTCCGGCTCTAATACACGCCACCAACGGCAAACTGGACTATAATTGCAGTTCATCACTCCCGAGTTCATACCAGGGTGCCATGGCAGTGAATACAGACGGTTCCATGTTGGCAATAGGTACAAAGCCCGGTAAAGTAGAAGTATTCGATGTAGTCTACGATGCAAGTAACAAGCCGACTCTTACTGCCAAATGTAGTATCGACTGGGGGGAAGCTACCGACTATCTACAAAACATGGCTTTTGATGCCGCTGATAATCTCTATCTGATCTCTAACTATAATGAGCGTCTGATGGTGTATTCTCTTCCTAAGTCCGACAATACGTATACCACACATGCTTCTACAAAACAGAGTACAGGTATTGTCCCTCATACCAATACAAGTTTAAGCGATTGTATTCATGTATCGAACCCTGTAAAAGATGAAATTATCATCAATGTTACAGAAGGTATCAATGCAGAAGAGTATATACTTTACGACATCAAAGGTATAGCGGTCAAGAGCGGCAAAATAGATGCTACGCAAACCGGTGTCAATGCACAAACGCTAACTTCAGGTATCTATACCTTACAGGTCAGGACATCCGAAGGCATTGTCAATAAACGTATTATAAAACAGTAATACATTTGGGGCAGTCCTTGTGATTGCCCCAAAACAACAGAATTGTTACCCTATATCCATATTGTTTACAAAATTAATACACATATTTATTATTCACCCAAAATTTAACTACTATGAGACGATTTTTTACTATTGTAACTGCCATGGCTCTGGCAATAATTGTGTTACATGCACAAGAACCGAACATTTACGCTTCCGGACTGAGTGCAAATACTGTTGACAACACGAATCAGGAAGTACAAATTTCCTATACGCTGAATGCTCCGGCTTCATCGTTGACAATTATCCTTCAGAAAGAAACAGATCCCCCCTACGAAATCCAAATTACCGAATCAGAAGCATTGACAAAAGGGGGTCATACAAATATTGCTGTCTCTTTGAGTACAATCCACTGGAATTTATACATGGAAATTAAAAGCAGTCGGAAAGGAAACAGTCAGCGAACCGACCCTGATCGATAACACAACCGGAATACTTACCACACCCCGAGGGGTAGCTATCAACAATAATTTCGAAAGCCCCTATTTCGGACACATGTACGTCACGGATTCTAAAAACAAAACTACCGACGGAGGTATCTATGTTTTCGATGCTGCTTTTACCGACATTACAAATCAGGGAGAAAATGCCTGGTCCAAAAACTTCTCAAACAGCCCTGCAAGCCCGTTACGCCTGACTATAGCTCCTGATGACAAAATCTACATCACAGATTGGAGTGATAACGAAACCAGTGGTGTACATGTCTGGGATCCTGCCACTCCCACTACAGATGCTATTTCCGTATTTGGAGGTACGGTTACCGGCGGAAATGCAAAGGAAGGTGACATCTTCATCCATGGCTCTGTTTCACATTGCTACGTAATAGGAACCGGAACAGATACCAAACTTTATACTTACGATGAAGATCTTCCCCAAAAAATCAATTTATATGAAATTGGCGATCTGGAGACTCCTTGGGTCAATGCCCCCACCCCTATTACATATCCCGAAAATATAGCCAACGGGAATGGTATGATTTTCCCTGACAACAAAGGAGGTTGGTGGATTGCACAGCATAGAGCGACCGATCCTATCGACGGAACTTACCCCGGATTAATCCATATGAACTCTTCAGGTGAAGCTGATTATAGCTCTATGGGGACATTAGGAAGCAATACCCGGGGAGTAGTAGGTCTAAATATGGACCAAAGTTTAGTAGCTACCGCAGGCACTATCAGCGAGAAGAACACTCAGGGTCAAATACTCATTTTCGATGTTACTTGGGACAATAATAACATCCCGACCTTATCATCTAAATACACCATCAATACTCCTTTTACAAACACCTGTTATACTGTTGTATTTGACGTTGCCGGCAATGTATATGCCACCGGTGACAACCATATATTAGGCGGATGGGCGCTTCCCAAAGCAGAAAACTCATTTACCACTCCTGCTCCCTCAACTTCCATGCTGGAAATAACCAACGCAGTAGGCATCCACACCGAGACTAACGGCAAGGTTGTAGAATCCGTTTCATATAACACACCGACAGGCATTACAGTTCCTGCTGATGCCAAAGGTTTATTATTGAAAAAAACAACGTATACCGACGGTTCCACGAAAGTAGAAAAAATTATAAACAAGTAATTAATAAATTCACAAAACAAAAGTTCTATGGATAATATGAAATTAAACATGCAATATACCGGTTATGCCAAGCATATGTGGAACAGAATATTCCTGTTTGCTTGTCTGGTAGCAATATCGGTATGTGCAATTGCACAAGAGAAAGGCAAAAGTGTAACGGGTACTGTCACCGATGCCAATGGAGAATCGTTAATTGGCGTATCAGTCAAAGTGGCAGGTGCTCCTATCGGTTCCGTTACCGATATCGACGGTAGATATAAAATAACTGTGCCATCGACTACATCCGTCCTGCAATTCTCTTATATAGGCTATGTATCTGTACAAGAAACAGTAGGTTCCCGCAGTATCATCAATATTAAAATGAAAGAAGACTCCAAGGTTATTGATGAGGTAGTTGTGGTAGGTTATGCAACCCAACGCCGAGCCAACTTGACCGGAGCAGTAGGAACGGTAGACGTGGCAAAACAATTGGAAAGCCGTTCGCTGACAGATGTAGGCCGTGGCTTGCAAGGTTCTACTCCGGGATTAACCGTCACTACTACTTCAGGACGTATCGGCACGACGCCTAAAATCCGTATTCGCGGTGACCAAGGAACGCTATTGAATGAAGACAGTGGCGCATCACAACCACTCATCTTAGTAGATGGTGTCGAAGTGACCGATTTGAATATGGTCAATCCTGATGACATTGAAAACATTTCAATCCTCAAAGATGCCGCCTCATCTTCTATTTACGGTTCACGCGCTGCCTTCGGGGTAGTACTGATCACCACCAAATCAGGACAGAACAGTGACAAATTTACAGCCACTTACTCTAACAACTTTGCATGGACCTCACCTATCGGTTTACCTAAAATGGCCAAATCGTACGAGTCGGCTTCCATGGCACTGGAAGCATGGCAACGTAATAATCCCAACGATTCGGAATTTGTCGGTGACGCCGGAATGAAATGGGACAAGGATGCCATTGAACGAATGAAAGAATGGGAACGTAATTTCGGCGGTATGAATCTTAGCCCTGAAATGGTAGCCGGACGCGATTTTGAAATTACGGACAAAGGACTACGCTTCTATCGTTCATGGGATCCGTTCGACATGTACATTCAGAATGGTTTTATTCAAAATCACAATTTATCGGTAACTGGCAAATCCGGTAAAACAAGTTATCACCTGTCTTTAGGCTATATGGGTAACGAAGGTGTTCTGAAAGTGAACAACGACCAATACGACCGCTACAATGTCACTTTCAAAACTGAAACAGAAATAGCCAAATGGCTGAAAGTACGTTCTCAATTAATGTTTTCACGTACAAAACTGGAAACTCCGTTTACTTACTCCAGTGCCACCTATGATCCCCTGTATTACATATATCGCTGGCCG
>ERZ838839.3269-NODE-3269-length-10541-cov-2.594698_pt1 | contig 10541 bp, 10 predicted proteins | sample MGYA00519909_ERZ838839 | MGnify/ENA primary metagenome ERZ838839 (study PRJEB31850, sample SAMEA3708843) | human gut metagenome | biome: human gut; feature: human-associated habitat; material: faeces | place: China | collected 2014 ... | reverse complement strand
GGAACGTGTCGGACAAATGCCCGTGTTCCTCATACGACTGCTTTGTAGTGTAGTTTCTTGAAACTATTATTGCACAACGTGGTGGAAAGTGAAATCTTTCATTGCTATTTGTGCCGCCAACTGAAAGGCGGCGGAATGGAGATTAAAATGAAAAATGTATTAATTATAACTGATACAGCACCTCAAGATAAAAGTGGTTATGGTACAAATGGAAATATGCATTGTCGTATGATTAATTCAATTGAGGAGATAGATACATATACTATTTGTATAACAAACCAACCAATTAAAACAACAGAACATATTGTAAAGGTGACAGGATCTTCGAAATTTGAAAAGATTAATGCGGTGATGCAAGGATATACTCCCTATTTAAACATTAGAGCCGTAAAAATGATATTCGAAACTATATCAGATAAAAAAATATCCATTGTCTATATTGACAATTCCATCAGTGGTCAGCTCATAAAGAAGATAAAATTAAAGTTTCCTGAGATACTAGTTATTTCCTTCTTTCATGATATAGAGATAGTGAAGATGAAAGAAGAAAAAAAGGTTTCTTTTGTCAGAAGAATGATTTTACCTGTTTTTTACAGAAACGAGCAGCTTACAGCCGATTATGCAGATAAGACGATTGTTTTAAATCAACGAGATAAAAAATTATACGAGGATTCGTATAAAAAAACGCCGGATGCGATTGTTCCTATAAGTATACCAGAAATTGAAAATATACCTTTTGAAAAGAAACATAGAAAAAATGATAAATTACAGATCCTATTTGTTGGTGTCGAGTATGGTCCAAACTTGAGTGGAGTTAGATGGTTTTTAAATAAAGTGCTGCCAAATGTTTCTTGTGAATATGAATTTAATGTTGTTGGATATCATATGGAGAATTACCGCGAAGAGTTTGAAAAATATTCTAACCGAGTCCATGTTATTGGAACAGTGGATTCTCTTAAGGAATGGTATGCTGATGCGGATTTAGTTGTTGCACCGATTTTTGAAGGTGGTGGAATGAAAGTTAAAACCGCAGAGGCATTGTCTTATGGCAAGCGTTTTATTGGCTGCACAGAAAGTCTTGAAGGATATTGGGAAGACATGCCTGATGCAATACGCAATAGAAAAGTGTTCAGATGTAATGATCCACAAGAGTTTGCAAAGACAGTTGATATGGTTGCAAAAGACGAATATTGCGTAAATGATAAAGAAGTAAAAAAATGGGCAGATTCCTGCTATTCGTATGCGGCTAATTTTAACAGATACAGAGATGTGTTTGAAGCACTGATATAGAGTTTTAGCGTTTGGGAGAAGTCAATGAATGAAGATGTGATTTTTTGTTTTGTGATTTTGCATTATAAAACAATTGAAGATACAGAAAAGTGTATCCAATCGATTCTGGCATTAGACAGTTGTTTCAATGCTAGAATCCTTGTACTAGATAATGGTTCTAACAATGGAACCGGTGAGCAGCTTGAAGAGAAGTATTTGGGGATTCCGAATATCAAGATTTCAATTTCTGATGTGAATTTAGGATTCTCAAAAGGTAACAATTTGGCATATACCATTGCAAAGAACAGTTTCAATCCGGACTTTATGATTGTATGTAATAGCGACATTATATTTGAACAGAAGAATACTTTAGAATTAATTCGTCAAATCTATAATGAAACAACGTTCCATATTATGGGGCCAGATATTTATATCCCGGATGTATGCTTTCATGCAAATCCATTGGAGATAGAACCAAAGTCAATTGAAGAAATTCAGCATGAGATAAAAATATGCAAGAAGAACCTAAAGAATTTGAAAAAAGCCTGCTTTTATGACTCTCTGCAAGCTGAAAAAATCAAAGCGATTAACCTAATTAGGAAGTTGATAAACAGAGAAAAAAAGCCAGCCGCAGCGATTGAAAATGTTGTTCTACAGGGGGCTTGCTATATTTTATCGAAGAACTATATAAAAAATCAAGACAGAATCTTTTGCCAGATGGATAGCTTTTATTTCGAAGAATACTTTGTTTATAAAGAGTGTTCGTTGAAAGGGTATAAAATAGTCTATGATCCTAAAATCCGTGTTATCCATAATGAATCTTCGGCAACGAAAAAGAATTTGTCCAATCAAATCGAGAGAAAAAAATTTAAACTGCTTAATTTAATTAAGTCAATGAAAACTTATTGTGAGGTGTATGGGAATGAGAGTTAGCTATTATAAAATATGGGCATATTTAGTAGCTATTATCTGCGTTTTCCCTTCTTACGCAAGTGTTGGCGGGATAAATATAAACAATATTTTACGTTTCCTTTTTTATTTGATGTCATTTACGGTTGTGGGAAATACAACAAGGATATTAAAGGATTCCGTAATTAAAATTCCGTTTGTATGGATTTTCTTTGCGATTTGGTTTTTGCAGACATGCTTTGACTCAAACGTATATTCTGGAGTTATGTATTTACTACAAACGGTTGCTTTTTTTGCAACGATTATGATAGTTGCAACTAGTGAACAACGATTTGATGACTTGATTAGAGCGTTGATTAATATATCTATGCCTTTATGCGTATTAGGAATAATTGAAGAACTCACTTCAGTGAATTTCTTTTCTATGTATCTTGGTGATGATAATATTTATTCGGAAACGAGAATGTCCATGAGTAGAATTTATTCAACATTTACTCATCCGATCTCTTATGGAATATTCTTGGCGATAATTGCAATTCTTATTGTTTATATGAAGAAAAAATATAGTGAAAAGAAATACACTGTTAATCTTATCCTCATTTTGATCAATTTGTGCTTTACTGTCTCTAGGTCGATAATTGTAACAGGGTTAGCAGCACTAGTATTAACATATTTTCTGTATGGCTCAAATAGGATGACAAAGAAAAAAATGCTGTTGAGTATGGCTGCGATAGGATTGCTGTTTGTTTCCCCAATATTGTTTCCGACAGTATTAGATTTCTTTTCAGAGATTGCATTGTCTGTTTTAAGCACATTTAATAGTAACGTTTCTAGCTCTGAATTGGGAAGTGCTGCAGGCAATAGATTTGATCTATATGCTTGGACACTATATTCATTGCATGGACATTATGTTTTTGGAGTGGGAACAAATTCTGCGTTTCGATATGTTATAGCTTCATATGCGTGGGGAAAATCGATTAAGGAAAGCTTGGAAAATCAGTATTTGTGGGTGTTTTATCAGCATGGATTGATTGGATTAATTAGTTACATTGTATGTTTGATTAATTTAGTATTGGTTTTTATAATGAGTTTGAAAGATAAAAAAGCCGTTACCATAACGAAAGCAGCTTTTGTGATTGTAATAATGTATATTGTTATGTTCTTTACGACGGCAGAAAGTGCAGACATTACCACATTCTATGTGATTCTAGCAATTGGAATTGTTTATAAATATTTAGAAAGAGAAAATGCTGAATATCCTGAGTTATATCAATAACGATATTTAGTAAGGAGAAAATATATGATCATCACTAAAACACCGTTCCGAATGTCCTTCTTTGGTGGCGGAACAGATATGGAAAGCTTTTTTAAGGAATATGGTGGCGCAGTTCTATCTACTACATTTGATAAGTATTGCTATGTTAATGTACGCCACCTGCCAAGATTTTTTGATTATTCTACGGAGTTATCGTATTCGAAGACAGAACGCGTAACTAATATCAATGATATTCAGCACCCTGCAATCCGTAATGCGATGAAAATGCTCGATATGCATGAAATCCGACTGACGTACGAGGCTGATCTTCCTGCAAGATCAGGTCTTGGAACGTCAAGTTCCTTTGCGGTTGGAATGCTGAATGCTTTTTATGCGTTGAAAGGCAAGTATGCGGATAAAAAGAAACTAGCAGATGAGGCCATTTATTTGGAAAGAAATCTGTGCCAGGAAGTTGGTGGATGGCAGGATCAGATTGCAGCTTCGTTTGGAGGATTCAATCATATTAACTTTAATGCTGAAGGCTATGAAGTCTTACCGGTTATCATTTCACCGGAAAGAAAAAAACAGCTCAATCAAAATCTGATGATGTTTTTCACTGGATTTACTCGTTTCTCTTCGGACGTACAGAAAGCAAATGCTGATGGGAAGCAAGATAAAACCGCACAGCTGAAAGAAATGCTGGCATTGGTTAATGATGCAGAGCGTGTTTTAACAGATAAGAATGCAGACCTTGATGATTTTGGCCGGATGCTTGATCATACATGGAGGCTTAAACGCCAAACTGGATCTGCGGTTTCTACTAATAGCATTGACGCGTTGTACGAAAAAGGAATGGATGCAGGTGCATTAGGTGGAAAGCTGCTGGGTGCTGGTGGTGGTGGATTCCTGGTGTTTTATGTTCAGCCTGAACGACAGGACTCTGTACGATGGGCAATGCGTGATCTAATGCATATTCCATTTGCGTTTGAAGATGGCGGTACGAGAGTTATCCATTATACACCTGAAACTTATGAACCAAAGAATGAATACTAAGTGAGGAAAAGATGAAAGTAGTAATAATGGCAGGGGGTAAAGGAACTCGCATTTCTTCGGTTGCCAGTGATATCCCAAAGCCGATGATTAAAATTGAAGGAAAACCAGTGCTGGAGCATGAATTGGAGTGTCTGAGAGATCAAGGCTTTACTGACATTATTATTACAGTAAGTCATCTAGGCGATGTTATTATAGATTATTTTGGGGATGGCTCAGGTATTTCTCCAATAACAAAGAGGCCATTTGGAGTTCATATTGAGTATTATTTTGAAAATGAACCGCTTGGCAATGCTGGAGCACTTTTCAAAATTAAGGACAAATTAACATCGGATTTTTTACTGCTGAATGCTGATGCAGTGTTTGATGTTGACTTTAATCGCTTCGTTGCATTTCATAGAAAACACGGTGGACTTGTAACACTTTTCACGCATCCGAATAGTCATCCTTATGATAGCGGTTTGATTATTGCGGATAAGAGTGGTGTTGTTAATCAATGGCTGGCGAAAGAGGATGTTCGTCCGAAGTACTATCAAAACCGTGTAAATGCTGGACTGCATGTTATTGCCCCGGCCGTTTTAGAACAATCGGATATTGTTATAGAAAAAGTTGGAGCAATGGGCGAAAATGGAAAACCAGTTAAGGTTGATTTGGATCGCCAGCTGCTTAAGCCGCTGGCTGGAACAGGCAAGATGTTCTGCTACGACAGCCCAGAATATGTAAAAGACATGGGAACACCGGAACGCTATTATTCTGTTTGCGATGATTACAAGGCAGGGCGCATTTCAGGAAAAAATTTGAAAAATAAACAGAAAGCTATATTTCTCGATAGGGATGGAACGATTAACAAATACGTTGGATTTCTTCGAAATATCGATCAGTTTGAGTTGATAGATGGAGTATCTGAGGCGATAAAAAAAATCAACGCATCAGGATATTTGGCGATTGTTGTGACTAATCAGCCGGTGATTGCACGTGGCGAGGTGTCCTTTGAAGAACTGGAAGAAATTCATAGAAAAATGGAAACGCTTCTAGGGGAGAAAGGTGCCTACTTGGATTCCATTTACTAGTGTCCGCATCATCCGCACAAGGGATATGAAGGTGAACGACCAGAGTTGAAGATTGATTGTAAATGTCGCAAACCAAAACCTGGATTGTTAGTGATAGCTGCGCAAGACTTTAATATCGATCTATCACAGTCCTGGATGGTAGGTGATGGTGAAAATGATATTAAAGCAGGGCAAAATGCAGGATGTCGGACTGCATTGATAGGTAGTGAATCTTATGGTCAAACAGCAACGGTAGTAACGCTGAATGATTTTGTAAATCAGTATTTGAAATAAGAGGAGAAGTGTAAAGAACGATGGATAAATTAGAAAAAAGATTAAAAAAGCATATTGATTTGCTGGTTGAACGTTATCCTTCTCTTGAATATGAAAAGAATAGTATTATTTCGGCATATTTGCTGTTAGAAGAGTGCTATGAGAACGGTGGAAAACTGCTTGTGGCGGGAAATGGTGGATCGGCAGCAGATGCAGAACATATTGTTGGGGAATTAATGAAAGGCTTTAAGATGCCTCGTAAGCCGAAAACTGAATTTGCAGAAAGACTTATTGCAGAAAATCAAGATCTGGGTAAGGTTTTAGCAGAGAATTTGCAGGGGGCTCTCTCAGCAATTGCGTTGGACGGACATCCGGCATTATCTACAGCATATATGAATGACTGCGAACCGCTGCTTTGCTTTGCACAGCAGGTAAATGGTTATGGTAAAGTAGGGGATGTATTCCTCGGTATATCCACAAGCGGTAATAGTAAGAATGTTTTGTACGCAGCAACGACAGCACATGCCAAAGGCCTAAAAGTTATTGGACTTACTGGTGCAAAGGATAGCAAGCTGGAACAGATGAGTGATGTGTGCATCAAGGTACCACAGACAGAAACTTATATGATTCAAGAACTGCACCTACCGGTGTATCATTGCCTGTGCTTGATGCTGGAAGATAAGTTTTTTGGTTAATAAGAACTAAAGGAGAAGATTATGCTGGCAAAGGAAGCTTTAAAGAGAATTTATAGAGCTACAATAGATAAGTGTGTGACACGAGTTCGTACAGCGTACTATTCCGAGAAGAAGAAATCATATGGGACAGAAAATGCTGACAAAGTATTTTATGTTATACGCAGGATGGATTCTTATATTGGTTGTGGACTGTTTTCACATATTATAACTACTGTTGGAAGTATTAAATACGCTATTGATAATAACATGGTTCCTGTGGTTGACATGATGAATTATCCAAATCTATATATTTCAAAAGATGAATTGCATCAGGTCAATCCATGGGAATACTATTTTGAACAGCCAATGGGATATACTGTAAAAGATATACAACATAGTAAAAATATCGTTCTAGCGAATGGAGGGATTATAGCTCAGCGACCGGATGCGAGCCAATCTCAGAAGGATTTTTCAATATGGCGAGAATATATGGAACAATATGTTAGATTAAAGCCGGATATAAAGAATAAGATGGATGAAGAATGGAAGAAAATGTTCGTAGAAACAGATCGAGTTCTGGGAGTTCTTTGCCGAGGTACTGATTACACATCAAGGAAACCAAAGAATCACCCAATTCAACCGTCGATTGATATGGTTGTTGATAAAATTGATTCAATGCTAGTGGGGGGGGTATAATAAGATCTTTTTAGCAACAGAAGATCTAAAAATATATGATGCGTTAAAAAAGAAATATGGAAATATGCTGTATATAAATAAGAAAATATTTGTAAATTATGTAGAAGGAAAAGGTATCGGTGTGTTCCATAATAAACGAGATAATGATAATTTTCTTAAAGGATACGAGTATTTAACGAGTATATATTTCCTATCAAAATGTGATTCTCTACTTATGGGACATTGTGGAGGAGCAACAGGTGCGTTGCTTTTCAATGATAAATATGAAGAACTATTTATATGGAACTTGGGAAAATACTAATTGTACTTGAAAATAATAAAGGCGGAAAAATGAATTCGATTAAGAAATTAAATAAGGCACAATTATGTGTAGGGTGCGGTATTTGTAAGGCGGCACTAAATGATTGCGTTGATTTAAAATTGGGAGAAACTGGAAAATTCTCGATAGAGAACACGAAAGATTGGACTGAGGAAAACGAGAGGATATTCAAAAAACTATGCCCAGTACTAGCACCAGGAGCCATATCGGATTGTATGTGGGGAAAGACGAATGGTGTTTTTTATGGGTGGTCTAACGATGTGGGTGTGAGGTATGAAGCATCTTCAGGAGGCATCATTTCACAGACTTTAAAGTATCTCTTAAAAAAGAATATGGTAGATGCGGTTCTTCATATAGAAAAAGATATGGAAAATCCACTGAAAAATAAAGCGGTTGTATGTACAAATGAAGCTGAAATAATGCGTGGAGCTGGCTCTAGATATGCTCCAGCAGTATTATTAGAACACCTTCCGCAGGTATTGAAAACATATAAGCGCGTGGCAGTTGTTGGGAAGCCTTGTGACATTCGTGCAGTGAAGAATTATGCCAGCGAGCGTAATGAGATTGCAGATAGAATTGTTTACACCTTCTCTTTCTTTTGTGGAGGGGTGCCAAGTGAGAAAGCTAGTGTACGGGTGGTTGAAAAGTTGGGAGGGAAACTTAACGATCTGTTAGATATTTCATATCGAGGAAATGGATGGCCTGGATATGCGAGTATAACGACAAAAAACGGCGATGTACTGCAAATGAGCTATGTGGACTCATGGGGAAAGATACTGGGAAGAGATATTCATCGGTATTGTAAATTCTGTGTCGATGGGCTTAGTGAGTTGGCTGACTTTACTTGTGGAGACGGCTGGTATGAAACAGAGTCTGGGTATCCATCACACGAGGAGCATGATGGGAGAAATATTATTTTAGTAAGAACAGAAAAAGGCAAAAAACTGTTGAATGAAATGAATATAGCAGGAGAAATTTCTTTGGACCCAATAACTGATTATGAAGCTGTTCTAAATAATATCCAACCTGGACAATTGGCAAGGAGACAAATTCTAAAGGCAAGGATTGTGCCGATGAAAATTTTTAAACAATATTTGCCTAAATACCCGATGAAATGTTTAAGAAATTGGGAAAAGGACGTAGATAAAAAGTATAGGCTGCGGGTTTCTTTAGGAACAATAAAAAGATTGCTGAAAGGAACGCTTTAAAAGAAATCTATAATCTTCGATTAGATATAAGAAGATTATGAAGCTTCTTTTAATGATAGGAAGATTTAATGAATAAGATTATTAAGAAATTTAATGAGGCGTCGCCCGCAGTAAAAGCATCGATGGTTCTATTAGCGTCTAATTTAATATTGAAGGGTCTCTCTTTTATTTCTGGACCGATTTTTACACGAATAATGTCAACAGATCAATATGGATTGGTTTCAAATTACAATTCATGGAGAGATATTTTCTATGTTTTTGTGACGCTCAATTTGGCTAGTGGTGTGTTTAATAACGGTATGCTGGAATTTAGAGAAGATCGAGACCGTTTTCAGTTCTCACTAGTTTCCATCACAGCTCTCTTGACAGGCGTATTTTTTGTGATATTTACGCTCTTTAAAACACAGTTGACTAACATGATTCCTGAAAGTTTAGTCATAGTCATGGTTTTATATTATTTGGCAACACCAGCTTATCAGTTTTGGAGTGGATGCCAAAGATATGAGTATAAATATAAAGCATTGGCATGTATTACGATTGCAAGCGCAGTTGTTTCCATGATTCTTGGAATAATTGTTGTTTTAATTGCTCCTTCTGATCATTCAGCTTTAGGTAAAATTTCTGTTACGGAAGGCATCAATATCTGTATAGGTATATGGTTTGTAATATATACAGGTTACAAAGCAAAATTTAGAGTAAATTTGGATTATTGTAAATATGCATTAAAATTTAACATTCCTTTACTTCCGCATTATTTATCAATGTATGTGCTGTCGAGCTCGGATCGTATTATGATTACAAAAATGGTCAGTTTGAGTGCGACTGCAATCTATTCTGTTGCATATACAGTAGCATCGGTTATTAGTATTTTATGGCAGTCAATTGATGCTTCTTTGTCACCGTGGATCTATGAAAAATTGGATCAGGGTGATGAAAAAAGGGTAAAGGATGCTACAGGGAAAATAATGATTGTATTTGCTGGTGCATGTTTGTTCTGTACGCTATTCGCACCGGAAATTATGTCGGTTTTGGCACCAGAAGAATATGCATCTGGTATTTATGTGATACCTCCAGTTACTGCAGGCGTCTTCTTTACCGCAATGTACTCCATATACATGCGTGTTGAATTATTCTATAAGCAAAGCGGCTTTGCAACTATTGCAACATCGATTGCGGCACTTTCCAATATAGCTTTGAACTATATTTTTATTCAATTGTTTGGAGCAGTTGCTGCAGGATACACAACGATGACGTGCTACGCATTACTTGCGCTGCTTCATTATGTTAATGTAAAAAGAAAGCACTATGATGGAGCATTTGATAATAAGCTATTCTTGATGATTTCTATTGTGATTGTTATAGCCACAGCCATTGTTTCGATGATGTATTCTTGGATTGTAATTAGGTATATAGCAATTTTAGTAATATTTGCAGTTGCATATATCAAGAGAAATAACATAATGTCTGTATTAAAGGTGAAAAAATAAGTATGACAGAGAGCGGAAAAAGGGATGAATTAATTGATGTAATAAAAGGAATTGGCATATTTTTAATGGTTCTGCGGCATGCAAGATTTCCAAAATCAGACGTAGTATTGCTGTTTCATATGGCCGTTTTCTTTATTGCTAGTGGATATCTGTATAAGCCATTTACATTGAAAAAACATGACATTCGACACTTTATATGTCGGAAAATAAAGACTCTGTGGGTGCCATATGCTGTTACAAATCTACTTTTTGTCACAATGAACAACCTTTTAATCAAATGCAACATTTATACACTGGAAGATACCTCTGCCCATCTTGGTAATATAGAGAACTTCGCTGTGTCTAAAATATA
>ERZ838839.3263-NODE-3263-length-10556-cov-3.289687_pt1 | contig 10556 bp, 10 predicted proteins | sample MGYA00519909_ERZ838839 | MGnify/ENA primary metagenome ERZ838839 (study PRJEB31850, sample SAMEA3708843) | human gut metagenome | biome: human gut; feature: human-associated habitat; material: faeces | place: China | collected 2014 ... | reverse complement strand
AAAACCTACCTCTTTAAATTTCAAATTTTAATGCACATATAAAATTCACCGGAAGGATTGACATCAGAGGACATCTGCCATATAAGTGGGGACGACCTTCTGGATATGGATTATTTTCTGAATGAAGACAACCCTTTTGACGATTTATTTGGAGAAGAAGGTTTTTATATCTTCTAAATCGAACTATCGTCCTATTGTCATGTCCATTTCCCTCTTATCCAAAATCGGAATTTTCTATAAAGCAAAAAGAGGGCAGAAAAACGAGAATCATCTCTATTTTTCCGTCCTCTGATTTAAGTCAAATACTTACTTATATATTAATTATCTCTCTTTTACCTGTTCACCATTTGCAATGATTACATCTAGTTCTGCATATTCCCCGTTCTCAATTCAATTGTTCGCCTTCCGTCAACACTCCCCCCTCTTCTACAATGTTTGCCAGATTAATAATATTCTGCACAGAAGATTCAACCGGCTCCATAATAAAGAGTTCTGTATCACCACTGGAGTAACATGTACCAGTTGTATTCGTACCTTCCGCTGCTACAGACTGAATCGTCCATGCCGGATTATTACTTAACTGATATTTGATCAACGCATTAATCTCTTCCTGAGACATATTGGTCTCTATATCTTTACTCATCTGTTCCATAATAGCATTCGCTTTCAAGAGCATAGTCGGTGACAAACACTTCTTCAACATAGCAGTAATAACTGCCTGCTGATCTTTTCCTCTCTGATTGTCTCCACCTGGAACATTGTGTCTCTCTCTACAGAAAGCAAGTGCTTCTTCACCGTTAAAGTGATTATATCCTTTCTGTACGTCCATTACATGTTCAGAATCTTCACTTGTAGTAAACTCATACTCTGAATATACATCAATTCCTCCAAGTGTATCTACAATGTCAATCATGGATGTAAAATTCAATCTCGCATAATAATTAATATCCGTTTCATATAATTCACCCAACGTTCTCATAGATGCATCTATCCCGTAGATTCCCGCATGTGTCAACTTATCTCTCTGTCCTCCTGAAATCCCCGGAATAGGAACATAATAATCACGTGGTGTTGTTACAAGTAATATCTGATGTGTCTGCGGGTTCACAACTGCAATAATATTCACATCACTTCGGCTTGTTTCTGATACATCACCATAAACATCAATACCACTGATATAAACTGTAAATGGTTCTTTTATAATACTGTCATCTGTTGCCATAGTATCCTTGTTTCCCAAATTCAATTCCACACGGATATTAAATGTGTATAATACCTTTGCTTTTTCGCTATAACCGTCTACTGTTTCTTCCATCAGACTTGTATATGCACTGTTATAAATAATTGCATCACAATCTCCATCAATCAAAGCCTGTGCCTGATCCTGAACAGAATCGTATTCTTTCACTTCGATCGTATCAACGCCAATCTGCTTTTCAATATCAGTTACAGCCGTCTGTATATTGTCAGCTCCTTTCTCAAACTGTACACCATACGTATAGCCTGCCGCATCTTCTATTGTCTCCGCTGAATCATCTGCGCGCACTGCAACGACCATCTTATCCACTTTATAGTTGTGATCTTCCCAATCATATTATTAGCCTGAGCGACATAATAACTTCCAGTAAACATCACAACTGCCATAAGTAAACTGAACACTTTTCCCAAAGTACCCCGTTTTCTCCTTGCTGCCTGTGAATTCAGTGTCACACACCATAAGAAAAACAGTATTGCTGCTACCAGTATCAGATACTTATCCGGAATCATTCCCAACAAACACAATACCGCCATTAAGGCTATACTGGCAATCGTCTGAAGAATGATACACAAAGTTCCCAATTTATTGCTTCCCGATCTGCGGGAATACTTATTTGTACTTTTCTTTCTGCGTGCAGAATTGCCAGCAGATCCTTTTCGTTTTGCCATCTTACATCCCTTTTCTCAAATTAGAACAATTTTGACGGGTAAACTCCTTTTTCAATCAATCCACGAAGTGCTGCTGTTACAGATTCTTTGTCTTCTTTATATGTCACACCAAACCACTGGTCATGTGACTGCAGTACTTTTACTTCCAGTTTTCCATCATTTAACAGATCTCCAATCATTGTCGGAAGCAGGTATTCTGCTTTTAGATCTGTACTTTCTGTTTTCTCAAGGAACTCATCAAATCCTGTCTTAAGAATCTCAAAAAATTCAGGTGTAATTCCCCACATATTCATAGATACCGGTGAATCAATGTCAAGGAATACATCTCCATCCTCTTTATGGATTACGGCTTTTCCATCTTCTTTTTCGATGTTATGTGTCTCTTCAATGTCTGCAAGCATACCATGTCCGTCTACTTTGCACACGCCTCTGGTCACACCGCCATTGTCACTCAATGTATTTTTTAATACAAAGCTGACCATACAAATCTGCATTATATCAGTAGACGGGAGGTTTGTCAAATAACTGTATGCCTCTTTAAATGCTTCTTTTCCATAATAATCATCTGCATTGATTACAAGGAATGGAGCATCCACCACATCTTTACAGCAAAGAATTGCCTGACCTGTTCCCCAAGGTTTTGTTCTTCCTGTGAATTTTCCGCTGAATTTTTCCGGAATATCATCAAGCTCTTGAAATGCATATGCTACTTCTACTTCTTTTTCAATACGGTTGCCAATGATCTCTTTGAAATCTTTCTCGAGATCTTTGCGGATAACGAATACAACTTTGTCAAACCCTGCTTCTAATGCATCATAGATGGAGTAGTCCATGATAATCTCTCCATTTGGTCCGATTGGAGCCAGCTGCTTGATTCCGCCTCCAAAACGACTTCCAATACCTGCCGCCATGATTACTAATGTTGCTTTGCTCATTTCTTTTTCCTCCTAATGTCTCTTCACTGTTACAATATACCAGTTTATAAACACCACTTATTCTCCCAATCCATCTTTCACAAGTTGAACCATGTCTGAAAGTGCTATTTCTTCGTCTTCTCCTTCACAAATAATTGTAATCTCATCTCCGCTTTTTATGCATGCACCCAGTACGCTTAATACACTTTTGGCATTTGCATTTACCTCTTCGTTTTTCATCTTTTTGTACACTGTGATCTTGCTCTTGTACTGCATCGCAGTTTTACAAAACAATCCTGCCGGTCTTAGATGAAGTCCTGTCGGATTTTTGATCACTACTTTATCGCTTACCATGTTATTCTCCTATTCTATCTCTCTGATAGTTGGAAGTTTTAACTCCAATATCATATAATATGCATTGAAAACTGTCAATGCCAGCCTTCTTAATTCTTTTTTAATTTAGACCTGTACTTTTTTAATTAATATGAAGTATTATTAATTTGTCCCAGCGTTATTTTCCGGTTGTTCATCCTTTGTGAATCCTTTTTCAGTCAATATAAGCTGCACTGTCACTGGTTTTGTCAACGTTACTCCATCCGGAAGGTCTACTTCTACCGGTATGTCATAAGTGCCTTCCTTCGTGTAATTCTGGAGATTTACCGATACTGCATTGCTGATATCCAGACTATCCAGCGTATCTTTCTCTCCCTGAAATACAAGTGTCACCTCAGCATCTGGCTCATAACTTACCTGAAGATTTTTTGCCAGATAATTCTGTTTGATGGACGCAACCATAAACTCAATTGTACGATTTCCCAACTGTTCGATCATTGCAGTTGCGGTAACCTTTCCTGAAGCGCCTTCAATCAGTTCTACACCTTCCGGCAGATAATCTGTAATGTCAAATGCTTTCTCTATCTTCTCTGTTGCCCCAGCGATAGACAATTCAGATGCTGGAATATTGATACTTTCAATCTTGGATAAGGCCTCTTCTTTTCCGCAGATCTGCACGCTCGCCGGTTCGCTCGAACAACCGAGATATTCATATCCATCTGCCGGTGTTCCAGATGCTTCAAATTTTAATGGAACCGTCTTGATCCTCATTACTGTCACATCTACAGTGATTCCATCTTCTCCAAGATTATTACTTAGCTGTCCCTGATTGATTACATTTCCCGATGCATCATATAAAACAAGTTCTGCTGTAAGTTCTTCATCTTTTGAAATTCCATCTACATTAATCTTCGCTACGGCTTTATCAATTGATTTTACTGTTGATTCTGCTCCTGTAATCGTTATTTTTTCAGGATTAACTTTCATCTCTCCAATCTGATAACCGTCACGCTGCGTTCCTGTTGTGCTAACAGTCAGTGTAAATACAGTCTTACCTGTTGGTTCTGTCTTAATCTGTATATTTCTCGGAGCAGCCTCTGCCGACTGATAAGATCCACTATACTTTGGAATTGATACTGAAATTGGTATCAACCCTGTCCTGGAATCCATTTCTTTGATATCCGCAGTAGCCACAATATCATCCGACTTAATCTGTTGAATCACTGAACGTTTTGCGTAAACAACTACGTTTACATTCTGTTCATCTAAAACCGTATAAACTTCCCCGCCCTGTGTAATCACATCATCATTCGCTATCGTAACTTTGATGTTTGTATAAGTTGATTTCGTAACCGGATTAGCAACATTCGCAACAATCAGCCAAAGAAATGCTGCAAAAACAAATGCAATAATCTTAAGAGGAAGATTCGTTGTCAATTTGTATTTTTTCATGATCTGTGCCATCCTTTCCGTATAGAAAACTTGTTCTTTGTCTCTGTCTTTCTATACTGAATCTGGCTTAACTGACTCCGAAGTTCTTCTGCGTTAATAGCTCGAAGCAATCGTCCTCCGGAAGCCACAGAAACAAGTCCCGTTTCTTCTGAAACAACAATCACAAGAGCATCGCAAACCTCGCTCATTCCCAATGCAGCACGATGCCTTGTTCCCAGATCTTTACTGATTGTCATGTTATCCGAAAGTGGCAGATAGCATGTTGCTGATGTAATTCTGTCCCCTCTGATAATAACCGCGCCATCATGAAGTGGGGTATTGTGTTCAAAAATATTGATCAGCACCTGAGAAGACACTTTACAATCAAGCTCTATCCCTGTCATTTCATACTCTGTTAACTGAATCACCTGTTCTACTACGATCAGTGCTCCTGTACATACACTTCCCATAGCATAACAAGCTCTTACAATACTATCCAGTGTTTCATCCGAAAACCTTTGATTTTCTTTATTTTTATCGAACGGATTAATGTTACTAAATAAATTTTTCTCTCCCAGCTTCTCCAATGCCCGTCTAAGTTCTGGCTGAAAAACAACAATTGCTGCAATCGCTAATACATTAATCGACTCTCTTGCCAGATACAGGATCGTATTCATTTGAAAAAGCCATGCCAGAAGAATAAATCCCCCCAGCATAAGCATTCCTCGCAGAAGCATCCAGGCTTTTGTGTTCTTGATCCAGAGCATGATTTCATAGACAATAATCGTCACAATCAGAATCTCTATGATATCTTTTATCTGTATATGTGGAAAATACATTCCATTTGAATAATTTCTTATAAAATTCTGAATCCACTCTATCATCTCAAGTCTCACCACCTTATGTAATCACTCGTTGTTATGCACTCTTGCATCTTTTGCTCTGTCGATCACTCTTTTTTCTCTTCATTCTGATCCAGACCCAGTTCCTTGCTCAGACTTCTTGTTAAAAGAATATCTTCCGTCATGTTTGAATCATTAAAAATTGTTGTTTGTGCAAGATCAGACTCCTTTTTCAGTTGTTCTGACTGATCTTCTTCCTCTTTCTGTTCAACTTCCTTCAAATCAGAAACTTCTGACACAGCAGTATTGTTTTCTGTCTCTGACACATTCGGCATCTCTGCGTCCTGCCCCTGATGTTCTGTAATATGTTTTACCTGCTTCTCAGGCATCTGAACCCCTACTTTCGGAACTGCCTTTACATAATAATAGTATTCGTCATCTTCAAACTGAACATTCTCTGTTCTTGAATAATCCACAGAGAAAAAAATAACTTCAAGGAACAATCCTATTACAACACCAAGAATCCCACTGAAAATCATCATCGTATAAGACATGTGAAGTCCAAGAGAAATATTTCCCGATGCACCTACGATCACACAAACTGCTGCTCCTGTTGCTGATGCTATCTTCCAGGAATGATCAACTGCCCGATTTTTAATTCCGTTCACTACCAGTATTCCGATCACTACTGCAAACAGCATAACCCACATTTCTTGATAGCCTACAAACTGTTTTGTAAAATTGGTTAAAGTGCTGATCATTGTTGTTCCATCTGTACCTTTCAATGCTGTTGCAGAAGCTTTGATCAGGTAAAGCAGATAATAAACAAGGATTCCGCAGGATGCAGGAACAATCCATATTGTAGTACCTAACAGCCCAAATATAACCGGAATCACCAGTGGTATTTTCATGCCGAACGCTACTACCGTCAGCAGAATCAGCCAGCTCTTCTCCGGGGTAAATCGAAAGTAGAAAATATACATTAACAAAAACAGTATCACCGCAACTCCGGCTATTGGCATAGATAATGTATATAAATGAGCCACTATTAACACAGTTGCTGCTGCCGTCATTACTGCCAGAGGGAGAAATGTACAGACTACTGCTAAGCCAACAGTACAAAGAACAGATGATGCCATCTTCATAAATCCAATATTAGAATTGATCAGGTTAAACACCAAAAGTGCAAGCAAAAACTGTGCTCCCTTTCGAACTAAGAGAGAGTGAGAAACATAAATCTGCTTAAATCTTTCTCTAAGAACCAGTAAATTGTTCATTGTTCATTCTTCTCCTTTTTACACATCTTCTCTAAACGGGACAAATTACGATAATAACGTTTTACATTCTGTTTGGCAACTGCATGTTTTCTCTTATAAAAACTATTTGCGCAAACCCCATATATAACCAAAAGAACTATATAGCCTGCAATTGCTGCAATCAAGAGAACGAATAGTTTTAAAATTGTCAGATCAGCAGATAAACTATCACTTGAATAAATGCAGAAACTAACGAACAAAATTGCATAACCTATTGTTACCCAGATCAATGTAATCCATCTCTTAAGACTTGCATAATCTTTTCTGTAATAATCGGCAATTTTAAAATCATCTCTGTGATTCTTCTCATATATCGACATTTTTGTCATTAAACGAATCCTGTCTTTATCTAACATATCCGACATTCACCTTTCCAGATTTCTCTCCTAAGTATACCATATGTTCAGATGCCTTGTCCAATGCTTAGAGTCAAAAAGTAGACATTTTCAACACCTGCTTTTTTCAGGATTCCTGCAGCACGTTCTATTGTACTTCCGGTTGTGTAAATATCATCAATCAGAAGAATGTTCTGGCGTGGATTCCACGATTTTGAAACCGCAAATGCCCCCTTCAGATTTCTATGTCTCTGCTCCCCGTTCATTTCCTTTAAAGGACGGGTTTTCTTAATCCGATATAAAACATCTTTTTCCATGGGAATTCCCATGCATTCTGATAACTGCTTTGCTAAAAGTTCTGCCTGATTATATCCTCGTTTTCTCATTTTCGATCTATGTAATGGAATTGGAATAATTGCCTGGATCCCCCATCTTCGAATCTGAAATTCAAACTCATCTGCCAGCTCTTTCCCAAAGATTTCCGCATAATATCGCTTGTTGTGATATTTCAACCGATATACTGAATTTGAAACCGGCGGAATGTGAACCCAGAGGCTGCGTCCTTGTTCATAATTACTTTTTCTTCTTTCACAATCCCTGCAATACTCTTTTGTTTCATCCTCCAATGGCTTTCCACAATGGATACATTTTATTCTTCCCACCTTAACAACCTGTTTTCTACAGTCATCGCAAATACCTTTTGAGCTGATTTCCTGACAAAACGGGCATCTTTTTGGATACATTTTTTCTAAAATTCTTTGATTCGCTCGTCTAAGCTTGTAAATCTTCCCTGTTCGCTTTTGTTTTCGATCATTTCCTGAAATGTTAGTTCACTCCCTACTATTGTTAAACATTTTTTTGCCCGCGTCACTGCTGTATAAAGCAGATTCCTGTTATATAGTAACTTTGGTCCTGGAAGAAGTGGGATAATGACCGCCGGATACTCGCTTCCCTGAGATTTATGAACCGTAATCGCATAGGCAAGTTCTAACTCATCTGTCATATCGTATCCATATTTTACCTTTCTCCCCTCATCATATTCCACGATAACAGTTTCTGTATATTCATTGATTTCATCAATGACTCCCATGTCACCGTTAAAAACTCCAATTCCTTTGTCAACTGTTAATCCAAATCTGGTAGAAACTTCCCACTCTAATTGATAATTATTTTTAATCTGCATTACTTTGTCACCTTCACGGAACAATCTACCATTAATTTCTTTCTCCGTTTTTTGGGAATCTGAAGGATTCAGATATTGCTGTAGAATCACATTCAATCGTTCTACACCCAGCAATCCCTTACGTGTTGGTGTCATTACCTGGATTTCATTTGGATCGGCCTGCACATATCTGGGTAATTTCTTCTGTATTAAAGTAATAACGACGCTAATGATCGTATTCGCATCCTGGCGTTTTAAGAAGAAGAAATCCCGGCTTTTATTATCAATTGTAACCGGTTCTCCTGCATTGATCTTATGAGCATTTACTACAATATCACTCTCTCCTGCCTGACGAAAAATCTTTGTAAGCGTCACTACGTGAAATTTTTCTGAACGTATGATATCTTTTAACACACTTCCCGGTCCCACGGACGGAAGCTGATCCACATCTCCCACAAGAATAAGTCTTGTTCCCGGAATAACTGCTGATAAAAGCGCATGCATCAGATTCAGATCAACCATGGACATCTCATCTATAATGATAACATCTGTCTCAAGTGGATTCTCTCTGTTTCTCAAAAATCCACCTACACTGTTCTCTTCCTCAGGATTTCCACTTACTTCAAGTAATCTGTGAATCGTCTGGGCTTCATATCCTGTAGCCTCTGTCATTCGCTTTGCCGCGCGTCCTGTTGGCGCTGCAAGAAGGATACTCATTCCTTCGCTTTCAAAAAATCGAATCATCGTATTGATCGTTGTCGTCTTACCTGTACCCGGTCCTCCTGTTAATATGAGCAAACCATGTTTAATAGCTTCTATAACAGCTCTGTGCTGCATTGGATCCAATTCTATCTTTTCTTTCTGTTCTACTCTTTTCAGACGTTTCTCCATCATGTCTTCCGGCATCTGACAGTCAATATCAAGATCATTAAGCATTTTCGCAGTATTCAATTCCAAGTAATAATAATGTGCCGGATAAATGCGAATTTCCTCATCCACTTCTTTCATAACTGTTTTCCGCTCTATACACAGATCCATGATGTACTTCTCAATATCTTCAAGATCAACTCCTAAAAGTGCATTCGCCCTTCGAAGCAATATATTCTGTGGTAAATACACATGCCCCTCACCTACTGCCTGTTGCAATGTATAAAATAAACCACTTCGTATACGATAATCTGAATCTGTATGTATGCCAATCTTGGATGCAATTTCATCCGCAGTCTTAAATCCGATTCCTTCAATATTATCTGCAAGCTGATACGGATTTTCTTCCAACACTTTATACACTTTCATTCCGTAATACTGATAAATCTTGGCTGCCAGCTTTGTGGAAATACCGTATTTCTGCAGATAAATCATGGCTTTTCGCATATCTTTCTTTTCTTCAAGCTGAGATGCAATCTCCTGTGCTTTTCTTTCACTGATTCCTTTGATCTCCGCAAGTCTTTCCGGCTCTTCTTCAATAATGCGGAAAGTATCCTCTTTAAACTTTTTCACGATTCGGCCAGCCAGTGCCGCACCCACACCTTTCACTGCTCCGGAGCCAAGATATCGTTCAATAGAAACAATATCCTCCGGCTCTTTTACTTTATAATGAGAAATCTTCAACTGCTTACCGTAAACATTATGATTCACATATTCTCCTTGAATTTCAAGGAGTTCTCCTTCATTAATATAGTTCAGACTTCCCACGCATGTCACTTCACCATCATCATGTTCAATATGGAATACTGTATACCCATTATCAGAATTTCTATATACAATATGACTCACATACCCTGTAACTGTTTCCACACTTTTTCCTCTCTCTTCTTGTATCTTTTCCTAATTTATATGCAGAAAAAGGGTGTGTTCCTCTTATACACACCCCTCGTAATTGAATCTTCTTCTCTAAGAACCTGACACTTCAAATTCTTTTTCAGAATTCTTTCTCTTAAAACTCTTTTCTTCCACTCATAAATTCCACAAACTGTCCGGTACCAATTGCAACGACTTTCATCGGATCCTCCGCTGTCATCGTATTAATTCCTGTTCTCTCTTCGATCAATTCTTCCAGTCCGCGAAGAAGTGATCCTCCTCCGGTAAGAACAATTCCCCGATCAAGGATATCTGCTGACAACTCCGGTGGAGTCTGCTCGAGTACTCCGATTACAGCTTCTACAATCTGTCCTGTAGATTCTCTTAAAGCTTCTTCTGTCTCAGACGAAGTCACCGTAACTGTCTTTGGAAGCCCTGTTACCAGATTACGCCCTCTGACTTCCATCTTCTCTTCCTCTACAAGTGGATAAGTCGTT
>ERZ838839.3257-NODE-3257-length-10600-cov-7.818872_pt1 | contig 10600 bp, 9 predicted proteins | sample MGYA00519909_ERZ838839 | MGnify/ENA primary metagenome ERZ838839 (study PRJEB31850, sample SAMEA3708843) | human gut metagenome | biome: human gut; feature: human-associated habitat; material: faeces | place: China | collected 2014 ... | reverse complement strand
TGATACTCCCCTATAAAAATGGCTATTTATCAACTGTTTGTTGTGACATAGCCTTTATATATGTCTCTTTAAAAAAATATTCTATATATAATTACTAAAATAATATTTTTACTACTATTTATTTATATCTTAAATTCATAAATATATTGACACTTTCTGATTTTATATAAAAAATAACCCTCTATGATTTTAATTTTATCATAGAAAGCTATTTCATTCAATTATTATTTATTTTTTTAATTTTATATTCTTTTTCTATTTTTAAAATTCCCATCTAAATCCTAAATTAGCTTGCCATTTGTTTTCAACTGTTGCTTCTTCTGTTCTTTGGATATCAACATACATACTTACATTTTCTTTGATTCTATAGTTTACTCCAACTCCAAATTCTACCCATGTATCTGATAGATCTTCTGAAGTGTATTCTGTTGCTCCATCATAGCTATATTTTGTGTCAATATCCCCTTTAAATTCTTTTACCAATGAGACTCTAGCATAGATATTTCCTTTGTCACTAAACTTGTATCCAACTACTGTTCCTACATCTCCAACAAATGTGTAAGCTGTATCTTGCTCAACTTTTACCCCTACACTTGTTGTGTACTCTTCACTACTTACTCTTCCAAATGTTAATTGCATACTTGGCTCAACAAAGAATTTATCATCTAGGTCAAATCTTCTTCCATATTGTCCACTTAAACTTGTTCCCCAGTTGCTGCAATCTCCATGTTGAGATAGGTTACCATTTTTACTTCTTACATCAAATTTATTATGTAATCTACTTTGTTTTAATACAACATCTGCAAATTGTCCATCTTTATTTAACCAAGTTGCATACACTCCAGCACCAACTGAGTAGTTTTCACCATCACCTAAGTTATAGTTAGTTTTTCCATCTGTGTAACTTACTAAAGCCCCTACAAATAGATCTCCATTTTCTACTGAATATTTCTTATCATATCCAACTTGATATGTTTGATACTCATTGTCATACTTGCTATCATTTTCAACTTTTCCACCATAAACTCTAGCCCAAATTCCATTGCTACCAGTTGAGTTTCTAAGTTCCCCCATTCTTTCATTTAATGAACTCATCTCTTGTCTCCAAGATAATACATTGATAGTTGCTAAATCTCTCATTCCCTCTACCATTACATTTAAATTTCCAACTTTAACAGTTTCAGGTTTTACAATTACATCATCGCCTTTACCTTTTACAAATTCAGCTTCATACTCTCTTGAAATAAGTCCCTCTTCTAATTTAGCACTAGCATTAAAGGTATTACCTTCTTCAACAGTTATATTTTTAGCTAAATCATCAAATATATCTTTAGCTTCCTCTTGACTAACTTCAAGATTTCCCTCTCCAGAGTAATTTACATTAAATTTAGCATCTTTATTATCAACTGTAGTAATAGCAAAATTACCAGATGTTGCTATTCTATCTTTTCCTATTTCAGCAACCATGTTAATATCTCCACCATTACCTAATAATTTATCAACTTTAATATCATAATCTGTACCTTTATTAGTTACAACTCCACCATTTAAAGTAAGGTTATTAACAAAACTATTTCCTGTATTTTCCCACTCTCCACCATTAGAAAGTCCTAAAGCCATACTATTATAGTCTAAATCTCCCTCTTCTGGAGTTCCACTTGTTTTTTCTGAAAATGCTCTTCCTGTAAATTTAGATTGTGAATTAGCTAAATTAATTGTAACATCTGTATCAACTGGTGTTCCTGAATTTGATGCATATTGAAATACTATATCTCCTCTTAAATTCACTATATAGTCAGCATTATTATTTTTATTAATCTCTGTTACAGACTTTCCTCTAGTATTAATAATATTATCAGCTGTTATAGATACATTTCCATTATTTAGAAATATTTGACCTTGTGACCAAGCTATAATTCCATTTGATTGCCCTTTAGCACTGCTTTCAGTATTATATTAGTATTTTTAGCATCTATAACTATTTTTGAAATTTTATCCTCTGATAAATTTTGTGTTCTAGTGATACAGTTTATTCCATAAGCAAATCCAGCATCATGGGTAGCTTTAGCTATTATATTAATAGTGTCTGCTGTTATATTTAACTTTCCCCCCTCTTTTAATCCTTGTGACTTTGAATGATTATCTACATCTATTCCCATTGCTATACTATCTTTAGGTTGAACAGAGTCTGTTATAGCAGTTATACTTATATTTTTAGAATTAATATCTAATTTGCCACCATTCCTAACACAAATTCCAGTAGCATCATAATGATTAACATTAATATTTAAATCATTTAGCGTCTTAATTGTAGCTTTAGCTATTGTAGCATCTTTTTCAGGTTCTATTAGAATCCCTCTACGATATGTATTATCAACAAAGCTAAACTCTAAACCATCTTGTTCTATATTTTTCTCTCCAGAATTTAATATAAAAGGATCTTTTCCTGTTAGAGTCTCACTAAACCCAACTGTACCAGTAATTAAAAAAATCACAATGAACCCTATTGTAATCTTAACTTTTCTCTTTAAGAATCTTTTTAGCGAGTTTTCAATATTATGTTTCATACTAAATTCCTCTCAGTTAATTTAGACTTCTATAATATACTATCTACCCTACAATTTATCACTTGGCAACTTATTTTTTTAAACTTTCTTTGTATAATTTTATTATTTTATTTAAAGATCACTTGACAATTTAAGTTTTTAACTGTATAATTTGGTCCTCCGGACCAAATTATACAGTTATTTTTTATGTAACTCATCAGTTATAAATGAAACTCTTTCCTTTATTCTAACTTCATCTCTGAATATTAATCTTTACACTCTATTTTAATACTATTATCATTTTTATCCTAAACATAAATCTAAGATCTACCTATTTTTCCACTTATTATATATCATAAGAAAAAACTCTTTTTTTCTTCTCTTAGAAATTTTATTTTCCTCTGTAAGTTCTTCATTCCCATTTTAATTTGAGGCTCTTTGAATATTTTGTAATATTTATCACAATCTTAGCTCCATATAATCATATACAACGATTATTAGTCTTTAATGAATCTAATTTTTTTTATTTGTTTTCCATAAAGATAATTACTTGAACCAATACAATTTGCTTCTTCAAGTACTATTTCTACTCTAGAAAACTTAGTTACTCCTAATGAAAGACAATTAAATACATAATAATTAACTCTTTCATTTTCAGTTATCTCTAAATCTTCTGATATGTCTATCCAAAGATTATCTAGTATTCTAAGCTTTGACTCCTTTATTATACACGGAATATCATATAGAATTATTTGTTCATAGTCTATAACCATGCTTTCTTTATTCCTATTTTTCAACTTATCCATTATTGCTTTTAAAACTGAAGGACTATTTTTCTTAGTTGAAATATATCTGTAATATACTGGTTTAAGTAGACTATGCTTATCTATTTCACTTAAAGGTATATCCTTAAGAAAATAAATATTCTCAAAGTAACAATTTATATTCTCTCTTATCAGTCTTTCTAAGAAAAAATCTGTTACCTTGAAATATAACAATAAACTACTTATATCAGTAGCTCTCAAATTAGAATGAGTATAAGTAATATTGTTATATTGAGTTTGAACAGGAAGAGATATTATTTCTTTTCCTATTCTTAGTTTGTTAGAAGTAATAACCTCACAATCTTTTACTCTAGAATTAATATATACTCTCCCAAAATTACTTCCTATTACCCATTTGTTTCCCATAACCTTTTCAGTTCCATTACTTTTTAATTCCATTTTATTTTCCCCCTTTACAATATTTAGAAATCATTTTTTTCATGGCTGCTATTTTTTTAAATACTCCAAAATAAATGACCTCTCTATCTTGTTCTAGCTTTATTAAAATCTTCTTAGCTGTTGATGTTCCCTGATATCCACTATTTTCATTTAAAGAAGTCTCCATTATAGCTCTTCTTAGTATCTCCCAATCATAGATGATATCCTGGTTATAGAAAATAAAGTTCTCATAACTAAAGTTATTTTTCTTTCTCTCAACTATTAATTTTTCTTTAAGAAGTGCTATTTGTAGTTCTTTTACCTTTTCTAATATGCCATCATCAAAAATGTTATCTAAGATATACTTAGCATAAGGTTTTACATACTCAGTAAATATATCAAAATTTTTAAACTCTTCCAATGTAAATTCTTTTCTGTTTATTCTTTTAGAGACTTCCATTCTAATTCTCTGTTCTAAGTCTATATTTTCTTTATAGATCATCTCTAATATACTTGGATATTTTTCCTTATAGTAATCCTTAAACTTCTGTGCTTGGTTATAGATTGTCAGTTTAGAGTTGTAATCACTAGGATTTGCAGTATTTGATAGTATAATTGTCTGTATCTCTCCATCTCCCTTTATCTCTTTAGGAATACACTTCTTATTTTTTATTTTAAATACCTCTTCTAATACTCTGTATACAGTCTGATAACTCTTAAAGCTTTCTTTATCTTCCATTATATAAGTAAAAGGTACATCTACTCTTGTAAGTTTTATTCTCACATATTTTTCAATCCAATCTAATAATTCAAATTTTTTATTTTTCTCTATACCTTGTATCAATGGAATCTCACTAACTATTTTTACTACAAAATTTTTATGTACTCTTAGACATTCATCTTTATTCTTTATTAGGTAAGCATTTGTTTTACTATAAAATCTTGGATAAGAAAATCTTGTTTCTATTATAATTTCTCCATTAGGTAAAGTCTTAGAAATTATTTTATCACAATATGAAACTCCATTCAGTACATTGTTTATAACTCTTACTGCTAGAACTTGGTTATACTCTCCAGTCTCTTCTCCAAACATAAATATTAATTTTACAGTATCTAACATAGTATTTCCTCCTTAGGTTTAATTAGTTTATTATTATTTATAGTGTTTAAGTGGTGGGAAAAATAATTTCTTCTCTTCTGTCACTCAAAGACAGAAGAGCTACCCTAGAAGAAGATAGATCATATGCCCACTATAATATTAAAAGATATCTATAATAGTTTAGATACTTAAATATTTACTGTGAGTATAACATCCTTGTATTTGCATCTTTAATTCATATAAAAATAGCTATTTACTATGATTTATAGCTATTTTTAAGGTATTTCTATTATTTTTTCCTTCTTTTTCACCTCTTGATACTGAAAGAAAATATATTAAAAAAATACCTTAAACTGTATTAATTAATACAGTTTCTACATATCTTTCTAATATAAATTCTCTTATCTTATACACATACATTGTTAGTAAAAAAATAAATTTATTTCATTCTTTAGTACTAGCTTATACTTATGTATAGGTATTATACTAGTATAAAGAAAGAGGTACCTATTATGAATTTAGAAGATTATTTAATATTTAAAGGTAATAAAAAAGCAGACTATTACACTAATGTATCTAGTCTGCTATAAATAGATTACTCTTCTACTTTTCTTATTATCACTCTTTTAGTTGCTCTATCATAATAGAGATCTATTGTCCTATTACTTTCAGTTATACCTAAGCTTCTTACAATATCTTGGTTAATTGAAATACTATACTGTTCTGCTATACCTTTCTTTGCTCTTCTGTATGATAATCTTTTTCTCATTGTTGATACCTCCTCTTAATATATGTGTATACATACTATTGTTAAAAATAAAAAAGAGGCAAGTTATTTAAAACTTAACCTCTTTAAAAAAGGATTATCTATGAAAGAAAAGCATATAATCTATTTGATTTCAGCTTTCTTATACTCTAATATAGCTAGATTTAATTGTAATACATTTACTATATTTCCTTCAATATTTTCTTTTATAATTTCAAAAATTTTTTCCTTTGAAATATTATTTGCCTTAGCTACTCTTTCAACTTGAATCATAGCTCCTTCAATAGAAATATGAGGATCAAGTCCTGAACCTGAAGCAGTAACCATTTCTGTAGGAATATCTTCTATTTTTAAATTAGGATTTTCTTTTAAAAGTTTATCTATATTAGTTTTTAGATTTTCAGAATAAGCAGGATTACTTACTGCAAGGTTACTTCCTCCAGATCCTGGAAGTGTATTTGCTTCTTCATCAGTTTCATAAGTGTTATAATTATAAGCAGATGGTCTTCCATGAAAGAGATTATCTTTTGTAAATAGTTGTCCTATATGTTTACTTCCTATTGGAGTTTCATTTTTATAGATTATACTTCCATTTGCACTTTCTTTAAAAAATGTTTGTGCGAATATATTTACAACTACTGTATAAATTATGGATAAAATAAATAACAAAATTGTTATATAAAGACTTTTTTTAGCTAAATTCATTTCTCTTCCTCCTAAATTATAACCCTAATATAGATAATATAGGTGCAATAAAAATATCAATTATTTTTATTCCTATAAATGGAGCTATAATTCCTCCTAGTCCATATATTCCTAGGTTTTTAATTAACATTAATTGTACATTCATAGGTTTGTATTTAACCCCTCTCAATGCTATTGGTACAAGTAAAGGTATAATAATAGCATTGAAAATCAAAGCAGATACAATAGCACTAACTGGTGATGATAGATGCATTATATTTAATTTTTCCATTTGAGGAATAGCAACTATAAACATTGCTGGAATAATAGCAAAGTATTTTGCAACATCATTGGCTATACTAAATGTTGTCAATGCACCACGTGTTATTAATAATTGTTTTCCAATTCCTACTACTTCTAGTATCTTAGTAGGATTAGAATCTAAGTCAACCATATTCGCTGCCTCTTTAGCTGCTATAGTACCACTGTTCATTGCAATACCAACATCACTTGGGCCAGTGCAGGAGCATCATTTGTTCCATCTCCTGTCATTGCTACAAGTTTTCCTTGAGCTTGTTCTCTCTTAATAACTTCTATTTTTTGTTCTGGAGTACACTCAGCAACAAATTCATCAATTCCAGCTTCTTTTGTAATTGTTTCAGCAGTTAATGGGTTATCTTCTGTACACATTATAGTTTTAATTCCCATTTTTCTTATATTTTCAAATCTCTCTTTTAAACCTGGTTTTACTGTATCTTTTAAATAAATTACTCCATATATTTTATTATCTACAGCTAAAACCAAAGGAGTTCCTCCAAGTCTTGAAACTTTATCTACAATACCATCAAGATCTTTTGGAATATCTCCACCAAGTTCAGTTACAAATTTTTTAATTGATGATCCTGAACCTTTTCTTATCTTTTTACCATCTTTTAAATTTATTCCACTCGTTTTTGTTTGAGCACTAAATTCTAAAAATTCTGCATCTTCATACTCTTTTTCATTTAGTGATGTTCCAAGTTTTTTTCCTAGTTCAACTATTGATTTTCCTTCTGGAGTCATATCTTTTAATGAAGATATAACAGAATATTCTATTAAATCTTTTTCTGAAACTCCATTTACTGGAAAAAATTCACTTGCTAATCTATTCCCAAAAGTAATTGTTCCTGTTTTATCAAGTATAATTGTATCAATATCTCCACAAGATTCAACTGCTTTACCAGACATTGCAATAACATTAAATTTATTTACTCTATCCATTCCTGCTATTCCGATAGCTGATAACAAACCACCTATTGTTGTAGGGATAAGACAAACTAGAAGAGCAATTAAAGTTGCTACTGGTAAATATACTCCAGCATATGTTCCCATTGGGAATAATGTTACAATTACCATTAAAAAAATAAGAGTCAATCCTACAAGTAATGTATTTAACGCAATCTCATTTGGTGTTTTCTTTCTCTCTGCTCCCTCAACAAGACTTATCATTTTATCTAAGAATGATTCTCCAGCAGAAACTGAAATTTCTACTACTATTCTGTCACTTACTACACGAGTTCCACCTGTTACCGATGAAAAATCTCCTCCAGCTTCTTTAATAACTGGAGCTGATTCTCCAGTAATAGGATTCATCAACTGACGCAATTCCCTCTATTACTGTTCCATCATTTGGTATTATTTCTCCTGTTTCAACAACTACTATATCACCTTTTTTTAATGATCCTGCATCAATTACTGTTGTTGTTCCATCAGAATTTAATAATTTAGCTAAAGTCTTTTTTCTAGTTTTCTTTAAACTATCAGCTTGAGCTTTTCCTCTTCCCTCTGCTATGGATTCAGCAAAGTTTGCAAAGACTACTGTTATAAATAAAATAAATGATATAAGCCCATTAAATACCCTAAGTTCAGCTTCTTCTTTACTAAATAATGTAGGACAAATTGTTAAAGCTAAAGTTAAGAAGAATCCTATTTCAACAATAAAAATTACTGGATTTTTAATCATAATTCTAGGGTCAAATTTTTTAAACGAATCTATTAATGCTTGTTTTAATATATCCTTAGAAAAGGAACTTACTTGTTTTTTTCTACTCATGATTTATTTACCCCCAGATGCTCAAATGTTCTGCTATTGGTCCTAATGCTAAAGCAGGTAAGAATGTAAGAGCACCAATTATTAAAATTATAAAGAATAATATAAATGAAAATACTAAATTATCTGTTTTAAAAGTTGAACTTGTAATAGGTACAGATTGTTTTTTATACATTGAATACCCTACTACAACCATCAATGCCATACTTATATATCTTCCTAAAAACATAACTATACCTGTAGTAATATTCCAGAAAGTTGTTCCATCTCCTAATCCTTCAAATCCTGATCCATTATTTGCAGCACTTGAAGTATATTCATATAGTACTTGAGATACTCCATGGAATCCCCCATTTGTTATTGCACTACTTCCCATTTCACAAACAAGTGAAATAGCACTAGGTACTAATATAATAATAGGGTGAACTAGAATTAGGAAAGTTATAATTTGAATTTCTTTAGCTTCTATTTTTTTACCAAAGAATTCTGGAGTTCTTCCCACCATCAATCCACATAGGAATACACTTAAAATCATATACATGATTATATTCATAAATCCTACACCTTTTCCACCAAAAATGCAGTTTAACATCATATTCCATAGAGGAACTAAACCTCCCATAGGAGTTAAAGAATCATGCATATTATTTACACTACCTGTAGTAAATGATGTTGTTACATCTGTAAATAATATTGAAGCTAGAAATCCAAATCTCATCTCTTTACCTTCCATGTTAATGCCCTTCATTCCATATTGAGTAAACATTGGTGTTCCTTGTTTTTCAAAATAGTAAAGTACAAATAATGAAAGTAAGAATAATAAGAATATCGGTATAAATATAAACCAACCTTGTTTTTTATTTTTAGCTGCCATACCAAATCCCATTACTATAGCCCCTGGTATTATCATCATACACATCATTTCTATATAGTTAGTATATAAACTAACATTTTCAAATGGGTGTGAAGAGTTTGCTGAAAATAATCCTCCACCGTTTGTTCCCAAATGTTTTATTGCTTCCCAAGCTGCTGCTGGTCCTAATGCAATAACTTGATATTTATCTTCTAAAGTTTTTACCACTGTTTGAGTTTCAAAAGTTTGAGGCAATCCCAATATAACTAACACAATAGCAACTCCTAAAGCTATTGGAAGTAAGACTCTTGTAGTTGATTTTGTTAAATCTTCAAAAAAGTTTCCTAATCTATATCCTAAAATTCCTCTAGCTATTGCCATACATATTGCAAGTCCACTAGCTGCTGATGTAAACATTAAGTTTATAAGAGCTAATCTTGAACCCATGCCATTTAACCATTCTCCTGAATAGTGTTGTAAGTTTGTATTTGTTATAAAACTTACTGCTGTATTAAATGCAAGTGATGGTGATGAACCTTCTACTGCCAATATTACATAAGTTAATATAAACATAAATAAGTTAGCTCCTAAAAAAGCTAATATATAATCTTTTAAGCTCATATTTTCAATTTTTGTTATTAAAAATATAGGTTTTTCTATCTTTGAAAAAAATGAATCACATATTGTTTTTTCATGAATAATCAATTTTGAAATATGTTTTCCTGTTGGAACAATTAAAATAATAAAAGCCAAAAGGAAAAGAAATAAATTAGTTAAATTCATTTTTACCTTCCTCCTTAAAATTTATCTGGATTGAATAAAACGTAAAATAAATATGCAAATAGTAATAATATTATTGCTCCCAATATATACATAAGATTTCTCTCCTTTTTATAAAAATAGTATTTTATTTTTATAAAGACTATTTTTTTATTAAAAATTAGATAAAATAAAACTGCTTGGTAATTCTTAAAACTTTATATAACAAAATTAAAAAGCAATGAATCTTGATACATAAGTTGCTGCAAAGAACAAACAAACAGTTACTATTGAAAATTTCATATGACTCCCTCCTAAAATTAAAAAAATTAAGTTTAGTAAATGAGTATTTTTAACTACAAAGGGTTTTTATAGCTATGAATACTAGCACTTTAAATTTTAAAAGTCAATAGTTTTTTTAAAATTTTTTATATATTTTTTCCTATACTATAAATAACGAAAAAAAATTTTTGTTACTGAAAAATTTTAAAAAAATACTTGACACTGTTAATAAACAGGAGTAAAATCAATTTAAAAATAAATATTACCAAATCGCTTAGTTTATATTTTTTAAATATGAAGCGGGGGACCCATTTAACAGG
>ERZ838839.3254-NODE-3254-length-10606-cov-5.573595_pt1 | contig 10606 bp, 7 predicted proteins | sample MGYA00519909_ERZ838839 | MGnify/ENA primary metagenome ERZ838839 (study PRJEB31850, sample SAMEA3708843) | human gut metagenome | biome: human gut; feature: human-associated habitat; material: faeces | place: China | collected 2014 ... | reverse complement strand
AACAGGAATATAAATATTTAAAATATACAGGCTGTTGTGTTTCGGTACATAACAGTTTTTTTTGTTATATAAGGTTGTTGTATAATTTTATCTTATATTTTATTCTGTATTTTGTCGTCTTGTTGCTGAAAGTGCCACAGAAAACAGTTTTTTATTTTGTCTTTTATAAGCATTGAAATTCATCCCTTTATTTGTTATAATATTTTTAACATTGAACGTGAATTGGAGGATAAATCATGGAAACGAACATACTTATGGAAAGCGGTACGAATGAACTTGAAGTTTTAGAGTTTACAGTTGGAAATAATCACTATGGAATTAATGTTGCAAAGATTAAAGAGATTGTTCAGTATAGCCCGGTAACACCGGTACCGAATTCACATCCATGTGTAGAAGGTATTTTCATGCCAAGAGATTTAATGATTACAGTTGTGGATTTGGCAAAGGTTATTAAGGCGCAGCCTTCACCGGATATCACAAAAGACATGTTTATTATAACAAATTTCAATCAGTTAAATGTGGCTTTTCATGTACATAGCGTTGTAGGTATCCACAGAGTATCATGGGCAGATATTATTAAGCCGGATTCTACAATCAGTACGGCAGACAGTGGTATTGCAACAGGTATTGTCAAGATTGATAATCAGCTTATTGTAATTTTGGATTTTGAACGTATTGTTTCGGACATCAGCCCGGAAACCGGTTTAAAGGTATCAGAAATTTCCGGTCTGGAAGGAAGACAGCGGAACGATTCCCATATTATGATTGTAGAGGATTCAGCATTGCTGATTAAGCTGATTTCTGATTCATTAACCAAGTCAGGATATAACAATTTGACGTTATGCAATAACGGACAGGAAGCATGGAATTATCTCATGAAGGTTAAATCAGGGGAAGAGCCAAAGGACGTTAAGTGTATCATAACTGATATTGAAATGCCGTTGATGGATGGACACAGACTGACAAAGCTGGTAAAGACGGATAATGATTTAAAGTCCATACCGGTTGTGATTTTCTCATCTTTGATTAATGAGCAGATGCGTTTAAAGGGAGAATCTTTAGGAGCAGATGTTCAGTTGTCGAAGCCGGAGATTGGTTTATTGGTACAGGAAATCGATAAATTATTGTTAAAGTAATGATGGACGATAGAAACTGCCGTATAGAATTTATGCGGCAGTCTTTTACTTTATAGGAGCTGTAATCATGTTATAGCGGAACTTATAGGAAAATAGTAAAAATGTGTCCGGCCATATTTAGACTGGCACAGACATATTAGTATGAAACGGAGAGTAAAACAAACATGGAAAAGCAGATTTTTTCTGATTTTATAGATAAATATCGGGATGCCGAGATGGTTGTAATCGGGATTGGTGAAGAATGGAATGCATATTTAGAAAAGCAGGAATATCAGGATTTACTGGCATTTTATGCACCATATCTTGAAAAAAAGAATTATTTTTGTATTACTTCCAGTAAAAAAAATGATTTTTCATGGGGAAGTCTGAATCCGAAAAGAGTAGTTCAGCCGCTGCTCCTTGAAGCAGAACAGATCACATCAGAGAAAAAAGAGAAAGTTGAGAAGCAGTGGGATTTATATAATAAGTGGCTGTCTGCGACTCTCAATAAGAAGCTGATGCTGATTGAATTGGGAGAAGGATTTTTAATTCCGAACCTGATTCGCTGGCCGTTTGAAAAGGTCACATTTATCAATCAGAAATCTGTGTTATATCGCATTAACGGACAACTGCCGCAGCTTCCCGAGAATATTTCGGAGCGTGCAGCTGCAGTTTCGGAATCTTCTTATGATTTTTTGCAGGAATTAAAAAATTTTTTAGCACAATAAGCAAAAGTAAATTAACAGATATTGTTAAATTTGCGTAAGTATGGTACTATTTTATAGTACGGGTTTATTTATCGGAAAGATACAAATTGTACATTATTATGAAGATATGGGGTGAAAAAAGTGCCTGAATTAGATGAAGAATTAAAAGACAAAGAAACAGAAAATTTACAGGACATAGACAATGCAGGGGAAGCAGGCAAAGAGGACGAGTTGCTCTCAGACGCGGAAATTAAAAGAATAGCAGATATGAATTTAGATGATATTATCGAAGATGCAACGTCAGACAGTGTTTCCGTAGAGGATTTATTCGGTAATGGTGACAGTGCCGCAGAGGCATCACAGGAAAATGCAGATGAACCGGTACAGGCTGCATCACAGCCGGAAGAGAAGGCTGACAAGGCATCAGCAGAGCAGGCAGAAGCGGTGCAGAAACAACCGGACACAACAGCTGCTGAAGCAGAACAGACTGAAACAGCCGGGACACAGACCGAAAAATCAGAACCGGCGGAACAAGCGGAAACACAGACACAGGCTGAACCGGGAAAAGAACAGGAAGCTGCCGGATCAGAGAATCAATCTGATAAAAAGAAAAAAGATAAGAAGGCAAAGAAAGCCAAAAAGGATAAAAAAGGATTCTTTAGCGCAGTCAGGGATATTTTCTTTGAAAGTGTTGAGGAAGAGCCGGAAGAAGCGGCAGGCGATGAGCTTCTTTCAGGAGAGGAAGTGCCGGAAAATCCAAAAGATGAGAATGAGCGCGTTTTAAAAGAAATGTACGGTGCGGACGGTGAGGCAAAAGAATTAAGAGAAAAAGAAGCTGCACCGAAGAAGGGCTTTTTTGCAAAGTTTAAGTACCGTTTCCAGGAATATAAGAAAAAAGCGGCAGAGGAAGACAAGGCAGAGCAGGAAGCAGAAGCTGCTGAGTACGAAGAAAAACAGCAGAAGAAGCAGGAAAAAAAGCAGGCCGCCCAGGAAAAGAAAGAGCAGAAGAAGCAGGAAAAAGCTGCAAAGCCGAAGAAAGAAAAGAAACCAAAGAAGGAAAAGCCGAAAAAAGAAAAGAAACCGAAAGAACCGTCAAAGCCGGGTGACATTTTACGGATTAAGACAAAGTCTATTATTTTATTCGTATTATTAATTGCCGGTATTGTTGTATTGATTAATATTTTGATTACAAGTTTCCATTACAGCTTTTCACTGACAAGAGCCAATAAGTATCTTGAAAATGATAAGTATGAAAAAGCATATGACCAGCTTGCAGGAATGAAATTGCGGGATGCAGATGAGGATATTTACAGACAGGTCGGTGTCATTATGTACGTACAGCGTCAGTATGACTCATACAATACGTATATGGAAATGAACCGCAAGACAGAAGCATTAAATGCTTTAATTAAAGGCATGGAACGTTATGATACATATATTGACGAAGCAAAATTCTTAGGTGTGGGTGATGATGTAGAAGCCATTAAAAAGCAGATTGTTACCGCATTGCAGAAGAGTTTCAGCATTTCAGAAAGTGAAGCAGAAACACTTGTAGATTTATCTAAGAAAGATTTTACACAGTACTACTTAAAAATCGAAGCATATGGAGAGGCATAAGAATGATAGCAATTATTGACTATGATGCAGGAAATTTAAAAAGCGTTGAAAAGGCATTGAAATCACTGAATCAGGAAGTGATTGTTTCAAGAGATTCATCTGAAATTTTGCAGGCAGATAAGGTTATTCTGCCGGGTGTCGGTGCATTTGGGGATGCCATGAACAATCTGGACAAGTTCGGACTGGTAGACACGATTAAAGAGGTTACACGCAAGAATACACCATTTCTTGGAATTTGTCTGGGATTGCAGCTGCTGTTTGATAAAAGTGATGAAACACCGGGGGCAGAGGGACTTGGTATTTTGAAAGGTGAAATTTTAAGAATACCGCCAAAGGAAGGTTTAAAGATTCCACATATGGGCTGGAATTCCATTGAAATCAAACCGCAGGCAAAGCTTTTTAAAGATATTCCGAATCAGTCATATGTATATTTTGTACATTCTTACTATTTAAAGGCGCGGGACGAACAGATTGTTGCCGCCAGTACAGAATATTCAACGCATATTCATGCTTCCGTTGAGAGCGGGAATGTATTTGCATGCCAGTTCCATCCGGAAAAGAGCAGTGATATCGGACTTCAGATTTTAAAGAACTTTTCAGAACTGTAAAAATAAAAAGGATGGAGATTGGCGATGTTTACAAAAAGAATTATTCCATGTCTTGACTGTAAGAATGGCAGAGTGGTAAAAGGAACGAACTTTGTGGATTTAAGAGATGCAGGTGATCCGGTAGAGGTCGCATCCATGTATGATAAATCCGGCGCAGATGAGCTGGTGTTTCTGGATATTACGGCATCGAGTGACGGAAGAAATACAACGGTTGATTTGGTAAGGAAAGTGGCAGAACGTGTATTTATCCCGTTTACGGTTGGCGGTGGAATCCGCAGTATCGATGATTTTAAAGTATTGTTAAGAGAGGGTGCAGATAAGATTTCTGTTAATTCTGCTGCCATTATGAATCCACAGTTAATCAGTGATGCGGCAGATAAGTTCGGCAGTCAGTGTGTGGTGGTTGCGATTGACGCAAAGCGTCAGGAAGACGGACACTGGAGTATTTATAAAAACGGCGGACGGGTTGATATGCAGATGGATGCTGTAGAATGGGCAATGAAGGCTGAAAAGCTGGGTGCCGGAGAGATTCTTTTAACGAGTATGGACTGTGATGGTACAAAAGCAGGATACGACATTGAGCTGACCCGTACCATAGCGGAAAATGTTTCCATTCCGGTGATTGCATCAGGCGGTGCCGGTAATATGGAACATTTCTATGATGCATTTACAGAAGGCAAGGCAGATGCGGCACTGGCGGCGTCATTATTCCATTATAAAGAAATGGAAATCCGTGATTTGAAGAAATATCTTGCCGGAAAAGGCATTTCCGTCAGATTATAGGCAGATAATACATTATACGAATAAACACAAAAGCAGGAAAAGAGGCAGTGGAAACGATGAGTATGATAGATAATGACTGGCTTCCGGCAATTCAGGATGAATTTAAAAAAGACTATTACCGGGATTTATACCGGTTTGTAAAAGAGGAATATTCAAACACAGTGATTTACCCACCGGCAGAGGATATTTTTAACGCATTTCATTTTACACCGCTTAGCAAGGTCAAGGTATTATTGCTGGGACAGGACCCGTATCATAATGAACATCAGGCACATGGATTGTCCTTTTCGGTTCTGCCGGAGCAGAAGGATATTCCGCCGTCATTGCAGAACATTTATAAGGAACTGCATGATGACTGCGGCTGCTATATCCCGAATAACGGTTATTTAAAAAAATGGGCAGACCAGGGTGTATTACTGTTAAATACCGTGCTTACCGTGCGTGCGCATCAGGCAAATTCACATCAGGGACACGGCTGGGAACAGTTTACGGACGCGGTAATTCATGCAGTCAATGCGCAGGACAGACCGGTTGTATACATGCTCTGGGGCAGACCGGCACAGAGCAAAATTCCGATGCTGACGAATCCGAAACATCTGATATTAAAAGCGCCGCATCCAAGTCCGTTGTCGGCATACAGAGGATTCTTCGGCTGTAAGCATTTTAGTCAGGCAAATGCGTTTTTGGAAGAACACGGTATCGAGCCGATAGACTGGCAGATTGAAAATATATAAAATAATTAGTTAAAATCTTAAAATAAAACTCCCGGAACATAGGGCAGATATGTTATCGTATTGCCATGTGTTCCGGGGGTTTTTAGCATTAACGTACATCACATAAAAAAGAAAGATGCACCATAATAAGTGCATCTTTCTTTGATGTTACAGAAGCGGCGCAGTAAAAACAGCCGCTTTTGATTTTTGTTTGATTTAATCGTCAAAATCTTCTTCTGTACCGGCGACAGCACCGATAACGGAAATCAGAACAACCACTGCGAAGATAGAAACCGCTACGCCGATGATTGGTCCTAAAAATAATAAAAAGTTCATGTGTTACACCAGCTTTCGTTATAAAATTATCAAACCACTTATAGATATAGTATACCCTTAATTTTCAGATTTTTCAAGGTTTTTATTTGCAGTTGCAAGCATCAGCTTGATTCGGTTCAGCTGATTGACTTCGGAAGCACCCGGGTCATAATCAACAGCAATGATATTAGCTTCCGGGAATGCCGCACGCAGCTCTTTAATAACACCTTTACCGACAATGTGGTTTGGCAGGCATGCAAACGGCTGACAGCAGACAATATTACTGGCACCGTTGTGAATCAGCTCAATCATTTCACCGGTTAAGAGCCAGCCTTCACCCGTCTGGTTACCTAAAGAAACTAAATCTTTGGCAAGGTTTGCAGTTTCCTGAATCGTAGCAGGCGGTGTAAAACGCTTGCTTTCTTTTAATGCCTGTTTTGCACCCTTTCTGAACCACTCAAGCAGTTTAATTACAGAATTATTGATAAATGCAGACTTCTTTGAAGCACCGAGGTAGTCTTTTTTGAAGTTTGCATTTTCTGCGCAGTACAGCAAGAAGCCCATTAAATCCGGCATAACCGCTTCCGCGCCTTCTGCTTCCAATAAGTCAACAAGATAGTTGTTGGCGGCAGGCATGAATTTCACAAGAATTTCTCCGACAATACCGACTCTTGGCTTTTTAATATCCAGTAATTCAATCTCATCAAATTCTTTGACAATACTGCGGATATTTTTATTAAATTCACGCATGGTAACCTTATCCTTTGTCAACTGCCGGATACAGATATTCTTCCATTTTTCATGCAGGGCATTCACAGAACCCGGTACTTTTTCATAAGGACGGGTACGGTATACGACGTTCATGAATACATCGCCGTATACAACAGCCTGCATGGCTTTTTTTAACATCGGCAGTGAATATTTAAAGCCGGAGTTGGACTCCAGACCCTGCGCACTGATAGAAATAACAGGAATATATTCCAGTCCTGCCTTTGTCAGCGCACGGCGGATAAATCCGATGTAGTTGGAAGCACGGCAGCCACCGCCGGTCTGTGTAATAACAATCGCGGTTTTGTGTAAATCGTATTTGCCGGAAAGTACGGCACTCATAATCTGTCCGACAACCATCAGGGACGGATAGCAGGCATCGTTATTTACATATTTCAGTCCGATATCAACAGAAGATTTGTTATCGTTGTCCAATACTTCAAAATTGTAGCCGCATGAATTTAATGCCGGTGCTAACAGTTCAAAGTGAATCGGTGACATCTGCGGACACAGAATGGTGTAATTTTCACGCATTTCAGGCGTAAATTCCACACGTTCAAATGCGGCAGATTCAATCTTTCTGTGATAGTGTTTCTTTTCGCGAACACGCAGTGCGGCAAGCAGTGAACGGACACGGATTCTTGCAGCACCGAGGTTGTTGACCTCATCAATCTTTAATACAGTATAAATCTTTCCTGCCTTTGTTAAAATATCATTGACAGCATCGGTTGTAACGGCATCCAGACCACAGCCAAAAGAATTTAACTGGATTAAGTCCAGATTGTCTTTTGTTTTTACATAGCTTGCGGCGGCATACAGTCTTGAATGATACATCCACTGGTCCATAACAATCAAAGGACGGTCTACCTTGCCTAAATGGGAGATAGAATCTTCTGTCAGCACGGCAATCCCGTAGGAATTAATCAGTTCCGGGATACCGTGATTGATTTCAGGGTCTACATGGTATGGACGTCCGGCAAGGACAATACCGCGTTTTCCGGTTTCATCAAGGAACTTGATAACTTCTTCACCTTTTTTGCGGACATCTTCCTTGGACTGCATCATTTCCTTCCATGCGGCAGAAACGGCGGCAGTGACTTCGGCTTTCGGAATGTCCGGGAATTCCTCGCGCAGACGTTTTGCGAGAATTTCCTCATTTTCAAAAGAAAGGAAAGGATTGCGGAAATCAATGTGTTCCGTTATCAATTCTTCTACATTATTTTTAATATTTTCGGCATAAGACGTTACAATCGGACAATTATAGTGATTGTTCGTCTTATCAATTTCCTTATGCTCATACGGAATACAAGGGTAGAAGATGAACTTTACACCCTGCTTAATCAGCCATGAAACGTGGCCGTGTGCGAGCTTTGCCGGGTAACATTCGGACTCACTCGGGATCGTCTCGATGCCCAGCTCATAGATCTGGTGGCTGGACTGCGGGGACAGCATCACGCGGAAGCCGAGTTCCTTAAAGAAAGTTGCCCAGTACGGGAAGTTCTCGTACATGTTGAGGACACGCGGGATCCCGACAATGCCTCTTGTCGCCTTGTCGGCAGTCAGCGGCTCATAGTCGAAGATTCTGTGGTATTTCCAGGTGAACAGGTTCGGGATATCGCGTTTTGCTTTTTCCACACCGAGTCCGCGCTCACAGCGGTTTCCGGAAACGTACTGACGGCCGCCCTCAAAACGGTTGATCGTCAGGACGCAGTGGTTCACGCATCCGCGGCAGCGGCTCATGGTGGTCGTATAGGTTAAGTTGATAATGTCATCAAGGGAGAGCATTGTCGTCTCATGCGGGCGGTGCATATAGCGCTCACGGGCGATAAGAGCAGCTCCGAAGGCACCCATGATACCTGCGATATCCGGGCGGACAGCTTCGCAGCCGGAGATCCGTTCAAAGCTTCTGAGGACTGCGTCGTTGTAGAAGGTTCCGCCCTGGACAACGACATTCTTTCCGAGGTCGCCGGCGGAAGTGATCTTGATGACTTTAAACAGGGCATTTTTGATGACAGAGTAGGCGAGACCGGCGGAGATATCCGCGACGGATGCGCCCTCTTTCTGTGCCTGTTTTACGTTGGAGTTCATGAACACGGTACATCTCGTTCCGAGATCCACGGGGTTCTGGGCAAAAAGTGCCGCCTTTGCGAAATCCTGAACGCTGTAGTTTAAGGATTTTGCGAAGGTCTCGATGAAGGAACCGCAGCCGGAGGAACATGCCTCGTTGAGCTGGACACTGTCCACGGTGCCGTCCTTGATGCGGATACATTTCATATCCTGACCACCGATATCGAGGATGCAGTCTACGGACGGATCGAAGAATGCCGCCGCGTAGTAGTGGGAGATCGTCTCGACCTCGCCCTCATCCAGCATGAAGGCCGCCTTTAAGAGGGCCTCGCCGTAGCCGGTGGAGCAGGAGTAGGCGATCTTCGCGCTGTCCGGAAGCAGGGACTTAATCTCCTTTATGGAAGAGATCGCGGTCGCCAACGGGCTTCCGTTGTTGCTGCTGTAAAAGCTGTAGAGCAGGGAACCATCCTCGCCGACGAGTGCCACCTTCGTTGTGGTGGAACCGGCATCGATTCCTAAGAATACATTTCCCTCATAGGTGGCGAGGTCGCCGCGGCGGACCTTGTACTGGTCATGGCGGTCGGTGAATTCCTTATAATCTGCCTCATCCTTAAATAAAGGCTGCATTCTCTTTACTTCAAATTTCATCTTGATGCCGCCGGAGAGATCCGAGATCAGCTTATCAAGGGAGAAGATCTCCGCATCATCTTTTGCGTTCATGGCAGCGCCCGTGGCTGCAAAGAGGTGGGAGTGATCCGGAGCGATAATGGCGTCTCCGGTCAGATTTAAGGTGCGGATAAAGGCGTTCCGAAGTTCCGGTAAGAAGTGCAGCGGACCTCCGAGGAACGCTACGTTTCCGCGGATCGGCTTGCCGCAGGCGAGACCGCTGATGGTCTGGTTTACGACTGCCTGGAAGATCGAGGCGGCGAGGTCCTCACGGGTAGCCCCATCGTTGATCAGCGGCTGGATATCGGATTTCGCGAATACGCCGCAGCGGGCAGCGATCGGGTAGATCGCCTTATAATTCTTTGCATATTCATTCAGACCGGCAGCATCCGTCTGTAATAAGGAAGCCATCTGGTCGATAAAGGAACCGGTACCTCCGGCGCAGATCCCGTTCATACGCTGGTCGATTCCGCCTGTAAAGTAGATGATTTTCGCGTCCTCGCCGCCAAGCTCGATGGCGACATCCGTCCGCGGAGCGTAGTCCTGAAGTGCGGTCGCAACCGCTACGACTTCCTGGACAAATGGAATATGTAAGTAACCCGACAGAGTGAGTCCGCCGGAACCTGTAATATTGGGCCGTAAAGAGAGTTCACCGAGTTCTCCCTTACACTTTTTCAGAAGCGAGGCCAGGGTTTCCTGGATATTGGCGTAATGCCGCTCATAATCCGCGAATAAAATTTTGTTGTTGTCGTCGATCACGGCAACTTTTACTGTAGTGGAACCGATATCGATTCCAAGACGATAACATTGATTCATACGAGCGGGGAGTTCTCCCCATACCTCCTTTTCAACAGAAAAAAACGAGCCGTCCGCGAAACGCAGGCAGCCAGCCGGAATGCGGGCATCAACATGCCGAACCGTTCAGCCATACAATTTTTTGCCGGAATCGGCACATAGCTGAACTGTTATGTCAAAATTCCGCACATAGTATAACACATTAAAAAAGGAAATACAATTGACGGAACTGGCATCTTGAGGTTAAAAACGGTTAAAATTCTGTAAAGAATGTGTAAAGATTTTAGAAGAAAGCGTTGCGGGGATGGATAGACATTCCAGTAACGATATCATAAAGCGTTTGACAAAAGAAACGGTTGGGAATTATAATACGGGGCGTAGGAGAAATAGATATTTCTATTAGGAAAGGAAAGCTTCAATGAATTTTATGAACAAGATGGAGCGGAAATTCG
>ERZ838839.3250-NODE-3250-length-10630-cov-2.870544_pt1 | contig 10630 bp, 8 predicted proteins | sample MGYA00519909_ERZ838839 | MGnify/ENA primary metagenome ERZ838839 (study PRJEB31850, sample SAMEA3708843) | human gut metagenome | biome: human gut; feature: human-associated habitat; material: faeces | place: China | collected 2014 ... | reverse complement strand
AATTTGCCGGTGTTCATTCCGGTGATGCTACACTGGTATTCCCGGCACAGAAGATTTATTTCGCAACGGCCCGTCGCATCAAAAAGATCAGCCGTCAGATTGCGAAAGAACTTAATATTTCCGGTCCGTTCAATATCCAGTTCCTGGCTCGCAACAACGAGGTGAAGGTAATCGAATGTAACTTGCGTGCTTCGCGTAGCTTCCCGTTTGTTTCTAAAGTGCTGAAACGTAATTTCATTGAAACAGCTACCCGTATTATGCTGGATGCTCCTTATAGTCGTCCGGATAAGTCGGCTTTCGATATCGACTGGATCGGTGTGAAAGCTTCTCAGTTCTCATTCTCGCGTTTGCACAAGGCAGACCCGGTTTTGGGTGTGGATATGTCTTCTACCGGTGAGGTAGGTTGTATCGGCGATGACTTTTCGGAAGCATTGATGAGCGCTATGATCGCTACCGGCTTCAAGATACCTTCCAAAGATAAAGGAGTGATGTTCTCATCCGGCGCTATGAAGTCGAAAGTGGATTTGCTGGATGCAAGCCGTGCTTTGTTTGCACAAGGGTATAAGATTTATGCTACTGCCGGTACTGCTGCGTTCCTTAATGCACACGGGGTAGATACGACTCCGGTATATTGGCCGGATGAAAAGCCGGGAGCAGAAAACAACGTGATGAAGATGATTGCCGATCATAAGTTCGATCTGATTGTGAACATACCTAAGAATCATACTAAGCGTGAGTTGACGAACGGTTATCGCATCCGTCGCGGAGCCATCGATCATAATATTCCTTTGATTACCAATGCCCGTCTGGCAGGTGCGTTCATCGAAGCATTCTGCGAGTTGAAACTGGAAGATATCCAGATCAAGAGCTGGCAGGAGTATAAATAACGTAGATTATAACCAATAAAACCGGGCGATAAAGCTGTACATGACGTGCTTTATCGCCCTTTTTTTATTTCTCGGTATTCGTAGGGAACCAACTGATTCATCGGCCGATATTCGCCTTAATCGGTAATATTGGTATTAATATCTGTAATTTATATAGTAATCAACTGGATAAACATGTGTATTTTTGTACCGGATTAGTTGCTTTTTAAATGAAATTGCCCATGTTACGAAAAATCAGAGTCTCATTCGCTATCTTATTTTTTGTGTTGATTACTTTGTTGTTTCTGGATTTCACCGGAACGGTCCACACGTGGTTCGGCTGGATGGCAAAGATACAGTTTTTACCGGCGCTGTTGGCATTGAATTTGGGGGTCGTTGTGTTGCTTGTCCTCCTGACGTTTATTTTCGGACGCATTTATTGTTCGGTAATCTGTCCGCTCGGTGTGTTTCAGGATATTATATCATGGATGGCCGGAAAGCGGAAGAAGAATCGTTTTCGTTATTCTAAAGCAGTAAGTTGGCTACGTTATGGGGTACTCGGAATTTTTGCAGTGGCATTAATCGCCGGTACCGGGTCATTGGCCGCTTTATTGGCGCCTTATAGTTCGTACGGACGCATTGCATCCAATCTTTTTCAACCTGTTTATATGTGGGGAAATAATTTGTTGGCATTATTGGCCGAACGTGCCGACAGCTATGCTTTTTACTCCGTGAACGTATGGATGAAGAGCTTGCCGACATTCATAGTTGCCATCGTATCCTTTGTAGTGATTGCTGTTTTAGCTTGGCGTGCCGGACGGACCTATTGCAACACCATTTGTCCGGTGGGGACTGTTTTAGGATGTATAGCAAAATACTCTTGGCTGAAACCGGTAATCGATTCATCGAAATGTGTGAATTGTAATCTCTGTGCCCGCAATTGCAAGGCTTCATGCATCGATATTAAAGAACACCACATAGATTATAGCCGCTGTGTGGCGTGTATGGATTGTATCGGGAAATGTCACAAAGACGCGATCAGGTATATGCATCCGTCCGGTGAGAGAGTAAAAAAGACGGACGACAGGGTGGCAGGTGAACAGATAGATAGGGCGCGGCGTAGCTTCTTTACGGCTACTGCTGTATTGGCTGCTACTGCGGCAATGAAGGCGCAGGAGAAGAAAGTAGATGGCGGTTTGGCGGTGATCGAAGATAAAAAGATACCGGACCGGGCGACTCCGCTTACTCCTCCCGGTTCATTGAGTGCCCGTCATTTTGCGCAACATTGCACCGCTTGCCAACTGTGCGTATCGGTATGTCCGAACGAGGTGCTTCGCCCTGCTACCGGTTTGATGAAACTGATGCAGCCGGAGATGTCCTACGAGCGTGGGTATTGCCGGCCGGAATGTACCAAATGTGCCGAGGTTTGTCCCGCCGGTGCAATTTCTTCGATTACTCCGGCAGGCAAGTCGGCTATCCAGATAGGGCATGCCGTTTGGATAAAGGAGAATTGTGTTCCGTTGACAGATGGGGTAGAGTGTGGAAACTGCGCCCGACATTGCCCGACGGGCGCTATCCAGATGGTGGCTTCCGAACCGGATTCTCCCGATTCGCTTAAAATCCCCGTAGTCAACACGGAACGCTGTATCGGGTGCGGTGCATGCGAGAATCTTTGTCCGGCACGTCCGTTCAGTGCTATTTATGTAGAGGGACATCTGGCGCATAAAATCATTTAAGAAAAGGAAAAAAGGGAGGAAATAAATATGGCTAAGAAGAATAGGAGAGAGATCGATCGTCGTGAATTTCTGAAAGTGCTGGGAGTAGGCACTGCAACTACTACAGCCGCCTTGTATGGTTGTAGCCTGAAGGACGGTTCGGTAACGGTGGCGGGTGGTTCTGGAAATGCTCCTGCCGGAGAGATGACTTATCGCATTAATCCTTCTACGGGAGATAAGGTATCCATATTGGGGTATGGCTGTATGCGTTGGCCGACGGTGCTCAAAGACGGCCAAGATGAGATAGATCAGGATATGGTGAATGAACTGGTCGATTATGCTTTGGCGCATGGAGTGAATTATTTTGATACGTCACCCGCCTATTGCAAGGGACGTTCGGAACATGCTACGGGTATTGCCCTCAGCCGCTATCCGCGCGATAAATATTTCATAGCCACTAAATTGTCGAATTTCTCACCGGACACATGGGGCAGGGAAGCTTCTATAGCCATGTATCATAATTCTCTGAAAGAGTTACAGGTAGATTATCTTGATTATATGTTGCTTCATGGCATCGGTATGGGCGGAATGGAAGCCATGAAAGGACGCTATCTGGACAATGGCATACTCGATTTTCTGATCAGCGAACGTGCGGCGGGGCGCATCCGTAATCTCGGTTTTTCTTATCATGGAGATATCGAAGTCTTTGACTATCTGCTTTCCCGGCACGATGAAATAAAATGGGACTTTGTGCAAATCCAACTCAATTATGTCGATTGGAAACATGCCAAGGAGGTAAATTCCCGTAATACGGATGCCGAATATCTGTATGGCGAGTTGGTCAAACGCAATATTCCGGCCATTATTATGGAACCTTTATTGGGCGGTCGGCTTTCGAATGTTCCCAATCATATTGTTTCCCGTCTGAAGCAGCGACGTCCGGAGGACAGTGTCGCTTCGTGGGCCTTCCGTTTTGCCGGATCGCCGGAGCATGTGCTTACGGTGTTGAGCGGTATGACTTATATGGAACATTTGCAGGACAATTTACGCACTTACTCACCATTAGTTCCATTGGCCGATGAGGATAAGGAATTTCTGGAAGAGACGGCACAATTGATGCTTAAATATCCCACGGTGCCTTGCAACGATTGCCAGTATTGCATGCCTTGTCCTTACGGTATCGATATTCCTTCTATTCTGATACATTATAATAAATGTGTGAATGAGGGAAATTTGCCCAAAAGCAGTCAGGACGAGAATTATCGTAAGGCCCGTCGTGCTTTTTTGGTAGGTTATGACCGCAGTGTGCCGCGTTTGCGTCAGGCGAACCATTGCATCGGATGCAACCAGTGTGTGCATCATTGCCCGCAAAATATAAAGATTCCCGAAGTATTACATCGTATCGACCAGTTTGCGGAGCAATTGAAGCAAGGTACATTGTAATAAATCCGGGAAAGTTGGCGGGCACACATCGGGTGGCGTAGCCTGGATGTCAGAATACTTTTTCCTGTTTCAATACGTACATGTCGGCAAGTGCTCCGGTAATGGGTTGTTTGTCGGCATCGAGTATCACTATCCGGCCTTCCTTTACTTTATAATACGACTTCTCGCCGTCTTTGGAAGTAGCGGTCAGGATATTGCCTTCTACCTTGAAAGTTCCTGTTTCATTGAACTCTCCGTCTTTCCGTTCAAGGTAGACGTATTTTTGTGCATAGGTACGGTCTTTATTAAAAATTAAGGTGACTTCTATTCCCGGGCAGTCTGCGGCCGGGATGGTTCCTTTGTATTCTCCGAAATAGTCGAGTGAGGTTTCTGCATTGTGCATGTCTGCCACCTGCATGGTATCTGCAACTACGTTGTCACTGTTAGCTGTCTTTTTGTTGTTTGTGCATCCTGCTGCAATGATCATGCAAAATGCTGCCGCCAGATAAAGCTTCTTCTTCATGCTATTGTTATTTTTGTATAAGTAAAAAACAAAGATACAATTAAAAAGTTTAACTTTGTTCAAAAGTAATATTCATAGTAAATCGTAAAATTGTAAATTTTCCCATGCTTATACTTCTATCTTGTGCCAAGACCATGAGTGATGTTTCGAAAGTAAAGGTTCCCTTTATTACAGTTCCCCGTTTTCAGAAGGAGGCTTCGGAAGTTGCATTACGGATGTCTCAGTTTTCTGTGGAAGAACTGGAACGGCTGTTGCGGGTCAATTCGAAAATTGCCGTGGAGAATTACAAGCGTTATCAGGCTTTTCATGCGGAAGACACTCGTGAACTTCCGGCGTTGCTGGCCTACACCGGTATTGTGTTCAAGCGCCTGAATCCTAAGGATTTCTCGGAAGCTGATTTCCGGTATGCCCAGGATCATCTGCGGCTGACTTCATTCTGTTACGGGCTGCTTCGTCCGCTGGATGCCATCCGCCCGTATCGTCTGGAGGGTGATGTGAAACTGCCTGAGCAGGGAGATCAAACGATGTTTTCTTATTGGCAATCGCGTCTGACGGATGAATTTTTAGAGGAGATCAAAGCCAATGGAGGCATTCTTTGCAATCTGGCCAGTGATGAAATGCGTGGTTTGTTCGATTGGAAACGTATAGAAAAGGAGGTTACGGTTATCACCCCGGAATTCCATGTATGGAAAAATGGTAAACTTGCTACTGTCGTTGTCTATACCAAAATGTCACGTGGCGAAATGACGCGTTTTATTTTGAAGAACCGGATAGAGTCTCCGCAGGATTTGAAATCTTTTCAATGGGAAGGATTTGAATTTAATGAACGGTTGTCTGATGACAGAAAGTTAATATTCACCAATGGGGTAATGTAATAATATCATAATATGAATGAAGTAGAAAAAATGCGTAGTGGGCAGTTGGCCGACATGTCTGTGCCTGAGATGCAGGTACGTTTTGAAAGAGCGAAGAAATTATTGGCCCGTATGCGTGGGCTGAGTACCTATGATGGCGAATACCGGCCTTTGCTCGAGTCGCTTGTGCCGGGTATTCCTGCCACATCCGTTATTTGTCCTCCTTTCTATTGTGATCATGGTGACGGTATCCGGTTGGGCGAACATGTGTTTGTTAATGCCAATTGTACATTCTTGGATGGCGGGTATATCACTATCGGAGCACATACTTTGATCGGCCCTTGCGTGCAGATCTATACTCCCCATCACCCGGTGGATTATGTGGAGCGGCGTGAACCGAAAGAATATGCTTATCCGGTGACGATCGGGGAAGATTGCTGGATTGGAGGCGGGGCGGTCATCTGTCCCGGAGTGACGATTGGAGATCGTTGCATTATCGGAGCCGGCAGTGTAGTGACCAAGGACATACCGGCTGACAGTGTTGCAGTGGGGAATCCGGCACGGGTGATAAAGAAGTCGAAGTAATGCATTATTTGGTCACAGGGGTATCTTAAGTGAAAATTATCCTGTATATTTGTTGTAGAATAACTAATTGCGAATGAATTATGGCTAAGCTTTATCCGATTGGTATACAGAATTTTGAGAGTTTGAGGAATGATGGATACTTTTATGTCGACAAGACACGTCTGATCTACAAACTTGCTAACACAGGGAGATATTATTTCCTGAGCCGTCCGCGTCGTTTTGGAAAAAGTTTATTGATTTCCACTTTAGAGGCATACTTTCAGGGGAAGAAAGAACTGTTTCAAGGACTGGCAATTGAAGAACTGGAAGAAAAGTGGATAAAGCACCCTATTCTTCACCTTGATTTGAATACAGAAAAATATGATACTCCGCAAAGTCTGGATAACATACTGAATAATACGCTGTCCTATTGGGAGTCGTTTTATGGAACGGAGCCGTCGGAGGTATCTATTCCTTTACGTTTTAAGGGAATTGTACGCCGCGCTTGCGAGAAATCCGGTCAGCGGGTTGTAATACTGATTGATGAGTATGATAAACCGATGTTGCAGGCTATCGGCAATGAAGAGTTACAGGGAGCGTATCGCAGCACATTGAAAGCTTTTTATTCGGTATTGAAAACGATGGATGGATATATCCGGTTCGCACTCTTGACAGGCGTTACTAAATTTGGAAAAGTCAGTGTATTTAGTGATTTGAACAATCTGAATGACATCTCGATGGATGACCAGTATGTAGAGCTCTGTGGTATTACTGAAAAAGAAATACATCAGACGCTGGATATGGAATTGTATCAATTGGCCGAATGTCAGAAGATGACTTATGAAGATGTGTGTCGGGAGCTAAGGGAGCGTTATGACGGTTATCATTTTACGGAAGATTCGGTAGGGCTGTATAATCCTTTTAGCCTGTTGAATACTTTTTATAAAATGAAGTTCGGTAATTATTGGTTTGAAACCGGTACTCCTTCTTATTTGGTAAGACTGCTGAAAAGAGATAAATACGATCTGGAACGGTTGACTCATGATGAAACTACTTCCGATATGCTGAACAGTGTAGATTCCACTTCAAAAAATCCGGTACCTGTGATTTATCAAAGTGGTTATTTGACTATAAAAGGATATGATAAGGAATTTGATATTTATAAATTAGGATTTCCTAATAAGGAGGTAGAAGAGGGATTTATGAAATATCTCCTTCCTTTTTATGTTAATATGGAGGAAAGTCAATCAGGCTTTCATATAAAAAGTTTTGTGAAAGAAATACGCAATGGGGATTATGATGCTTTTTTCCACCGCCTTCAGAGTTTTTTTGCAGATACTCCTTATGAATTGGTTCGCGATCTTGAATTGCACTACCAGAATGTTCTCTTTATTGTTTATAAGTTGCTTGGTTTTTATGTTCAGGCAGAGTACCATACGTCGAATGGCAGAATCGATATGATTTTGAAAACAGATAAGTATATTTATGTTATGGAATTCAAATTCGACGGTTCGGCCGAAGAGGCATTAAAACAAATTGAAGAGAAAGGATATGCCGTTCCTTTTGCAAATGATTTCAGACAGTTGATTAAAATCGGAGTGAATTTCAGTTCCAAGACGAGGAATATTGAGAATTGGAAAGTCGATTGACGATGATATTCATTAAATTAAGGGTTCTGGCTGTACCTTTCCAACGTGTTAGAGACACTCTGACAGGTAAGAAAAGCACTCCGAGAGAACATTTTACACAAGCTTTTACGTTATTTCGAATAGAAAAGCCTATCTTTGTGATACATCAAAAAAACGATGATTATGGAAACAATGGACCGTTATATTCGATTTGACTGGGCAATTAAACGACTGTTGCGCCAGAAAGCCAATTTCGGGGTACTCGAAGGATTATTGACGGTACTGCTGAATGAGGAGGTGAAGATAGTAGAAATTCTCGAAAGCGAAAGTAATCAGCTGACTGCCGATGACAAGTTCAACCGTGTAGACATCAAGGCGAAGAACAGTAAAGGAGAAATCATCATCGTGGAGATACAAAACACCCGCGAATTGTATTATCTCGAACGCATCCTCTACGGAGTGGCGAAAGCGATTACCGAGCACATCTCACTTGGAGAACGTTATTATGAAGTGAAGAAGATATATTCCATCAGCATTCTCTATTTTGATATTGGCAGGGGAGAGGATTATCTCTATCATGGGCAAAACACATTTTTAGGTGTACATACCGGTGATCAACTGCTGGTCACCACCAAAGAGCGGGATGCCATAGTGACTAAGCTGCCCGCAGAAGTGTTTCCCGAGTACTTTCTGATTCGCGTAAATGAATTCGACAAGATCGCCGTTACCCCGCTCGAAGAATGGATAGACTATCTGAAAACGGGACGAATACGACCGGACACTGTAGCACCGGGACTTGCGGAAGCCAGACAGAAGCTAATTTATTATAATATGACCGCGGAAGAACGACATGCATATGACGAGCATCTGAATGCCATCATGATTCAGAACGACGTGCTGGACGGTGCTAAACTGGAAGGATTGCAGGAAGGACGTGCGGAAGGGCGTGAGGAAGGACGCGCAGAAGGACTTGCAGAAGGACTTGCGAAAGGGCATGAGGAAGGATTGCAGGATGGGTTGCAAGAAGGCCAAAAACTGAAGCAAATCGAAGTAGCCCGTAACTTAAAAAAGATGGGACTTTCCACAGAAATGATTGTCCAAGGAACCGGATTATCCTTAGAAGAAATAGAGAATTTATAAGATTGGTGTAGTCCGCCCCCTATGTCAGAAAAGATTAGGATCAGCCAGAGATGTACACGCCTGCTATGTGAGGCATGTACATCTTTTTACTTTAAATTTCCGATTATTTTTTTATTATCTTTTGTGTCCTGTAACTTTTGTCTGTTTCTACTCTTGCAATATATATGCCTGCAGATAATCCTGATAAGGATAGTTGGCACGTCTTATTGTTGATACCTGCCTGCTGACAGATGAGTTTCCCATAAATATCATATATGGCGATGTTCTGTATGATATTCCTGCTCTCGATTGTTGCTTCATCGATGACAGGATTGGGATAGATATGAATATTCTCCTCTTCTGTTTCTTTTGCTATCGAAGAAGGAACGCTCGGTTTCGAAACGAATGTTACTATTGAAAGAGGAGGTATTGTGAATGTTTCTCCCTCTTTGATGGTTGGGTAAGGCTTCATGTCGTCGTCATCGGAAGTCACATAAGGAGTAAATTCTGTTCCGGCGCCGGCAGGTAGATTATCTACTGAAAACTGAAAAATGCTTTGTGTGATTTTTGAATTTGTCGCGATAATTACTACTTGGTTGGTCTCTTCGTCGATGTAGGCGGAGTACATATCGTTCTTCAATGCTTCGATGACGCTTAAATTATCAGAGCGACTCACCTCCGCCCGTTTCATTCCCGGACGTACAAAGCGGGAGTATTGTCCGAGTGTATAGAGGAGCTTTGTATCGTTGTAAAAACCATCTGTCAAGTCTTTGGTTGTCATTGTTTCGATTAACGCGAAACGACTTTCGCCCAAATGCTTGCCTTGTCCGAAGGCGGTCCACCAATGCCATCCGGTAGCATTGGCTACGGTTAGGTCGACGTGTAGCATGCGGGCAAGTGCTATGGCGCATTCTATTTCACGAAAGTTTCCTACGACAGCACCGGGGTGTCCCCAACTGTAACCGCCGTCTAAAAGACTGTATTCTGACTGGAAATATTCGAGTTTAGAGTCTGTGGCTTCCATTACCTCCCGGAGGTGTACACGGCTGTTATACATGTCTTCCGGATTACGATCGCTCCAATAACTATGTACGGATGCTACATAAGATACATTGGGTAGTCCGCCTACCTTCATACCCGGTTCTTCGTTGCCCCAGAATTTCGGTATTTGTGCTATCAGGTTACCGATGGCACCTCCCTCTGCGATTGATATTTCGGTCGTGAGTTTTCTTGAGGCAAAGATGTTACTCATGGATTTTGTGACATCCGCAATCTGCTGGTCTGTTGCAGGTGATCCTTCCTGACCGGCCCATCCGTCACCTCCGGGTCCCCACTGGTATTGTGGCTCGTTTATCGGGCTTATATAGTCGAAATGGATTCCTTCTTTGTCGAAATGTTCTACGACATCTGCGGTGAATGATGCAAAATCGTCGTATTTGTCTTGTGCAAGAATATAATCCCATCCATTCTCTTGATTGAAAGCATATCCGTGTTTGGTGAAATATACGGGTGGAGAGTTCATGAATCCGACAATGTCTTCCACCTCATAGTCGAAGACCGCTTTTTTGAGGAACCATTGTTGGCCTTGCTGTTTCTCCCAGTTGTAGGTCCCATCGGGATTCATGAAACATTCGGTGCGTTTGCTGGGACCGGCAATTTTGCTATCTTCGCCCTGTTCCGCAGAGCCAGAACCGATATTGAATCGCCAGCAGGATAGTCCGATCCCTTTGGGGGTTCCTTTATCGTCGAAATCTTTGCTGAAAAGCAGTTCGGCAAGCCGGTTTTTCTTTTCTTCGGGCCAGTATTTGCCTGGTACATCGGCATCCCATGCATCAGATGCACCGAAATTGCGTATCGTTTGATAGGTATTGGCAAAATCGACGGTTATACTGAGGGGGATCAGATTGGATGTGTAATAGTTGATTATTCCGTTCGGTCT
>ERZ838839.3244-NODE-3244-length-10641-cov-7.465332_pt1 | contig 10641 bp, 10 predicted proteins | sample MGYA00519909_ERZ838839 | MGnify/ENA primary metagenome ERZ838839 (study PRJEB31850, sample SAMEA3708843) | human gut metagenome | biome: human gut; feature: human-associated habitat; material: faeces | place: China | collected 2014 ... | reverse complement strand
GTTTTATTATGCTAATGCACCTCCATGTAAGCAGGTTTTTTCATTAACTACTGATTTTACATGGAGGATTTTATTATGTACGAAGAAATTTTTAATCAGATTCGATCTGCTGCGAATAAACGGAATCTCAAGGATTCCACGATTCATGCATACTGTACCAGTGTTGCTCATTTTTTGAACCACACAGCCAAGGATATAGATGCATTAACAACTGACGATGTTGATATATTCCTAACTGAAAAGAAACTTTCCGGGATTTCACCGGAAACATACAATCACTACCATTCAGGAATCCGCTTCTTTTACAAAAAAATATTGAAGAAGAATTGGGATGATGACATACCTCGTATGAAAAGGGACAGGAAGTTACCAACGGTGCTTACAAAAACAGAAATATCAGCTATTCTTGATGCTACGCCAAATCTGAAGCACAAAGCTATGATTGCTACTATGTATTCAGGCGGACTTCGTGTTTCAGAAGTCACACATCTTCATTATGATGATATTTCACGCACGAACAAAACTATACACATCCGTGATGGGAAAAGTCGCTCTGATCGTTATACTTTGCTTGCAGACCGGACGCTCGAGATATTGACAGAATACTGGTTTCAATGTGGCAGACCAAGAGGGATTTTGTTCCCAAGTTCATGGACAGGGGATTATCTTACAAAAGATAGTGTCATTCAGTTTTTTCGTGAAAGTGCCAAAAGAGCAGGCATTCAGAAACACGTCTCCACGCATTGTTTACGTCACAGCTTTGCAAGTCATCTGTTTGAATCCGGCTGTGATGTAAAATATATTCAAGCGCTTCTGGGACATCGTGATCCAAAATCAACAGAGGTTTATCTGCATGTAAGCAATAAAACTCTGCTTGGAATCAGGAGTCCATTTGATGAGATGGGCGGTGAATGATTATGGAGAAATCATGTACGATACAAGATGTATTTGAACGGTTTTATCCTTCTTATGAAAAGAGGAATAGCCCTCCTGCTCATCATAGAAAAACAGCTTATCATATCATGAACTGTAAAACAGGCGCTTTTGGTGTAAACATCAGTGTTTGTGAGGACTGCGGATGTATCAGCATTCATAATAACTCCTGCAGAAGCAGATGCTGTCCCATGTGCCAGGAGTTTCCGAAAGAGAAATGGATTGATGCACAAAAAGAGAACGTACTTGATGCACCCTATTATCATGTAGTATTCACAGTTCCTGAGGAATTGAATTCCATCATTTACAGCAACCAGAAGCTGTTGTATGATGCACTGTATCATGCTGCCTCAGCAACCTTGAATGAATTGGCAAAAGACGCAAAGTACCTGGGAGCTAATATAGGGTATATCTGCATTCTTCATACCTGGGGTTCTGCAATGAATTATCATCCTCATATTCATACCATTGTTCTTGGAGGTGGGCTTGATGATGAAAATAAATGGAAAGAAACAGGTGGAAAATTTTTTCTCCCATATGGTGTTATCTCGAAAGTGTTCCGTGGAAAATATCTGGATGAGTTAAAAAGCCTGTGGAATGATTCTAAGCTTAAATTTCATGGTACAGCAGAGAAATATCAGAACAGCTATCGTTTTAAAGAACTTCTTGATAAGTGTTATGAAAAGAACTGGGTCACTTACTGTAAAGAAACTTTCAATGGTGCACAGTCGGTTATCAATTATCTTGGAAAATATACCCACAGGATAGCAATCAGTAATCATCGAATCAAATCCATGACAGATACGACAGTTACATATGTAGTAAAAGACTATAAAAACGAAGGCTGCTGGAAAGAGAAAACAATTTCAGGAGAAGAATTCATCCGTCGATTCATGATGCATGTTCCTCCCAAACGATTTGTCAGAATCCGGCACTATGGTCTGCTATCATGTAGAAACAAGAGAAAAAAGATAACTCACTGCAGAAACCTGCTTGGATGTAAGAAATACATTTCTACATTAAAAAATCTAAATGCAGTAGAAATGATAAGGGTTTTATATCACATCGATGTATGCAAATGTTCTTCTTGTGGAGGGAATATGGTATCACCCCGCAAAGATAAATACAGTTCTTCTTTTCGTGCACATATGAGATGTTAAGATCTACAATTGCATAGAATAAATGACTTCCTCATAGGAGGTTTGTTTGTCATGCCTGAAATTGATTTCTTGAATAAAAAAACTTTTACCAAAACATCCGGTATGATAAACTTAAGGAAAAGAGCAACGATTGAATCCCCATAGCTATCGGCTAAAGGGACGCGACTTTGTTCACCAAGGTAAAATCGAAATTGATGTAAACGAAAGGGCAGTTTTTATCAGAACTCAAGGCTGCTTTTTCGTTTACACCAACTCCGATTGTTTCCTTAACAGGTTTGCGATGATGATACCGATTGCTTTGGAAGTATCCATAGAAGATCCGCCGCCGATTGCGATGATGTAATCAGCACCTGAATTTTTGAAAGCCTGTACACCGTGCTGTACGTTCTCGATAGTCGGGTTTGCTTTGATATCAGAGTAGATTTCGTAAGCAAGTCCTTCTTTGTCTAAGATATCTGTTACTTTGGAAGTAACATTGAATTTGATCAGATCCGGGTCTGAACATACCAGTGCTTTTTTCAGTCCTCTTACTTTAACTTCTGCTGCAATCTCTTTGATTGCTCCTGCTCCGTGAAATGATGTCTGGTTTAAATTAATTCTGTTTGCCATGATAACTGACACTCCTTTTATACATATTCTTTATTTGCGATGCGAAATATTTTTATTTTCTTGTTATCCGCATCTCTTTTCTTTATGTCTTTATTTTAACAACCTTTTTCTTGTTATGAAAGTTACAAAGTGATTATTTTGTAACTTTTGCATGTTACACTTTTGTTATTTTGTAACTTTTTATGCTTTGTTCACAATACCATTCATTTTTATTTGTTATATAAATAACTTTGTTCTGTCCAGCAACAGCCATCGGAAGCTTCCTTCGAACGCATGGCGATACCAAAAAACACTTCTCTCGCATACTTTGGTATAAAAAAAGAACTCCCTTTTACAGGAGTTCTAATTTCTTAAATAGTGTTTCCAGCTCTGCCGGCATTGCTGCAACCAGATTTCTCGCCATCTCTTCCGGGCGCTTTTTCATATCTCCAAGTACCCACTGCGTTGTCATATATACAGATCCCTGACAATACATTTCCAGTTGGAAATGCAGATTCTCAGGAATTGGCTGTTTTGTCTTTTCCTGAATCTGGTTCTCATAGAATCTTAAGATCAGCTGAAAATCATGATCTCGCAGACAATTCTGATCATCATTACGAAAAGCAGCTTTGAAGAATAATTTTTCTTCTTCTATATAATGAAACTTATTAACAAGACCTTCATAAGCCGTCTTACCTTCTCCCATATGCTGGAACGATTCCAACAGGATCCGGTCAAAATACCAGTTGATCAGATCATATTTATCCTGAAAATTCCGGTAAAATGTCTGCCTTGTCGTTCCGCATTCTGTTACGATTTCTTTTACCGTAATCTTTTCTACCGGCATCTTCTTCATACAGTTTTTCATAGCGTCCGCCAGACGGTATTTCATTTTATCATGTTTTGTTTCTTCCAATTATATCATCCCCAGTTAGAATACTTTTGTCGTCCACTTACTCATGTCCCACACTTCATTCACTACATCCTGATAAAACTCAGGTTCGTGGCAAATTAAAAGAATACTTCCTCTGTACTCCTGCAAAGCTTTTTTCAATGAATCCTTTGCGTCCACATCCAGATGGTTTGTAGGTTCGTCCAGAAGTAATATATTCGTATCCCTGTTGATCAGTTTACAAAGTCTGACTTTCGCCTGCTCTCCACCACTTAATACTCTGACCTGACTTTCGATATGTTTTGTTGTCAGTCCGCATTTTGCCAGTGCCGAACGTACTTCATACTGTGTAAACGACGGAAATTCCTGCCAGATCTCATCGATACAGGTAGTCTTGTTCTCGCCTTTGACTTCCTGTTCAAAGTAGCCGATCTCCAGATTCTCTCCCAGTTCACAACTTCCGGATAAGGATGGAATCAATCCTAAAATGCTTTTTAATAATGTAGTCTTTCCGATTCCGTTCGTTCCAACCAGTGCTATCTTCTGTCCACGCTCCATACTGAAATTTAATGGTTTTGATAACGGCTCATCATATCCCGTTACCAGATCATGTGTCTCAAATAACATCTTTCCAGGTGTACGGCCATAACGGAAATGAAATTCCGGCTTCGGTTTCTCTGCCGCCAGTTCGATCACATCCATCTTGTCCAGCTTCTTCTGTCTGGACATCGCCATATTTCTAGTAGATACACGTGCCTTATTACGTGCCACGAAATCTTTCAGCTCACTGATCTCCTGCTGCTGTCTTCTGTAAGCAGCTTCCAGCTGCGCTTTCTTCACAGCATAGACTTCCTGGAAGTGATCATAATCTCCCACATAACGGTTCAGTTCCTGATTCTCCATATGATAGATGATATTGACCACTTCGTTTAAGAATGGAATATCATGCGAGATCAGAATAAATGCATTCTCATAATCCAGAAGATAGCGCTTCAACCATGCGATATGTTCCTCATCCAGGTAGTTGGTCGGCTCATCCAGAAGCAGGATATCCGGCTTTTCCAATAACAGTTTTGCAAGAAGGACTTTCGTTCTCTGTCCCCCGCTTAAGTCTGTAACATCACGGTCCAGCCCCAGATCCAGAAGTCCGAGTGCTCTTGCCACTTCCTCTACCTTTGCATCGATCGTATAGAAATCGTGCAGTGTAAGCTCATCCTGAATGGTTCCGAGTTCGTCCATCAGACGGTTCATCTCTTCTTCATCTGCCGTTCCAAGCAGATCACAGATTTCATTCATACGCTGTTCTTTCTGAAGCAGCGGATCGAATGCAGATTTTAACACGTCACGGATGGTCATTCCCTTTTCGAGGACCGCATGCTGATCCAGATATCCTGCATGTACATTCTTAGACCATTCTACTTTTCCCTCATCCGGTATAAGCTTTCCGGTCACGATATTCATAAAGGTAGATTTTCCCTCTCCATTGGCTCCCACAAGCCCGATATGTTCTCCTTTTAAAAGCCGAAAAGAAACATCTGAGAAGATGGCTCTGTCTCCGAAACCATGTGTCAGATGTTCAACATTTAATATACTCATAAATTTCTCCCTGATTATTCACTTTTTTAATTTGAAAAGATGCCAGCAAACTCTCTGCTGACACCTACATTATAACGTTTCAACCAGAACCTTGCAATCATAATATATTCCGGTTTGATTCATACATTCTGTATTACATCTGCATTATATCTCTTTACAGAAAATACTCCTCTTCATCCCACCATACTTTTCCTTCGTCATCACCTGTTCATACTGTAATTTCAGGAATGTATTCACACTTGCCACATTGTCCGGATGTGCCGTTCCAAGCAGATAATGATATCCCTGTTCTTTCAGAATCTGTTCTGACTCTTCCATCATCTTTCTCTGTAACCCCTGTCCGCGGTATTCTTTTCTTACCATGGCAATCTCCATATGTGCCGACTGCTTTCGCTGTTCTTCATCAAATTTCAGATCGTATCCGAGATTCTCATCCCCAAGATTCTTTGCCCGTGCGATAAAGACACCTGCCAGTCTGCCATCACACATTGCCTTTAATCCAAAGCCACCGGTCATCATATAGCTTGTTACTTCCTCATCGCTATCCAGACTGAACCATTCCTTATTCGGAAGTTCACTATAGATTTCATGGATCATTCGAAGAATATCCGGTATATCCTGCTCTGTTACAACTGCTATCTCATTCATATATCTTCTCCGTTCATTTTTGCTGTTTACAGTATCATACTGTAAATATGTTCATCTGTAAATAGATGAACTTTTATCGAATATGCAATGCAAAAACCCCGTGGGACAGCTTCTTCTGCCTCACGGGGTTCTCCTTTTTCCACTAACCGTTCATTCTATCTACAGAATACATGACGGTTCAAATGTTCCGGTAAACTTCCATGTCATATCTTCTTCTGCCGGAAGATACGTTACATTCGGTCTCCATGTTCCAACTACTACATTTTCCGAATTCACCCACAGACAATATTCTTCTCTGTATGATGTATTCAGAAGTCCCACAGAGAGATACAATGCATCTTCATCAAACGCATAAGATACCGCATGATATCTCTTCGTAAAATCATTCGGATACATATCATTACATTTCCAGTCCTTATATCCTGCAAAAAGAATCTTCTTTTCTCCTGCCACAGTAAGTTCCAGTTTTAATTCCTCTCCAACCGTTGAAATCACTGCCGACTCAATTTGTCTTGGATTCTCTGTAAACACAATTCTTTTATTTAATAGTTTCTTTGTTGCTTCATTTGTGTCTTTTTTGTCACCTTCCGGCTTCGGAAGTGTCAGATGTACCAGTTTCTCTTCCAGTTTTTCCTGTGCCTCTTCCAGATTTTCTTTTTCACACGGGATCTGAACTGCTTCTTTTATGTATTTCAGACAGATATCTGCTGCCAGATATTCCGATGCCCCTGCCGTGATTCCGATTGCAACCGGATAATCACGAAAACAGATCAGATACTGTCCAAATGCTCCTTCTGCCGCAAAAATCTCTTTTCCGGCCTTGATATGATAAGCATAATGCGTCAGTGCTTTCTTCTCATCTTCCGGAATCACAACGCGCATCTTTCCTATCTCTTCGGTCCACCATGCCGGTATCAGCTGCTCTCCATTCCATTCACCTTTTTGAAGCAGAAGCTGTGCCAGTGCAGAGATCTTTCCTGCAGTCAGGTACATTCCCCATCCACCGGTGTTGTGTCCTTCCGGACTGGTCAGCCAGTTGATCTCACCAAATCCCATCTTGTCAAATACACGCTCCTGCATCAGTGCCAGACAGTTTTTTCCCATAACCTTTGTGACAATTCTTGAAAGTGTATAACTACATCCGGAATCATAATGGAATGCTTTTCCGATATCTTCTCTTATCTTCGGCTGTTTTAACCAGTTTGTCTCCCAGTCTTTTGTAAGCTTCGAAAACCATACATTATTGCAGCATTCTTTGGAACCTGCCTGCATGGTAAGCAGATGATAGATCGTCAGATCTTCCAGTGCCGGATCGTATTCTTCCGGAAGTTCATCTCTTACATAATCAAGCAGTTTATCTTCCAGATGAATCTTCCCCTCATCGAGTGCAAATCCCAGACAAATACTTGTTCCGATTTTTGAAAGTGAATGCATCATCTGCGGCTTCTCCAGTGAGAACGGCTCCCATGCACCCTCTAAGATAACTTTTCCATCAAACCGTACTGAGATACTGTGGATTTCCACTGTCTGTTCCAGTTCCGTTAACATCTCTGTCAATTTCTCCGGATTCAGTCCCAGTTCACCCGGTTTTACATAAGTTGCCGCCATCTTACTTTTCCTCCTTTTTTACAGATGGATCCCAGAGTGAAGTCTCGATACGGATACCACCTTTCTTTGTCAAATAGATTCCGATCAGTATCAGTGCAAGCATAACAATAACCGCTGCTACTGCATAAGATACTTTAATACTGAAAATACCCTTTACAAAGATAACTGTATAAATGATGATACTTACAGTACAGAATGTATATAATGCCCCATTTGAAAAATGGAATTTATTCTTTGCCCATGCTTCCGGATATCTTTTTGGAAGTCTTGAAATTGCATATACAACAGTCACATTCATGAAGAATGTAATTACCTGGAAAATGTTTGTGATTGTTACAATGCTCATATCCGTAACGATTGGGATCAGAACAACGATCAGTGTGTATGTATAAATCAGATACGGTGCTCCAAAACGATTCTCTTTTAAAATAAACTTTGGAAGCCATCCGTCTTTTGCAGCCTGTGCAAGAGGATATCTGACATCATTGAATACACCGTTCAGTGTAGTAATGATCGCCATGATTGGTCCGCCGATCATGAAAATCTTATATACTGCACCAGGAAGGATTGCCTGCGCTGCCGGTAAGATTGTCGGTGCTCCTGCAACTTCATCATGCGGAAGCACACCGCCTGTTACCATGGCAAGCCCCACATAGATGAACAGAAGACATGGCACACATGCCATACTTGCAAACGGTACATCCTTTGTCGCTTTCTTTGCATCTTTTCCGTACCAGAGGATATTGTAATATCCATTTGCTGAGTTGATCAGAAGTAATGCAGCAAGCATGAATCCTTTAAAGCCTCCGGTAAACATCTTATCCCCAGAGAACTGGAAGATTGGCTGCTTGATCTGTGTCAGTCCAAAGACAACATAAAGTACCATTGTGATCAGCAGGATTGTTGATAAGATCTTACTAACCTTTGCAAAAATATCCATTCCTAGAAGATTTAATACAAATAAGATGCAGATTCCCACAACCGCAATTGCTTTTACTGTAATTCCCGGAAGAAGATTATTTACATACAAGCCTAATGCCAGTGCAAAAGAGCTGTTCAGAATTGGAGTTACAAGCTTCGTATACGCTACCAGTCCTCCTGCACTTACACCGGATAAATTTGTTACAATCGAGTAAGGTCCTCCTGCCACTCTCATAGTTCCCCCCAGGATAATATACGGAAATACCATAAAAAATCCCATAACGATAGCTGTCAGATATGCCAGCCATACGGAATATCCTGTCATTGCCATCGCCGGTCCGATCAATGTTACCATTCCTGATCCGATTACCATTCCTACCGCAATAGCAAAGAGATCTCCTCGCTCCAGTATACCAGGCTTTGGTTCCGGAGTGTTCACGATTAAGTTCTTGTTACTCATTTTTCTTTCTCCTTTGTCCTTTACTCTTATCATTTATTTTTTATTATTTATAAATGATAATGTATCCATAATCAAATTGTAATCAAAAGCGCCGGACTTGTCAATCGTTAATCACAAGTTCGACGTTTTACATAATTTTTACTTTATTTTTTGTGCATATTTACTTTTCAAATTCCGTCAATACATCCTCTAAGCTTCGTTCTATATGCTGATGCATCTTCATCGCTGCTTCCATGGTATCGCATTTTTTCATACTTTCTACAATACCCTCATGTTCTTTCAACGATTTTTTTGCATACTCTGCTTCTGTCATCTTTACTCCCATCGATAATCCGCTCCAGAGTTCCGAAAGCATTTTCTTTAATTTTTCATTCCCGGCAGCTATCCATATCTCCATGTGAAGCGACTGATTCAGCTTCGAATAGTTCTCATAATCCTGTTTCTCTATCATCTCTTTCGAAACAGTTAATACCTGCTCGATCCGGCTCATATCAATGCGGTTCTTACAACACAATACACACGCTTCACTTTCCAGTGCCGCCCGGATCTGGAAATGTTCTCTGAGCGTTGTCTCATTGATTCCCAGTACCGTTGCTCCTTTGTTCTGTTGCAGATCTATCAAGCCGTCCCTTTCTAGAATCTGGAATGCCTCTCTGACTGGTGTAATGGAGACCCCAAGCTCTTGGGCCGTACTTTCCAGAGTTAACACTTCTCCTTCTGTAATCTGTCTTGAGATAATCGCCTTTCTAAGTGCTGCCGCCACTCTTTCCCTTGCCGGTAACATTTTTATCGGTTTTAAACCAAGCATTTTTTATTCTCCTTATCAAAGTTTTCCTTGTGTTTATATTGTATACATTATTATCTATAATGTAAACCCTTTTTCTTTAATAAGTCTTCCGTTGATTTTTGCTCATATTCTCGCGTTCTTTCTCATTTTATGTTATAATTTTCTTAAAAACTTAAGGAGGTTTTACTATGAGCCATATTTCCTATGCCTTCAATCATTCTGACATAGAAGCAACCGCTTACGCTCTTACCGTTCTGCCTCGTCTTGGACTTGCAGAATCAGAAGCCCAGGCAGAAATTAATTATCAACTCTGTTGTTCTGCGGCGAAAAAATTGATTAATCACGCCACAGATATTACACCCGACGAATTTCGTACCATTATTGCAGCACTCCAGGCTGCCAAACTCATCATTCTTGGTGATATCGAAGTCGATGCAAAAACATGCAGCGAATGCAAGAGTTATTTCTTTACGATCAACAAATTATTATCCACCTTTGAAAAGCAATTATTACAGGAATAAGATCAACTGAACTACAGACAAAGCTGCCGATGGCAGCTTTGTCTGTAGCTTTGCTATGCAAAGAAAAACCCCGGAAACATTGCATTTCCGGGGCTGCTGTGTACTTCTTTTTTGTATATCTCGAATGATTCGTATAAATTATCTCTTTGAGAACTGTGGTGCTCTACGAGCTGCTTTGAGACCGTATTTCTTACGTTCTTTCATACGTGGGTCACGTGTAAGGTATCCGGCTTTCTTAAGTACCGGTCTGTAATCAGAATCTGCTTCAAGAAGTGCTCTTGCGATTCCGTGACGGATTGCTCCTGCCTGTCCTGTGTATCCACCACCACGTACGTTAACGAGAACGTCAAATTTATCAACTGTTTCAGTTGCAACTAATGGCTGACGAACTACAACTTTAAGAGTTTCAAGTCCTAAATATTCGTCGATATCTCTTTTATTGATTGTGATCTTACCTGTACCTGGTACAAGGTATACTCTTGCGATAGATTTTTTTCTTCTTCCTGTTCCGTAATATTTTGCGTTAG
>ERZ838839.3242-NODE-3242-length-10658-cov-2.590210_pt1 | contig 10658 bp, 9 predicted proteins | sample MGYA00519909_ERZ838839 | MGnify/ENA primary metagenome ERZ838839 (study PRJEB31850, sample SAMEA3708843) | human gut metagenome | biome: human gut; feature: human-associated habitat; material: faeces | place: China | collected 2014 ... | reverse complement strand
GGCCGATGGAGCCGGTGCGTTCCGCTATGGTCTGGGCAATCCGCATCATATAGCGGCGCATGATGATGGTCAGCTCATCGTGGGGGCACTGGTCATAGATATAAAGCTGGATATCAGTGAAATTCACCACATTCAGCTTAATGGGGCCCGTGTACTTTGCCACCAGTTTCGCCAGGTCCACCACCTTCTGCTTGGCCCGCTCGCTGGTATAGGGCGGCGCATGGAAATAGGTCGCCTCCAGGGTCACGCCGCGCTTGGCCACCATGTACCCTGCCACCGGGCTGTCGATGCCGCCGGAAAGCAGGAGCATGGCCCTCCCGGCCGTTCCGATGGGCATTCCCCCGGGACCAGGGATGGTCTCGGAAAAGATATTGATCTTATGGCGCACCTCCACCCGCAGGAGAACGTCCGGGTTATGCACGTCCACCCGGGTCTCCGGATACGCGTTTAAGATCACCTCGCCCAGGTCCCTGTTGATCTGGTCAGACACCACAGGATACTGCTTGTTTCCCCGGCGGGCCACCACCTTAAAGGTAAAGTTTTTGTTTTCATAGGCCTCGCCGATGTACCGCACCACCTGGGCCTTCAGATCTTCATAGCCGTTGTCCTCGATCTGCAGCATGGGACAGATGCCCACGATGCCGAACACGTGCTGCAGGGCGTTTACCACCTCGTCAAAATCAAAGGCTTCACTGGCCTCGGCGTAAATGCGCCCAGCCTCCTTTGTTACTGTAAAGCCGCCCTCCAGCCGTTTCAGCCGGTGGTGGATCTGCTTTACCAGGGCGTCCTCAAAAAGATAACGGTTCTTTCCCTTAACGCCGATCTCTGCATATTTAATAAGAAAGGATCTGTAATTCATAGTTCTCCTTCTGTTCTGTAAATCTGATTTTCTGTTCTTCTGACGCTTAAGCCCTCCGGTATCTACGGAGCACTGGAAGAAGCTCCCGCAGGACCTCCAGGCAGTAATCCACCTCGTCCTCCGTATTGAACACGCCAAAGGAAAAACGCAGGGTGGAATCCAGCAGGGATTCCCTGACGCCGATCCCCCTTAGGGTTCCGGAGACCCCCGGATGGTTGGAGGAGCAGGCAGAGCCGGAAGAAACGTAAATTCCCCGGTCCTCCAGGGCATGTAAAAGCACCTCTGCCCTTACGCCCTCAAAGCCGACGCTGACGATCTGGGGTGCCGAATCCCTCCCAGTTCGTCCGTGGACCGTAACGCCCTCCAGGCTGGAAAGGCCCTGGACCAGACGGTTCTTTAAGGCGTACAGACGCTCCACTCTTTCGTCATGGTCCTTATAGATCTCCTTGACAGCCATGCCCAGGCCGGCGCAGCCCGGAACGTTTTCTGTCCCCGAGCGCATTCCCTTCTGCTGGCCGCCGCCGAAAATGATGGGCTTGATCCGGATCTTCTCGTCCACATATAAAAAGCCCACTCCCTTGGGTCCGTGGATCTTATGGCCGCTGACGGACATGAGATCGATGCCCTCTTTTTTGGGACGGATCACGTATTTCCCGTAGGCCTGGATGGCATCCACATGGAAATAAATGTCCGGACGGATGCTCTTTATGAGCTTCCCGATCTCTGCCACCGGCTCCACGGCTCCCATCTCGTTGTTCACATACATGATGGAGACCAGGATCGTGTCGTCGCAGATGGCCTCCCGCAGGGCATCCAGGGATACGATCCCATCCTGATCCACCGGAAGATAGGTGATCCGGAAGCCCTGCTCCTCCAGGAAGCTCATGGTATTATAGACGGACGCATGCTCGATGCAGGTGGTGATCAGATGGTTCCCCTTTCTTCTGGCAGCCATGGCGGCGCCAATGAGGGCCATATTGTTGGACTCCGTTCCGCCGGAGGTAAAAATGATCTCCTTTTCCTTTACCTTCAGGGAGCCTGCGATCTCCTCCCGGGCCTCCCGGATGTACCGTTCCGCCTCCACGCCCTTCATATGTCTGGAGGAGGTGTTGCCGTAATCGGAGGTCATGGCCTCCACCATCACGTCCCGGACACTGTCAAAGACCCGGGTCGTGGCTGAATTGTCAAAATATACTTCTTTTCTGTTTTCCATTTAAAAAATCAATCCTCCAAAAGAAGCCCCACGGCTGAAAGCACAAAGAGCCCCGCCGTCTCGGTCCTTAAGATCCGCTTTCCCAGGGTCACGGTCCTGGCCCCGGCGTTTCTGGCAGCCTCCACTTCCCCGTCGGAAAAGCCGCCCTCGGGACCGATGAGCACCGCGCATTTCTTTCCCGGCTTCAGTCCTCCGATCAGGCTTCTGGTAAGCTCCATGCCCCCGGCTCCCGAAAGGCTCTCAGAATCCTCATAGGGCAGGAGGAACAGGTCCATGGAAGCTGCCTCAGCCACCGCTTCCTTATAAGAAAGGACCGGTCCGATCTCTGGAACGATCATCCTTTTGGACTGCTTGGCGGCGCTTTCGGAAATGCCCTGCCAGCGCTTCCTTTTTGCCTCTTCCTTCTTCTTATCCAGCTTTACCACCGACCGGGCCATTCATGGCCGTTGCCAGCATACCGATCTGATCCGCACGGGTACGCTCCATCTCGCCGCTGGAGCGGCCGCGCCAAAAGTTGCCGCCGCCCACTACAATGGCGATCTCTGCGCCCAGTTCCACACATTTCTGGATGATGAATTCCATCTTATCGCCCTTGGGAAGGCCCTGGTACAGGGTCACTTCCACCGGAAGCTCCGTGTCCTCCACCAGCTCCGGCAGGATCCGCGCCAGGACCCGGCTGTTTTCGATCTCCGTGATCTCACACAGGCAGTTGGTCCCCTTTCCGTCACTTAAAAGGATCTGCTCGCCCGGCTTCATCCGCAGCACATTTTTTATATGGTTCACATCCGGCCCGGTAATCACGGCCTCAGACTCTGTAAAAAATTCCGTTTCAGTAAAAAAATGATACACTACCGCTTCCTCGCTGTGATGGAGACCCACTCTCCCTGTCTGGTGGTCTCCAGGATCTCAAAGGCATCGTTCTGGGACAGCGCATCCCTGACCGCCTGCTCCTTCATATCGATGATGCCGGAGGTAATAAAGATCCCTCCCTGCTTCAGATGCACCGGAACCTCCTTCTGGATCATGATGATCACATCGGCCAGGATATTGGCCACGGCAATGTCGTAGCACTCGTATCCCGCAGCGTCCTGGACTGCCTTCTCATCGATGATATTTCCCTGGACCACTCCAAATTTCTCCTCCGGGATCCCATTGGCCTCCAGGTTTTCATGGACGGCAGTAATGGCGTTCTCGTCCAGATCTGTTCCGAATACAGAACTAGCTCCCAGCTTTAAGGCCGTAATACCGAGAATGCCGCTGCCGGTGCCCAGATCCAGGATCCGCACGCCCGGCTTCACATATTTTTCCAGCTGTCGGATGCAGAGCTGGGTGGTCTCATGCTTTCCGGTCCCAAAGGCCGTTCCCGGGTCGATCTGGATCAGAAGCTTGTCCTTGTGCTCCTCAGGGATCTCCTCCCAGGTGGGCTTTATAAGGATGTGATCCACAGTGAACGGCTTGAAATACTGCTTCCAGTTGTTGATCCAATCCTTATCCTCTGTCTCGGAGACAGCGATTGTGCGCTCGCCGACATTGACGAACTCACTCAGATCATCGAGCCCTTCCTCAATGTTGCGCAGAAGGTCCTCGAGATTGCTCAGGTCTTCGAGATAGAAGCTCACCTTTGCAGTGCCATCGTCCGGCGGAAGTTCCGGGAGAATGTCGATAAACATGCCCTTCGTGTCTGCCTCAGACAGCGGTACGTTATCCTCGATCTCAATGCCCTCAATGCCGAGCTCGTCGAGCATACTGCTGATTAAGTCAACCGCCTCTGTGGTGGTCTTCAGTGTGAATTTTGTCCACTTCATAAATTTTTCATCCTTTCTTTTATCTTAAAATCGTCTTTAGTGAACTAGCGTTAATTCGGGCAGTCCCTGCCCTATGATATGTTTTTTGTTCTTAATCCTGATTCCAATTGAAGTCAGCAGAGCTGACCGGAAGCATACGCCAAGTCGATACTTAAACTCATAGCAAATAAATCCATCATCATTTGTGCAATGCACGAACGGTAATACCCGCTTAGTTTCCAGAAAGAATTTTGATAAACAGAATTGCTAACACAACCAAAACCACCGGTCTCACAATCTTCTGTCCATTATGTACGACGAGACCGGAACCAATATAATGTCCTGCGATGCAGAATAAACCTGCACTCAGTCCCAGACTGTAACTGGCTGTCCCATGAATCAGGAATGTCGTGAGTGCTGCAAGGTTGGAAGACAGATTGATCATCTTTGTCATTCCGGAGGCAGTCTGAACATCCAGTCTCGCCAATCCGGTCAATACGATCAGAAGAAAGGTTCCGGTTCCCGGACCGTAAAATCCATCGTACATTCCAATGACAAGGGATGCACAGATTGCCACTGCAAATGTAGCCGTATCGGAAAGCGGTCCCTTCTCAGAACCTGCCCCGAAATTTTTATTTTTCAGAACATAGAAGGCGACAATCGGAAGAACCGGAATCATCAGATTCTTCAGGATCTGATCACTTGCCAGAAGAGAAAGTCTCGATCCAATCATCGATCCAATGAGTGCCGAAACACAGGCGCAAATCGAAAGTATAATCAGCTTTCTTCCTTTAATATACCCGTTTTTCAAATATCGGGCTGTTGAGATCACTGTTCCCATCGAAGAGGACATCTTATTTGTTCCGATCGCGATATGCGCCGGAACACCAGCAATGATGTATGCCGGAAGGGAGATCAGTCCACCTCCGCCTGCAATCGAATCAACAAAACCAGCCAGAAACACCAGTGGCCATACAATTAGATACGTCTTCATGCCCCTCTATCCTCCCGCTCTTTTGTAACTTACTGTACTTCCTATATAAATACACAAAGCTCAAAATATCATAACACACTTTTTTCTGCTTTACAAGCAAGTTTCCGGCTCAAAAAGTGCCTGATGAATCCCATCACACAAAATCCTGCTGATCCGCTGGATTCTCTCATCAATATCGGGCGGAGTTACATACAAATTGCGCAGTTCCGGTTCCAGTTTTTCCTCCCATCCCGGCTTTTCCTCGATCTCCCACGCTTCTAGAGAGCTGATTGTATCATGCACAATCGAAGTCGCACCGACGACGGTCGGGACTCCAACCGCAAACACCGGAACTCCAAGACTTTCTCTTGTCAATCCATGACGATGATTTCCCACTCCCGATCCCGGATGAATTCCTGTGTCCGTCAACTGAATCGTCGTTCCAAGGCGACGGACACTGCGGGCTGCAAGCGCATCAATCACGATGACCAGCTCCGGTTTTGTCTCCCTTACAATTCCCCGCAAAATTTCTGCACTCTCCATTCCGGTCTGAGCCATCACACCCGGAACGATTGCACTTAACAGGGGCAGATTTCTCTCCTGACAAAAGCCCTTTCCAAACTGTCCATCGAGATGGCGCGTCACCTTCAGCTTCCCCGCTGTGCGTGGTCCAAGCGCATCCGGCGTCACAAACGCATTTCCCAATCCTACAACGAGAATCCGCTTTCCCTCAAATCCGGTTCTATTCTCTTTATTTTTCACCTTTTCTGATTTTGATCCCTGGAATTCTTTGAGGTCATCCAGTTCTTTTGGGGTTATCTGTGCTTCGTTCTGTTCTCTCAGCAGTAGTCTGCGAAGTTGCAGGGCAAACTCTCTGGCGATCTCCTCCATCTCTTCCTCATCATTTCCAGCCATTCCATCCGCCTCAAGCGTCAGATAGACTCCTTTGGGCTTTCCCATTGCTCTTGCCCCATGCTCATCAAGGATCTGCACCTCGCTCATCTTTACTGCCGATCCGCTCTCCCTCCATTCGCGCAGAGCAACACCCGCAATCTCTCCTCCATCTCCCGGAAAACTTTCTCTCTGCTCAACCGCCAGATCCGTCCGAACCTCAAAATTGTTTTCCTTTCTTGCCATTTTCCATATTCCCCTTTCCATCCATTTCTTTTTTGTATTACACGAAATTTTCTATTCGATCAAAAAATTCTGCCTGCACACTATGACCGTCTCTCTTATTTTTTCAAAAAATCCTTAGAATTATGTATTGACATTTTATGAGAAATTGAGTAGAATACAAAAGTATGTTTACATTGAACTGTCCGTGTCCAGGCTTTGATGCAAACCAGATGCTATTGAATTATTTTTTTATAATTGGAGGTGCCCAGATTGGCAAATATTAAGTCTGCTAAGAAAAGAATTTTAGTTACCGAGACCAAGGCTGCTAGAAACAAAGCTATCAGATCTAAGGTTAAAACTGCTTGCAAGAAGGTAGAGGCTGCTGTCCTTGCAGGAGATAAGGCTCTTGCTCAGGCAAGCCTGAACGCTGCTATCTCTGAGATCGAGAAGGCTGCAACCAAGGGTGTTTACCACAGCAACACTGCTTCCAGAAAGGTTTCCCGCCTTTCCAAGGCTGTTAGCGCAATGGCGTAAGCATAAGACTGGAATTTAATATAACCCCAAAAAGAACTTCGATCCCTGGGTGTGGGGAATCGGAGTTCTTTTTTATACCAATTCTTACATTATTTAGATTTCCGGTCATCGAGTTTCTTTTAATATTCTTTTGCAATCAGCAATTCTACCGCAAGACGATCCTGAAGTCGTCCACTCTTAACCGCCTCCTCAGCATCCACACACAGATTTACATACGAGAGAATCTGGTCCCGCGTAAACTGTCTCGCCTGCGGCATTGTCTTTCCGACAACAAACGGCTGAAGTTTCAGCGCAGACGCGATCGCACTTCGATCCATCCTCTTTTCCATCAGCTCTTTTACCTGCAAAATCTGATTAAACTGTCTCGCAATCAAAAATAGAATTCTCATCGGCGGTTCTTTGAGTGTCAACAGATCCTCATAGAGATCCATCGCCTTGTGTGGTTGTCTTCCTGCAATCGCAGACACCATCTCAAAAATTCGGTTTGTCACCTGCGGAGTGCAGATTGCTCTCACATCCTCATCGGTGATGACCTCTTTTTCTCCCGTATAGCTGATGAGCTTTTCGAGTTCCATGCGAATATTCTCCATATCATCTCCGCTCATGCTTAAAAACAACTCCATCGTTCTTCCGGTGATCTTCTTGCCCGCCTTTGCGAGAATTGCTCCCGCCCATCGCGCAAGCTGAACACTATCCTGTCGGTTCATCTCCGCAATGTAACCAAGTTCCTTGATCTTCTTATAAAGTTTACTTCGCTTATCCACCTCCGACTCCACAAAAATCATGCAAGTCGTATCCGGCATCTGTGGAAGATACGTCAGAAGTGCCTCACACCCACTCTTAAAAAATCCACTGTTTTCAATGAGGATCAGGCGATGTTCCGCAAAAAAAGGCATTGTGTCTGCCAGACGAATAACCTCCTCAACATCAATTCCCTTGCCCTCAAACGCAGCAAAATTCATGGTATCTCCGTCGAGAATCGCCTCCATCATCTTCTTTTTATAACTATTCTTTAAAAAAGCCTCTTCCCCGCAAATCAGATACGCTCGCTGAAAAGTATGATTCTTGATATCCTGATTCAGTGTCTGCATTCTTATTCTGTCCCCTATTTTTTCTTAATTTTCTCTCATATGCAGCAATACTTTTTCCCATCGCTATATTATAACGCACATATATCTTTTGTTGTTTATACCAGATCTGTATAAAAAAATCAACTCCGAAGCAAAATGATTGCCGATCAGTGCCCGTATCCATAGGACCAGCATCTCCACGAAACCTTCTCCCCATCGGTATGGAAGAAGACACTCCCGTCCTGTCCCGTTCCAATCACCTTTATCTTTCGCTCTCTCAGTCTTTCTATCGTCTCCTCATGCGGATGACCATAACGATTGTCCTTTCCATAGGAAATCACCGTTATCTGCGGGTTCACTGCATCAAGCCACTCCTCGCTGTTTGAAAATCTTGAACCATGATGAGCAGATTTCAGTAGAAAAATCCCCTCAAGCCCGTTCTCACCAGAAACCTCTGACGCATTTTCTGCGCTCCCAGCACGATTTTCTGCACTCCCCGTATTCTCACACTCCAACAGTGCAGCTTCCCCCGCCTCACTCATGTCCCCAGTCAGAAGCATCGCAAATTTTCCATACTCCACACGAAGCACAAGGGACTGCTCATTGCGATCAGCCAGAGCCTTTTCTGCCATTTCTTCAAGGTTTCTCCTGTTCTCTGCTCCCTCATCCTCCCCCGGCGGATACAAGCACTGAATCCTCAGCTTTCCACTCTCGATTCGATCTCCCCTCTCCATCCAGATCACACGGCACCCTCGCCGATCTGCCTGCTCAATCAAGGTCTGATACGCCTCATCTGCCTGTCCCGCCTTTGGAAGAATCAACTGCCTGATGCCGATATCCTCTTCCTCCTGAAAAAGCCACACCAGTCCACTGATGTGATCTGAATCACCATGACTGACGATGACACTGTCAATTCTTCGGATTCCACTGCTCTTTATAAACGGAACCAGACGATTTTTCCCAAGATTTTTCTCGTCACTGCTTCCACCATCGACCAGAATCACCGACGAATCTGCCCGAATGCAGATTCCATCCCCCTGCCCTACATCAAGAAACGTCACATCAAGCCCCCGGTGCGGAAGTGGAAGTAAAAGAACACTAAGCGCAACTACCAACCATACTCTCGGCATTTCATGCTTTTCATGCCTCACCTGCTTTTCCGGCTTTTCACGCTTCTCCGGCTTCGTTTCCCATTTCCTAAAAAGCAGAATTCCCGCCAAAGCCCCATAATAGACTCCGATCTGCCAGAATCTCGGACGCCCAAAAATCAGATGACTCCCCGGAAATCTCGCCCCAATCCAACAGCACCACTCATACCATCGAAGAAGCATTCTCGCCCCACCAACTGCAAACCGCCCTGCTCCCACGGAGACTTCCGCAAGCACAAGCCCTGTGACTGCCGATCCCACAAGAATTCCTGCAAACGGAACAATGAGAAGATTCAGAAAAATCCCATACAACGGAAACTGAAAAAAATGCCAGAGCACAATCGGAAACGTCACCGCATGCATCCCGATTCCCGCATAAAATGCATTTGCGCTTGTATCATGACTTTCCTCACCACCTGCATTACCATTTTTCTCTTCAAACAATCCAATTCCAAGAATCGCCCCAAACGAGAGCTGAACTCCCGCCTGTGTCAATAAATAGGGGCTGTCCCACATCAGAATCATTCCGGCAAGCCCGAGCGCACTCCGTCTGTCATACGTCCGCCCGAGATATGAAGCTCCAAATCCGCAAAGCGTCATCACAAGTGCCCGAATCACCGATGCCGAACTTCCACTCATCCACGCATATCCGGTCAACACCACGCCCGCAATCATTGCAGAAAACCCAAATCCAACTCCCAGTTTTCGCAAAAGTCCGTAGACTGCAAGACTTACAAGAGAGAGATGAAGCCCACTGAGTGCCAGAATATGCGCAATTCCATTTTCCTGATAGAGAGTGCGCACCTCCTCGGGAAGATCTGTCCTGTCCCCGAGAAGAACTGCCCGCAAAATTCCTGCATCCTGCGCCCCTGCAATCCGCTCCAAATTTGCCGAAGCGCGCAAAGAAATCTTCCGAAGAGCCTCAAGAATCCAGTCGCACCGCCGATCTCGAACCTCAACTGAGGAGGCAATCATCCGATAGGTCAGTTTTTTCGATCGATAATAAGTACAGTAGTCAAATTCTCCGGGCGCACGTGGCTTGTCAAACGCATAGCAGATCCCAGTTACACAAACCTGATTTCCGCAGGAAAAAACCTCTCCGCTCTCAATTTCTGAATCAGTTTTCTGACCTGACCCAAAACCAGGTTCTGTCTCCTGATTGATTTTCACGAGAATCCGCCGAAGTAATCGTCGTTTTTTTACGTGATTTTCATAATTTTCATGATCTCCGTAATCTCCATGATTCCCTACCTGCGCCTTCACAAATTCCATATCTGCAAATTCCATGCTCGCAAATTCTATATTTTCCAGTTTTGCATGATCCAATTTGCCGGTATAATCCAATTCACCATTTTCCAGCTCACATGCATCCAAAATCAGCTCCCACCCGTTTTCTTTCTCAGTGACGGATCGCACTCGCCCGGTGATCGTCGTTATTTCTCCGTCAAGCCCAAGCGCAACCTCCCTCTCGCAGACATTTCGCTCAAAAGTCGCCCGCCCTGCTCCGATAATCCCACCAATTAACGTGAGCCCACAAATCATCATTGTTATCCCACAAATCCTCGATAAGAAAAAAGGCCAAAACCGCCCCTGACGATTTTTGCCTTTTCTCTCTTCAATTCTTTCTCTCTGTCGTTTTCTGTATTTTTCAGCGGATAACGGACTGCCAAATTGATCCGAGAACCAATTTGACAACTCATTTCCTGACATCAAAACCAGGACTGCCACGATCACCACAACCACAGCGACAGCCACCCCGGCAATCACAAACCTTCCAGTTTTTTCGACTGCCCCCATATTTTCGCTCACCGCTCTCCCACACAGAATCCATGCCTCTCCAAGTACGAATCCTCCTGCCAGGAACACAAGCGGTCTTCTAATGATCTGATCCTCCTATCAAATCGAGGTTGCGCTCAAAGAGCGTATTGAGTGGTACCTTATCCCGGAATACAACATTCTGG
>ERZ838839.3231-NODE-3231-length-10688-cov-3.170977_pt1 | contig 10688 bp, 9 predicted proteins | sample MGYA00519909_ERZ838839 | MGnify/ENA primary metagenome ERZ838839 (study PRJEB31850, sample SAMEA3708843) | human gut metagenome | biome: human gut; feature: human-associated habitat; material: faeces | place: China | collected 2014 ... | reverse complement strand
GGAGCCCGCCATAATGCCTGCATCAAAATACTTTTGGAAGAAGGGATACATGACCAACAGCGGCAGGCTGGAAATGATAATGGTTGCATACTTGAGCAACTCGGCCATTTTTGCGCGTTCAGCCGTGCTTTGAATATCGGCAATCATACCGGATTCAGGCTGGCTTTGGATCAGGATAGAGCGCAGCACCAACTGCAGGGGCTGTTTGGAGGCACTGTTCAGGTAGATCATCGCGTCAAAATAGCTGTTCCACATAGCGACAAACTGCCAAAGAGCAAGCACCGCCACTACCGGCATACAAACCGGCAGCAAGATATTAAAGAAGTAGCGCATTTCGCTGGCACCATCCACATCGGCTGCTTCACGAAGCTCACGCGGGATCCCCTGATAGTAGGTACGGGCAATGATCATATTCCAGACGCTGAATGCACCCGGCAGGATAACCGCCCACATGGAATCCAGCAGACCGATATTGTTGATGAGCAGGTAGGTAGGGATCAGACCGCCGTTGAAAAACATCGTGATAACGAATAAGGTGTTGAAAAATTTCTTTCCCTTGAAGTCCGGCAGCGACATCGGATAGGCTGCCAGCATCGTTACGGCAACGGAAATGACGGTAAATATAACCGAATAAAGAACAGCGTTTTTGAAGCCGACCCATATCTGTTTGTCCGAGATGACGCGCTCATAGGCATCCAGGCTCCATTTGCTGAAGTCAAAGGAAATGCCCTTGTTTTGCAATGTGACGGGATCCATGAACGAAGCGATCACAATGTAAATCATCGGCACAATAATGGCGATGAGAAACAGAGCCAACAGTGCATAGCCGCAGTAGAGGATGGCTTTGTCTTGTTTGGTATAGATCTGCATTCCCGACTTTTTCTTAGACATAGCGGACACCTCCTTACAAGCCTTGCCCATCGTTCATCTTGGCAACGACTTTGTTTACAGCGATAAGCAATATGACATTGATAACTGTGTTGAACAGACCGACTGCTGTTGAAAAGCTGTAATCACCGTCTAACAGACCTTTTTTATATACATAAGTGGCGATGATTTCTGCCGAATTCAGGTTCAGATCCGTTTGCAGTGCGTAGGCTTTTTCAAAGCCGATGCTCATAATGTTGCCTGCCTGCAGGATGAACTGGATCACGACCATATCCTTGATGGCGGGCCATTCAACGGTTCGTATTTGCTGAATCAGGTTCGCGCCGTCCAGCATGGCGGCTTCTTTCAGCTCCTGACTGGCGTTGGAAAGCGCGGCTGTGTACATAATGGAGGACCAACCTGCGCCCTGCCAGATTCCGCTGATGATGTAAATCGGGCGGAAAGCCTCCGGCAATGTCATAAAGTTGATGCCGGTATGAAACAGCCCATTTACAGGACCTGTGACAGACAGCAGAACGCGCACGATACCGCACAGCACGATCACAGAAATAAAGTTGGGCATATACAGGACAAGCTGTACCTTCTGCTTGATCTTATTGCTTTTAATGCGGTTGAGCAGGAAGGCCAACAAAATCGGAATGGGGAAGCCCCACAGCAAGCCATAGACGCTCAGTTTCAAGGTGTTGATCAAATACCGCATGAAATCCGGCGAGGACAGGAACCGCGTAAAGTTCTTGAACCCGACCCATTCGCTGCCCCAGATGCCCTTGAACGGGTTGTATTTTTGGAAGGCGATCAGTACACCGCCCATAGGAATGTAGCGGAATACAAGGGTCAGCAATACAGCCGGCATCAGAAATAGCAGGTAGAGCTGCCAATGACGCTTAATGTACACCCATGTATTGTGCAGTTTACGGTCAACCGCCATGACCGCGCTTTGGGGTGCAACTGACTTTGGTTTCATGAATCATTCTCCTCCTTTTTGATTTCATTGTACCGTTTCTTCTTTGTTTTACATTTGCACAACATGTTCTGCTCAGACCCCCTTGAATGGTGCATTTGTAAAACCCTGTGATTTATTTATACCATCACCAATCGCAAAAGTCAATGGCGTTTTCCTCGTTTTTAAGCGAATTACGGTACATTCGTGCAGCTGCACAAAAACCAGTGCGTGCAAATGTGCAATATGCTGATTTGCACTTTTACATTTGACTAATTTGTGCATATGCACTATACTGGTATCAGAAACACAGGGATTTCCCGGACGGAGATACCTACAGAATATAGCAGAGTACATTTCTTACTTATAGAGTGTACAGAATCGAGGCGGATCATGTCTACCAAAGTCACCATTCAGGATATTGCCAACGAGCTTCAGCTTTCCCGCAATACGGTTTCCAAGGCTATCAATAACACCGGCGTTCTGGCCGATGCCACACGGGAGAAGATCCTGCGCAAGGCTGCCGAAATGGGATACAAGCAATTCTCCTACCTTCCGGTATTTGATGGGAACAGCAACGCCGGGGATGCTTCCATTCTCCCCGTCGATAAGCGGGAAATTGCCATACTGACAACCCGTTTTTTGAATAACTCCCACTTTGCCGCAATGATGTTGGATCGCTTTCAATCAGAACTTCAGCATCTTCACGCCTGTATGACGATCCACCGCATTTCGCCCGCTGAGCTGGCTGCAAAGGAGCTGCCGTCCTCCTTAAATACAGAGCACACGGCAGGCATCATCTGCTTTGAAGTATTTGACTATGATTACGCCCAGATGCTTTGTACGCTGGGCATTCCGCTTCTTTTTGTGGACACACCCGTGATGGAAATGCGCCCTCCGCTGCAGGCTGATCGGCTGTATATGGAAAACCGTATCGAAATTCAGAACATGGTGGCGCAGATGGCACAGCGCGGACGAAAACGTATCGCCTTTGCCGGGGATAAAGAACACTGCCAGTCTTTTCATGAACGTTACCGGGCTTACAAGGATGCAGCCGAGCATTTTGGTATGGCAACCGACTGGCCGACCTGCGCAACGCAAAAAACACAGCCAAACTATTCGGAGTATCTGTATCAGTCGCTGCGCGGTTGCCCGACCATGCCGGACGCTTTTATCTGCACCAATGATTTTATAGCAATGGATCTTATCAACGCCTTGCATCGGCTTGGCTATTCCGTTCCGGATGACATCTGGATTTGCGGATTTGATGACAGCCAAGAGGCATCGTATTTTTCACCTCGGCTGACATCCATTCATATTCACGGGCAAATCATGGGGTATGCCGCTGCCAATCTGCTTATGACCCGTATTGAGGAGCCCTCGCTGAATTATCGGACTGTTTATACGGAAACGAATCTGATCCTGCGTGAATCCACAGGAGATTGAGAGGTACAGTATGCGTGACCTGTGGGACAAGCCGTGGTTTTCTGTGCTGACAAAGCTGACATACAGCGCCTATCTGAACATTTTGTGGCTTATATGCAGTCTGCCGATTTTTACGATCGGTGCCTCCACTACGGCGCTGTTTTACTGCACATTGAAAATGGCAGAGGATCGTGATGAAGGTCTTACCCGTATGTTCTTCCGTGCGTTTCGCAGCAATTTCAAGCCTGCCACAAAGCTGTGGCTTATCCTACTGGCACTTGGCTGCTTTTTGGGCGTTGATGGCTTCGTGTTGAGCCGCCTTTGGAACACCAGTGCATTCTGGACGATTTTGACAGCGCTGGTGATCGGTGCTGCCGTGCTGTACGCCATTGTACTGCTCTACGCATTTCCCCTGCTGGCACGTTTTGAAAATACGACGCTTGGCATTTTAAGGACCTCCTTTGCCGTCGGAGTTCGCTATTTGTTCTGCACCCTGCTGATGGCGTTCATTTACGCTGTCATGGGGTGGATCACAGTTTGCGTATTCGCGCCTGCCTTTCTTTTGGGAATGGGCTTGTGTGCCATGCTATGTTCTTTCCTCTTGGTAAAAATCATTCATCTTATCGGCGGAGATCCCGATGCAGCAGATGAGGAATCGCACGATGAAGAGTGCTGATCTTGCCACCCTGCGCGCTCTGCATGGGCGCAAAAGATGTGAACACATTTGGGCATACTACAAACTCCCCATCATAGGAATTTTAATCGTTTTGTACATTTTCGGATATGCCGCTTATCGGCATTTCACCAAAAAAGAAGCTGTACTGTACGTTAGCCTTGTGAACATTTCAGCCGGTTCTGATTTGACCGGGCAGCTTACTGACGGCTTTGCCCAATATGCGCATCTGACAAAAAAGCAGCAGGTCAACCTGCTGACCGGGCTGATGATAAATGAAACTGCCAATGCAGATGAACAATATGTCTATGCCTCTGAACTGAAGCTGCTGGCTGCTGTCAGCGCACAGCAATTAGATGTTATTCTAATGGACACCGCTGCGCGAGAGCAACTGCAAGACGAAGAGTATTTTCTTGACCTGCGTACACTGGATGCAGATTTCGGCAGCTTGGATGAATTGTCTGCCGATGGCGTAACGCTGGATATTTCCGACACGCCCCTCATAGCACAAGCCGGTTTCGAGGGATCCGTTTACCTCGGTGTCATTGCAAATGCACCGCACCCGGAGCGCGCAGCTGCCTATATTCGTTATCTTTTGAAGTAGTAAAGCTGCTTCTTTTTGTTCGATACATTCAGCAAGGAGAGATACACATGGATATTGTAACGATTGGTGAAGTTTTGATCGACCTGACCCAGACCGGCAGGGATGAACGCGGCATTCCGCAGTTTGCGGCAAACCCCGGCGGTGCCCCCGCCAATCTGGCGGTTGCAGCCGCCAAGTTGGGCGCACAGACTACCTTTATCGGCAAGGTGGGCGAGGATGCCTTTGGCCGCTATCTGACTGAGGTTTTGCAGGAAAACAAGGTAGACACCCGCTATATGGTCACCGATGCCGACCACCCCACCACCATGGCCGTTGTGTCGGTGGATGCCTCCGGTGAGCGGGATTTCAGCTTCTACCGCAGTGCCAACGCCGATGTGATGCTGTGCAAAGAGGACATTCCGGAGGAAGCCCTGAAAGCCGCCAAAATCGTGCATTTCGGCTCGGTCAGTCTGACCGCCGACCCCGCCCGCACCGCTACGCTGGACGCTGCCGCCCGCGCCAAAAAGCTGGGGGCAATCATCACCTACGACCCCAATTACCGCGCCAACCTTTGGCACAGCGAGGAAGAAGCGATTGCACAGATGAAAGCTCCCCTGCCGCTGGTGGATATCCTGAAGGTTTCGGACGAGGAGCTGCCCCTGCTGACCGGCACCACCGACTGCGAAAGCGGCACGGCGCAGCTGGCACAAAACGGCATTCGGCTGATTTTTGTCACCTTGGGTGCAAACGGTGTGTTCTACCGCTTTGGAGAGAAAACCGGTCATGTAGCCGGTGTTCCCTGCAAGGTGGGCGACACCAACGGTGCAGGCGACACCTTCTTTGGGGCAGCGCTGTCCAAGCTGTGCAAGGAGGATTTGAACACCCTGACGGCGGACAAATTGGAAGGCATTCTGGCTTTTGCCAACAAAGCGGCCAGCATCACCACCAGCCGCCGCGGTGCCATCCCCGCCATGCCCACCCTGACAGAAGTGGAGGGCTGACCCATGGCGCAGGAATTTTCCACACGATTTGCCCGCCATAAGGACGAGCTGGAATGGCTGTTCATGGAGCTATACAACAACCGAGAAGGCTTGGAGGTCCTTGAACGGGAGATGGCAGACGCCTACAACGCCCGCAGCGCCGAGCTGAAGGCGCTGGACAAAGCCCGTGCCGCCGACCCGAACTGGTACAAGCGGGGCAATATGTTCGGCATGACGATGTACACCGACCTGTTTGCCGGAAATTTGAAAGAATTGGCAAAGAAGCTGCCCTATTTCAAGGAGCAAAAGCTGACCTATCTGCACCTGATGCCTTTACTGCAGATGCCGCATCCGCACAACGATGGCGGCTATGCGGTGGAGGATTTCGACACCGTAGACCCGGCTCTCGGCACGAATAAAGACCTCGAAAATCTGACCCGCAAACTGCGCAAGGCCGGCATCAGCCTGTGTCTGGATTTTGTTATGAACCACACCGCCAGCACCCACCGCTGGGCCATGGCGGCCAAGGCGGGCGACCCGTGGTTTCAAGCCTACTACCACCTGTTTGATGACCGCACCATCCCGGACCGATACGAGCAGACCGTGCCGCAGGTATTTCCCAACACCGCGCCCGGCAACTTTACCTGGTGCGAGGAGATGCACAAGTGGGTGCTGACCACCTTCCACGACTACCAGTGGGATCTGAACTACGCAAACCCGGCGGTGTTCGTGGACATGACCAAAAGTATTCTGCATCTGGCAAATCTGGGTGTGGAAGTGTTCCGCATTGACGCTGTGCCTTACATTTGGAAGCAGCTGGGCACGACCTGCCGCAATTTACCGCAGGTACATACCATCGTGCGGATGCTGCGCATGGTGCTGGAATGTGTCTGCCCCGCGGTCATCCTCAAGGGCGAAGTGGTCATGGCACCCAAGGAGCTTGCGGCGTACTTTGGCACACCCGAAAAGCCGGAATGTCACATGCTTTACAATGTATCCACCATGGTCAACCTGTGGGCTGCCTTGGCAAGCCGTGACACCCGCCTGCTGAAGGCACAGCTGGACGCCCTGCACGCCCTGCCGGGCAACTGCTGGTTTGTAAACTATCTGCGCTGCCACGATGATATCGGCTGGGGTCTGGATGAAGCGGCAGAGAACCGTTTTGATATTGACCCCCAAAAGCACAAGGAGTATCTCTACCATTTTTATGCGGGCGATTTCCCCGGAAGCTGGGCAAAGGGAGAGTTGTACAACTACGACCCTGCTACCGGCGATGCCCGCAGCTGCGGCACTACCGCCAGCCTGTGCGGAGTGGAGCAGGCGCTGGAATCGGGCGATACGATCGCGCTGGACTACGCGGTCCGCCGCGACCTGCTGCTGCATAGCGTCATGGCATTTTTGCAGGGATTTCCGATGCTGAACTCCGGCGACGAGATCGCCCAGCTCAACGGCTGGGATTATAAGTCCGACCCCAATCGGGCAGACGACAGCCGCAACCTGCACCGCAGTGCGTTTAACTGGGAAAACGCAAAACAGCGCACCCGAAAAGGCACGCTGCAAAACCGGCTGTGGCAGGGCATGGAAGAACTGCGCAAAATGCGAGCAGACGCGTGCTTTGCCCCGGATGCGTGGGTAACCACATGGGACACCCACAACCCCGGCGTCCTGGCACTGGTACGCAAGCGCGGCGAGGAAACGCTGGTGGGGCTGTTCAACTTTACCGAGTACCCGGCAGGGGCCAGCCTTGACGCATTAGGCGGAAATTACCGCACTGCCGATGGTCAGACCGTCTGGCTGGCGGATGTAGAACTGGAACCGTATCAGGCACTGCTCGTGAAGAATGTATAAATCTGGAGGCAGACATATATCCCCGTTCGGCTACGCCATCCATGCAGGTGGTTATGAAATGATTGTCAGGCAGGTTTACGTTTATGCCTTTTACGATAGGGCGAGCCATTCCTATGCCGGAACTTGCAGCTTTGCAGAGAAATTGCATTGGATTGCCTTGTCGTATATAACAGATGAAAAAAGTGGAGGGCGGTTTTCTATATGGCACCGATTGCCCGTGAACAGGCATTGAAAAACGCTTTGACTTCTTCGCGCATTGCGGGGGATGAAGTCACCGAACAGATCCGTGCCGACTGCCGCCGCTTGATGGACGGCAAAGTAGATGCCCACACCTTGGCTGCTGAAATTCTGGCACGGCGCAGGACCTAAAAAGGACAACGCCACACACATAATTCAGGAGAAATTAATGTTGAACTTTTCTCAATTAGATAAATATAAAGAAAACAACCGCATTGAGGCCAAAAAGGCGCAGGGCGGGCTGCCCCGCAGTATCTGGGAGACCTATTCTGCCTTCGCCAATACTTTCGGCGGCTATATTCTGCTGGGTGTTGTTGAGAACGCCGACAAGAGTTTTTCGAGTGTGCCGCTCCCCTCTCCGGAAACGCTGGTTGCGGATTTCTGGAATAGTGTCAACAATACGGCCAATGTCAGTGTGAACATTCTGTCTGAGCGCAATGTCCAGATTGTGGAAAGCGGCGGAAACAGGATCGTCGTCGTTGAGGTTCCCCGTGCCGACCGTCACGACAAACCGGTCTATATCGGAACCGATCCTTTTGCGGGTTCCTACCGCCGCAATGGCGAGGGTGACTATCATTGCACAAAAGACGAAGTGCGCGCGATGATGCGCGATCAGGCGGATATTTCACAGGATGCCCGCGTGATGGACACAATGACGACCGATGTGTTCGATATGGATACAATCCGCCGGTATCGCCAGCGCATGGACAATTTGCGTCCCGGCCATGTATGTTCAGAACTGGCGGCTGAGGATTTCCTGCATCGAATTGGCGCTATGGCAAGGGACACCAGCGGCAAATTGCGGCCTACGGCTGCCGGTTTATTAATGTTTGGGCACGAATACGAAATTGTGCGGGAGTTTCCTCATTATTTTCTGGATTACCAAGAACACGACCGCACTGCCACAGAGGAAGAGCGCTGGACGGACAGAATCGTGTCCAGTTCAGGCGATTGGAGTGGTAATATCTGTGACTTTTATTTCCGCGTTTATAACCGCATTGCGCAGGACATAAAAGTTCCGTTCAAGCTGAATGGTGCTGACCGCATTGATGACACCCCTCTGCATAAGGCTTTGCGCGAGGCTTTGGCAAACGCCTTGATTCATGCCGACTACTATGACCGTCGTGGTCTGGTGATTCAAAAATGGCCGGATAAAATTCGTATTGCAAATCCGGGTGCTTTCCGTATCAATGTGCAGGAGGCTCTTGTCGGTGGCGTATCCGACCCGCGAAACGAGTCGCTCATTAAAATGTTCAACCTGATAAATGTTGGCGAGCGTGCAGGAAGCGGATTGCCAAGTATTCGCTCCGTTTGGCAAAAGCAGGGGTGGCAGGTGCCAGAGATTGTAGAAGCGTTTAATCCGGATCGGACAACGCTGACACTACCGCTTTCCGCCGCAAAAATGGCGGTAAAAAGTGGCGGTAAAAAAGTGGCGGTAAAACGTGGCGGCATTGCTGAACATCGCAAAGCGGACATTTTACAGTACCTGACAGACACTCCTGAAGCGGCAAGCAAAGAAATCGCCGAGGCGGTTGGACTACAGGTTTCCCGCACGAAAATGTATTTGGCAGAATTGATTGAACAAGAGGCTGTTGTTGCAGAAGGCGCCGGACGTGCGCGTAAATATCGGCTGAAAACATGAGTACAGTGATTGCATTTCGGAACATACAGTAATGAAATACCAATCAATGCCTATCCGCTTCACAAAACTGCTCAGCTACAATTTGGCGCATAATAGGCACCGCAGGATTCGTTAATTTATAACGCGATCTATAAAAAGGTGGTGAATGTAGTGACTCTCAGAAAATACGCGAAGCTGATGAATGATACCGCACTTCAAGGCAATCTTTCGAATGAGGAACATAATCGTCTGTATAAACCCCTATTGGACGGCATTCAATCGATGATTCCGCCAATGCTATTTCGCTATCGTTCCTGTAATGAACTTTCTCTTCAAGCCCTTTGGGATGATAAAATCTGGCTTTCCAAGGGAAATGTCATGAATGATGATTATGATGCGTTGCTGTATTTTGATAAAGCAAAAATCACCGCGCACGTTTTACAGGCTATAAACGAATTTTCACGGTTCACTTCGGGAAAAGTTTCTTGGGAAGAACTTCCGCAGGTAGTACAACGCTTTTTCCCGCGTGAAGTTCTTTGCCAGATGAGAGAATCCGTTGCGCATATTACTGCAAAGGATATGGAAACTTATTTACGACACTTTGAAGCATTTTCTCAAAATGCTATTAAAGCATACTCTCCGAAAATTTCGGTTTTAACGCAAAATACATTAAAATTTGCCTGTTTCTCTGATACGATTACATCTGCAAATATGTGGGGACATTATGCATCCTCAAGTACAGGATTTTCCATTGGATATAACTTTCGAGGTTTTCCATGTGTTGATTCTGTAGGTGAAGGAAACAGTGAGTTGCCCACTCGATGTGAATTGTTCCCAATTATTTACCAATCAAGGCGTTACGACGCAACGCCTTATGCCGAATGGCTTTTAATATGTTCTCTTGTAAACGACTATTTTAAGACATTTTCCAGTCAGGGAAACATACTTGATGCAGCTAAAATCCTTCCGTGCCCCGATATGCTTGCACCCATCAAAATAATGATACATAAATCCACAGAGTGGAAATCCGAGCATGAATGGCGCCTTATGGGGACTTTCGCAACACCCGCGCTACTTTCAGAAGAACACACATTTGTAAAGAAAAAAGCGAGTGCTATCTATCTTGGTAGAAAGATTTCTCCTATATATGCGCGCTTGCTTTTGGACATTGCAAGAGAAAAAAGAATTCCTGTCTATAAAACGCTTGTTAATGCAAACTCGAGAAATTATCACCTAAAGCCACGATGCGTATTTTCACCAGACGGCGCTGAAAAAGTCTATCCGTTGACCACCAACTGACCACCGGCAGTGTTTTTGGCTGTCTGCGGTCAGTTTTTATCGTTGACACATTGTTTTATATTGCTTGTGATAAGTGTGCCAGAGTGATGCAGAACCAACAAGAAATTACTATATATCATCGAGTTATGTGCCGTGTCGTAGTTCTCCGACCCGGAAGGCCAGAGGTTCGAATCCTCCCGGTCGCACCAAGAGCA
>ERZ838839.3223-NODE-3223-length-10702-cov-2.142388_pt1 | contig 10702 bp, 7 predicted proteins | sample MGYA00519909_ERZ838839 | MGnify/ENA primary metagenome ERZ838839 (study PRJEB31850, sample SAMEA3708843) | human gut metagenome | biome: human gut; feature: human-associated habitat; material: faeces | place: China | collected 2014 ... | reverse complement strand
CATTGACAAAATACTTTCCGTTGGCGCTATTGCTATTGGTACTTATTCTCGTAGCTCTGTTCCGTAATTATCGCCAACCGTTGATAACGTTTCTTATATTGCCCCTGTCGGTGACCGGGGTTGTGTTCGGTCAGTTGGTTACAGGTACTGAGTTCGGGTTCTTCAGTATTGCCGGTTGGCTGGGGTTGTTGGGTATGATTATAAAAAATGTTATTGTGTTGCTGGATGAAGTAAATGTACAACTTCGCGCAGGAATAAAACCTCATACGGCTATCATCGAATCTACCGTTTCACGTGTACGTCCGGTGCTGATGGCTGCGGTAACTACCATATTAGGTATGGTTCCCCTTTTGTTCGATGTTGTATTTGCCGGGATGGCTGCGGCAATCGTGTTCGGTTTGACGTTTGCTACGCTGCTTACTTTGTTTGTAACCCCGGCACTATATGCTGTATTTTATAAAATAAAGAAAGAGTCATGAGAAGAGAGAATAATAGGATATTTCTGTTAGCCATGTGGATGATGTTTTTCGCTGTTGCTGTCTTCGGGCAGGATAGCGGCTTGCTGAATCGTTACCGTAGCCGTGCATTGGAGTATAACCAAGATGTGAAGGCTGCCGAAAAAAATATTGCATTGAGTAAAGAATACGAAAAGTCAGCCAAAGCGGATTATAAACCGAAACTTTCTGCCGGTGCCAATTTTGATTATACAGGCAATCCCATAGAGTTGTCTTTGGATTTACCTTCATCGGATAATCCGGTACGGTTTGAGGGTAGGCATTTGAAGTATGGAGCTTCGGTTTCACTGACCCAGCCTTTGTATACGGGTGGACGTATTCGTGAAGGAGTGAAAAAGGCACAGGCGGAAGGTCGTTTTGCCCTTAACCAAGCCGAAATGATAAAGGCGGATATCAGTTATGAAGCCGATCTGCGTTATTGGAATACAGTAGCGCGCGGAGAGATGGTAGATATCGCCTGTCGGTTTGCCCGGTCGGTAGAAGAGTTGGCTAAAGTGGTGCGTGAGCGGGTAGAGGTGCAGTTGGTAGATCGCAATGATTTGTTGATGACGGAGGTAAAATTAAACGATGCCCGTTATCAATTAATGCAGGCGGAGAATGGTTACGAGGTGGCTCGTATGTCGCTCAATTCTTTTGTCGGTGAGGATTTCGAATCGGTGCTTCCGGTCGATACGCTGGTGGTTCCTATCTATTCGGTAGGTACTTTGCCGGGCTATATGGAACAGGCAACGGGCAATCGTCCGGAATTGCGTATGGCACAGGATAAAATCTCAATACAGGAGTCGGTACGCAAGCTGAATCAGGCACAATTTCTGCCACAGTTTTATGTTGGGTTGGATGGCAGTTATAGTTCTCCGGGGTATAATTTCAAGGTGGATCTCGATCCGAATTATGCTGTGTATGCAAAGGTCAGTATCCCATTGTTCGAATGGGGAAAACGCCGTAATGAAAAACGGGCGGGAGATTACAAAGTAGCTATTGCGAGAGATAATTATAATAAAGTGAAAGATGCCGTGAGTCTTGAGGTGCAATCAGCCTATTATAACTATGTGCAAGCCGTAGAACGTGTCACTCTCACCGAAAACTCTCTGGCAAAGGCGTGTGAAAATGAGGAAATGGCATTGGAACGCTATCGCGAAGGTAAAATTTCCATTGATGGGGTATTGGATGCACAGATGTTTCATCAAACGGCGCAGATGAACTTCGTACAATCACGTTTGACTGCTCAGATAAGTTATTCGAATTTTGTCCGGGTGTTAGGGGTGGATTCTGTTAAGGAATAAAATATGACACTGATAAAAGCTTGGATGATCTGCTGAATGGGATCTCCCGGTTTGTAACAAAGGCCGGGAGAGTGCCGTTTTATCAAGTTGCGGTGGATAATCTTTTGTAGATACTGGCTTTTATTGGATTAGATTAATTATCTTTGTTGATGAAAAATGTGCGACAGGTAAAAATGGCCAAAACTTCTCACTCTCGATACATCCGATTGCTGAATGTCCTCCTCTTTTCCGGATTGGGATGTTTTTCATATTTGTTGTTGGCACTTTATTCCGATCTGCCTAAACGCGATGATTTGGATTTCTCTTCATTGAGCTTTATGATCGGAGTAATGTTGGTTTTCAATGCGATGGGTTTTTGTCTTATTCTGATAGACTCTTGGTTGAAACGTGGTTTTCTTTTCTTTGTGGAGAGACGCAGGAGGGTGTTCTTGTATTATGCCGGTTTGGGGATATCGCTGTTGCTGATGAATTATCTGTTATTTGTAGGATTGAAGTGGATGGCGGATGTAGATCGGTTGTTTTATATTCGCTGGTCGGGAATACGGCTTCTTTTACTCGTTTGGTTGGTGGAGATGGTGATTGTAGGATTGACGGCTGCGAATAATTTCTATCGGCATACTATCGTGCTTTACAAGCGGAATATATATCTGAAAGAGAGTTCTATCGAAGCGCAATATCAGGCTTTGCAAAGCCAGTTGAATCCTCATTTCCTGTTTAATAGCCTTAATACGCTGATTTCGGAGATAGGGTACAATCCGGAGAATGCCATCTTGTTTACGCAAAATCTATCGGATGTATACCGATATATTCTTCAATGCCAGCAACAGCGTTTAGTTACGTTGGGCAGTGAACTGGAGTTTCTTGATTCGTATGTATTTCTGCACCGCGTCCGGTTAGGTGATTGCATTGTGGTAGATTGCCGGTTGAATGAGTCGTTGTTGGAATATAAACTTCCTCCGTTGACGCTTCAATTGCTTGCAGAGAATGTGATAAAGCACAATATCATATCCCTCAGGCAACCCATGGTTCTGTCTCTTTCTTCGGAGGATGAAAATTGGTTGGTAGTGAGTAATAGTGTTCGTCCGAAGAAGTCGGTACAACCTTCGGGGATGGGATTGAAGAATCTTGCTTCCCGTTATCGTTTGGTGTGCGGGCAAGAAATTATTATAGAAAAGACTGCTGAATTGTTTACTGTTAAAATCCCTCTGCTGTATGAATAATAATCCTGTTATCATCCGCGCAGCTATCATTGAAGATGAGATACCTGCCGCTCGTCTGCTCAATCATATGTTGGCAGAACTTCGTCCGGAATGGGAGATACTTTTGCTACCCGGAAATATAGAAGAAGCTGCGGAGTGGTTTAGCGAAAATACGCATCCTGACCTTCTTTTTTTGGATATCCAATTGACGGATGGCAATTCGTTTCTTTTGATAGAGAAAGCTTGTCCGAAAAGTATGATTGTGTTTACAACGGCTTTTGATACTTATGCTGTTCGTGCTTTTACAGTCAACAGCATTGATTATTTATTGAAACCGATTCATCGGGAACGGTTGGCGGAAACATTGGATAAATTTGATCGACTGCATACCCGATATTCCGTGGATGGATTACCTCATCAGGAGGAAATGCTGGAGGTGTTGCGTTCGCTTTCCAATCCGATAAAACGTTATCGTACTCGTTTTCTGGTTTCCGTAGGGGAACGATTGGTAACATTGCCGGTAGGAGATGTGGCCTATTTTTATTCGGAACACCGGGTAACATTTGCTGTAACCAAACAGGGAAGAGAACATATTGTTGATTTTTCCTTGGATAAATTGAGTGAGCAGCTAAATCCGGATTACTTCTTTCGTACCAACCGGCAGACACTGGTCGGGATAGATGCCATCCGAAAAATCGAACCATATTTTCAGAATAAAGTAGTAGTGGATGTAACACCACCATTCAAAGATAAAATATTGGTTAGTAAGGAGAAAATAGCTTCATTTAAAGTATGGCTTAACTATTGATGCTTGTTTTGCCATTTCTGATATAATATTTAAAGCCTTTGCGACAACACTGCAAAGGCTTTTTTATTTTTTCGGTTAGCTTTGCTGCTGTGACAACATCAATAAAGAATAAACCGTTTAGACAATTTGAATGATGAAATCTATTACACGAAAAACACCTATACTTTGGTTCGTTTTATGTTGTTTGGGAATAAATGTGCAGGCTACTTCTGGCCTGCTTCCCTGGGTACAGAAACCAGACTCTTTATTGTTACCTTCCGGAACAACGTACCGCTATACTGTGGATACTCCCGAAGGAGAAGGATTGGTTCCCACTTTGCTTTCCGTTAATGAGCTATTGGAACGTTTTGCATCGACAAATGGAGCCCCTTGTCGTTTGGTGGATTCCCGTGGGATGCAAAAGTATGGCGGGTTACCACAAGACGGTGATCGTATGGAATTGCTTTCTCCGGAAAGGAAGATCATCCGTCGATGGGCGATAGGGGTGAAGCGTGCTGCTTTGCCTGCACTATTGCGCTTAGACCGGACACAAGCGACAGTGAATGTACCGGGAATGCTAACGCTTGATTTCTTTGCCGGACAACGTAGCCCGATGACAAAGGTAGAAATTCGTGTTCCTGCGGGTATGGCAGTGACTCTTGATAATACAACTGTGAATGTAATAGGTCGTGGCGAGGTATTGTTGCGTGATTTGCCTAAACAGTCTATCGGACGTACAGGAACACATTATTCTTATAACAGAGTAGGAAATGTAACTTTACGTGATGAAGGCGAACGCGGTACGGTAATCTCTTTTACCGGTTTGGACTTTCGTCCGTCGAATGGTCCCGATCTAAGGCTTTGTTTTCGTGGCATAGCCCCTGTACGAAAGGGATTAAATCGTTTTGAGGCTGTATATACCACTGCTCAACCTGAGATTTTGCAAAGTCCGGTTGCAGTGGCCGAGCTGGTGGGAGTATCTACCATTTCCGATCTTGTGCGTACTCCTTTACGTGATTTTACTTATCGTCCGGAGCAGGTCTACACCTATGCTTCTTTGACATGGACGCCTGCACGCTATGCTTCCGAGGTAGAACTCCTTCAATCGCCGGATGGTGGGATAACATGGGAGACGGCCCGTGCGGAGGTAACTCCCGATAGCTATGAGACGGCTGCCAACGGATTGAAACCGGATTGTCTTTATGCTTTTAAACTTCGTGTAAAAGATGGCCCTAACAAGGGCGAATCCAATGTAGTCTGGTTCTATACCGGACGGAAAGATATAAAAGAATACGGAGTAAAAGGAGATGGGATAACAGACGATACGGAAGCCATCAACCAAGCCATTGCTGATGTGAACCGTTGGGGAGGTGGTATTCTCCGGTTTACAAAAGGCGTATATAATGTGCGTACGGTACATTTGCAAAGTAATGTGTGGCTGCACTTGGACGGAGATGCCACCATTCAGGCATTACCCGGTGGTGATGCTCCGGAAATAACCTGGTTTAGTGATCGTGCTTATCGCTCGGGACTTTCACCTATAGATCCGCGTCCGTATGCCGATCCGGAGAATTATCTGACCAAGCAGGATGTAGGACACACCTTTTTCCGTAATTGTATGTTCTTCGGCGAACGGCTGGATAATATAAAGATAGTAGGTACAGGAAGAATTACCGGCAATGGTAACCTTGTGACTTCGGATAAGGTAATGAACAATGCACCGGAGAAACGCAGTGATAAAATGTTTTCACTGAAACTCTGTACCAATGTGGAGATCGGAGGTTGGGATGTGAAGAAAGACTTGTGGTATGATCCGGAAAAAGACATGCCATATTATATAGAAAGAGATGATAGCCTATATAGCGATAGTACGATGTTGCATATCGATCAGGGCGGACATTTTGTGTTATTAGCTACGGGTACGGACGGTATCCATGTACACGACACTTATTTTGCAAAGCATAGCCCGAAGAACGCCCGGGATATTTATGATTTTATGGCTTGTAACGATGTGACGGTGACGAATATCTATTCCAGAGTCAGTTCCGATGATATAGTAAAGCCCGGTTCGGACTGTTCGTTGGGTTTTACCCGTCCGGCACGTAATTATTGGGTAAGAAATATCATAGGTGATACCAATTGTAATCTGTTCCAGATAGGATCGGAAACTGCTGATGATATTCAGGATTTATATATAGATAACATCTATGTACTCGGAGCAAACAAAGCCGGTTTTTCTATCTCTACCAATGACGGCGGTCATGTGAAGAATGTCTATTTGAATAGTGGCCGGACAGGGCCGATACATTCCCGTTCGGTAATGCGTCGTACAAGAGCACCCTTCTTTATTTCTATATCCAACCGTGGGCGTGTATTAGGGGCTGATGTAGCTCCGTTCACCTTTACCGAAAATGGGACGGTGCGTAAAGAACTGCTTGTTACGAACTCCAATATCGGGCGAGTGGAGAATATTGTGATTCACGGAGTTGATGTTGAAGAGGTGTATGGCGGTAGTTCCTTTCGGGGAGATCGTTGGAAAGCGTATGACGGTTCGCAGAATAGGGCTACTCCGATAATAGCCGGTTTTAAACTTCCCGATTCGGAAAAGGTAGAGGGAGGATTGACATTCCGCTTACCGGACGGAGATCATACGGGATACATTGAGAATGTACAGTTTCATGATGTAGTTTTAAAGGTAAAGGGAGGCCATCCCTCCGAAGATGCAAAGGCCTGTCCTCCGGAAATCGGGGTAGGGCGTTATAATGTAGGAGACTTAAAGATACAACCGGCTTTTGGCTTCTGGGCACGCCATGTCAAAGGTTTTGTTTTAAAGAACTGTCGTATTACCGCCGAACAGCCTGACGGGCGCTATGCAGTAGTAATGGATGATGTGATTGGTGGGGAAGTAGAGAATCTGCAGGTAGCTAAAGGGATTTCGGACAAAGAAGTGATAAAACAGATAGATTGTGAGAATATTGTTATAGAATGATAAGATATCAGACCGGATGCACCTCAACAATATATGTAGTGGAGCATAACAATATATGTAATGAAGTATGACAATATATGATATATGGCATTAGGTCTGATATTATTTACGCAGTTAATAACCAAACGAAAGTGATAACGAAAATGTATCTTTATTTCAGGCAGCAGGCTGAGACTTGCAAGAAAACCGGATGCTACCGTGTTTTTCTTTTTGGAGGATTGGGAATCTTTTCCACAATCTGGTTTCTGGTTCGTGTGATTCCTCCGGGGCATTTTATAATCCGGAACGGAGTGAAATAGGTGTACAAAGTCTCGGTTTATTGATGTATGAGACGATTTCTATAGTATTTGAATGAATACTTAAAATCGTCTCCTTTTTATATACCTACTTTTGTAGCGTTGGAAGTAGGAAGTTTCAATATATCTGATAACATGAAAACAATAAAGAATTGGTTTTTCAAGACCTGTCCTAAAAGTGGGCGAATAGTTGGAATCAATAAAAAGAACGTCGTTCTTAAAATATGTTTTCCTCTTTTGGGGTTAACGGCACTTATTTGGTTTGTCATACGAGTAGCGCCTAAACCTTCGCGGATAACTTATCCCTGTCAGCAGGTAGCAGCACCGTTGGCTTTTTCTTTTCTGGCGTTTTTCAGTAGCACATTATTGGGGTGGGGAACTTGGAGAAAGTTTCTTCAACTCCGGAGTTCACGGCAAATTTGTAAAGGCTTGTCTGTGCTCTTTGCCGGAATTCTGCTTTCGGGAACTCTTTATATAATGTCTGTAGATAATTCGTTGTTGGGACAAGTTATCAGTAAACAGATTGACAACGGTTCGGATATGGGTACTTTTACTCCGTCAGATCCGCCGAATACTCCGATGGGGATAGCTCGGGGCATTCATCCGGGGCGTGTAGCATGGGCACACGATCCGTTGGCGGCTGCTTGGGATGGAGAACACGGGTTGTATACCGATGCCGATAATAATAGCCAGACACGGGTATGCGATATGATGCAAGGCGTGATTATGTCTCTTACAAATCAGAAAACGATATCGAATGCTTGGGATGAGCTGTTTCGTACCTTTAATAATAAGAAGGGAAAAGGGATGACAGGTTATAAAAAGGGTGAGAAGATAGCCATCAAGATAAATTTGAATAATAATGGCGGGAGTAATCTTGTGGATGCAACGCCACAGTCGGTATACGCGCTTTTGCATCAGTTGATAGATATCATGAATGTACCCCAGCATTGCATTACGGTGTACGATGCGCAACGCCGTGGTATTTCTGCTGTGTACACCTATTTACAACCGCTTTATCCCGATGTGATTTATCAGAATTGGGGTGGTTTTGTGCCGGAGGCCATTCATTATTCGAGTGAGATTACCGATCCGGGTGCAATGAGTTTGGCACGTGCGGCTTACGATGCCGATTATATGATTAATATGGCATTGATGAAACGGCATTCCCGCCCTACGGATAATTGGCGTGACAGTGCCGGACAAACCGGGATAACAGCTACCGGCAAGAATCAGTTCGGCTCTGTCGGTAATGTTCCTCCATTGCATCTTTCTATCCGTGACTGGTCTAAATTCCGGGGGATGGGTACTTATAATAGTATTGTCGATCTGATGGCACACGAGCGTCTGGGTGGAAATACATTGGTTTATATTGTGGATGCCATGTATGCCAATCCTATTCATAATGGGCGTGCTGTCCGCTTCAAGCGTGCTCCTTTCAATGACGGATGGACATCCGGTTTTTTAGCTTCCAATGATCCGGTGGCCATAGAATCGGTAGTATTGGATTTTCTTCGTTCGGAAATGCCGGTGGCGGCCAATGCGGATAATTTTATGCACGAGGCTGCCAATATAGGAAATCCTCCGTCGGGAATCCGGTATGCAGGGCGTGCACAGGCAAGTTTGGGCGTACATGAACATTGGAATAATCCGGATGACCGCATGTATTCGCGAAATCTGAAAACCGGAAATGGCATTGAGCTTTACCGTGTCCCGTTAGATGAGTCCCGTCCGGCCATTGAATGCTTTTATGCCGATAATACTTTCCGGATAAATGGTCGCGCTGTTACCTTATATTGGCGGACGTCGAATGGAGAAGAGGTCCGGTTGAATGGTGAAGAGGTGGCTGCCAACGGTTCTTTTATAGTGAAAGAGGATGTTTCGAAAGAATATGAGTTGGTTGTGAAGAAAAAAGGAAGTGCGGATGCTACACATAAATTGTTTGTACGGAGTTTTACAGATATGCATTCGTATGGTGCAAGAGAGGCCCGGGCAGAAGGATCGGCCATCGTAGAGGCGGAAGGCTTTGCCGAATTTCGTGGAGAGAAAGGAAGTTCTAAAGGCTCGTTGACGTGGATCACCGATATAGCGGAATCCGGAGATTATTATCTGATATTCACGTATTCCGGTGGTAGTCCGGTACCCTCTTATCTCTATCTGAATGATCGGCTTGTCAGTGAAAATATCGGTTATCTTGCAACTTCGGATAATCAAAAAGGGAATTTTGTTTTTCCGTTGGCATTGATGGCCGGAAGGAATGAACTGAAACTGGAGCATTCCGGTAAGCGTAGCAACCGGATTTATTCTGTCACCTTTGTCAGAGAGAAGAAACCATAATTCAGCAACTTAATTATATACTATGATGACAAAAAGACTTTGTTTGTTTCTGTTTGCCGTGTTGTTACTGACTACCGGCGTGTCCGCAGAAATTTTTAATGTGAAGAAATACGGTGCGCGTGGCAACGGGAAGAAGATGGATTCTCCGGCCATCCAGAAAGCTATCGATGCTTGTCATAAAGCAGGAGGTGGCACGGTGTGGGTGCCGGCAGGTACTTATCTCTCGGCCACCATTGTGTTGAAAGACAATGTGACTTTGCATCTGGAGAAAGATGCCCTGATACTCGGAACGACGGATTACAAGGCTTATGATAATCTGGATCCTTTTACGGAGGGGTTGGGTATCGATGTAGGTTGGGCATTGTTGGTAGCAGTCGATGCAAAGAACGTAACTCTTGAGGGGGAAGGAAGCATAGACGGCCAGGGAACTGCACTGAAAGAAAGACACATCAAGACGGATACGCGTCCCGAAGGCCAGCGCTGGGGGCTGCGTCCTTTTCTGCTGCGTTGGGTACGTTGCGAGAATGTGACGGTGCGTGATGTAACGTTGAAATATGCCGGCGCCTGGACTTCCCATTATTTTCAATGCCACAATGTGACGATAGACAATGTGACGATCCGCAGTTTTGGCGTAGCACACAATGACGGTATTAACATCGATGGTTGCCGGCATGTACGCATCAGCAACTGCGATATCATCAGCGGTGACGATGCTCTTTGTTTCAAGACGACTTCCAGCAAGATGGGATGTGACGATATCATCGTCGAGAATATGAAACTGAAAAGTAATCAGGCCGGTATCAAAATGGGTACGGAGTCTATGGCCGGATTTGAGAATATCCGTATCAGCAACTGTCACATCTATGATACGAAGAATGGCGGCATCAAACTTTTTTCGGTAGACGGGGCAAACTTGCGTAATGTCGAGATTTCCGATATTACGATGGAAGAGGTGCGTACACCGATGCTTTTCCGGCTTGGGGCCCGGTTGAGTGTATTCCGTAAGGGGCAGGATACCCGGCAGCCGACAGGTGTCTTTGAGAATGTGACGATTCGCAATGTAAAGGCTGTTGCTGCCGATCATGCGCAGGTATTCTTATTACTTGTATTCCGGGGCATTACATCACGAATCTGACATTGGAGAATATCCACATCCGTTTGCTGGGCACGGGAACACCGGAAGATGCCCTTGCCAAAGTACCTGAAGCGATCGACCAATATCCGGAGGTGAAGACTTTCGGCCCCAAGATTCCGGCATACGGCGTTTGGGCACGTCATGTTCGCGGTTTGAAGTTG
>ERZ838839.3213-NODE-3213-length-10731-cov-3.203541_pt1 | contig 10731 bp, 9 predicted proteins | sample MGYA00519909_ERZ838839 | MGnify/ENA primary metagenome ERZ838839 (study PRJEB31850, sample SAMEA3708843) | human gut metagenome | biome: human gut; feature: human-associated habitat; material: faeces | place: China | collected 2014 ... | reverse complement strand
CGACGGTGGAGATGCCGCCCGCAGCCTTGATCTTGCAGCGACCCGCAACGTGCTTTGCGAACAGCTCAATGTCGTGGAAGGTCGCACCGCCGTTGGAGAAGCCGGTAGATGTCTTGATGAAGTCGGCACCGGCCTCGGGCACGATGTCGCACATCTTGATCTTCTCGTCGTCGGTCAGCAGGCAGGTCTCGATGATGACCTTCAGCACCTTGTCGCCCACAGCAGCCTTGACGGCGGCAATATCATTGCGGACGTCGTCGTACTGCTTGTTCTTCAGCCAGCCGATGTTGATGACCATATCAACCTCGGACGCGCCGTTCTCGATGGCAGTTTTAGCCTCAAATGCCTTGCTTTTGGTGTCCATAGCGCCAAGGGGGAAGCCGACGACGCAGCAGACCGGCACGCGGCCCGCCATATACTCGACGGCCTGCTTGACGTAGCAGGTGTTGATGCAGACCGACGCGCAGTGGTTGGCGATGGCCTCATCGCAGAGGGTGCGGATCTGGGGCCAGGTTGCCTCGGGCTTGAGCAGGGTGTGGTCGACCTTGCTCAGCATTTCTTCCTTTGTGTATTTCATCGGAAATTTTCCCCTTTCTCACAATGCTTGCACAGGCGTGCCTGATGCAGGCCCAGGGCAGCGAAAACGATGGAGGTGATGCTGACCGTGGCACCGATGATGCCCAGGATCAGCCCCACCAGACGGAATGCGTGACCGCGAACTTTCTGTTTCATAGGGGATGCCTCCTTTTGGGGACGTAGTTTTTTGTGCACGAGCTGCCTGGCTCCATGGGTCAGCAGCGGGTGCTTGAGCACAAATTTTGCCACTTTAAAAATAAGCATGGTATGCTCCTTCCGGATGATGCGTTACTTCTTTTTAAAGATAAACAATTTGCTGAAAACGTAGTTGGACACGATAACGATGACCTGGCTGAACAGCTTGACGCCCATGGCCCACAGCTTGCCGTTGGCCGCGGCAAACGCGACATGCGGCCCCAGCAGGCTGACGCCCAGCCAGATGATGACCTGATCCATGACCATCGTGGCGATGCGGCAGGAGACAAACTGCCCGAACTCCGCCCAGGCCGCCTTGCCCTTGTTCGCGCTTTTGAATACGAACGTGCGATTTGTCCAATAGGCAAAGAGGATGCAGATGCAGTTGTCCAGAATATTGCCGATGCCCGCGGCAAAGTCTGTACCGAACGCCGCCTGGAAGCCCGCAAAGACGACCAGGTTCAGCAGCGTTGCGACCCCGCCGAAAAACAGGTAGGCCAGACCCTCATAGTATTTTTGGATGATGTCTTTGAGTTTTTGCATGATGTACCCGTTTTACGTTTGTAGAGGCGGGCACTGCCCGCCCGCAGGGCGTCGAGGACGCCGCCCCCTACAGGTTACTTGTACAAAAAGGGGCCTGCCTGTTACAACAGGCAGGCCCCATACGGTTGCGCAATGACTAAGAATTATTCAGCGTCCTCGCCGTTCTCGTCGAGGCAGGCCTTCATGGACAGGCTGATGCGCTTGCGGTCAAAGTCAACGGCGGTCAGCTTAACGCGGACCTCGTCACCGACCTTCAGCACGTCGGAGACCTTGTTCACGCGCTCATTGCTGATCTCGCTGATATGAACGAGACCGTCAATGCCCGGCATGATGCGGACGAAAGCGCCGAACTTGGTGATGGAGACAACGGGAGCGGTGAACTCGGTGCCGACGGGAACCTCATTCTCCAGCTTGACCCAGGGGTTGTCCTCTTCCTTCTTGTAGCCCAGGGAGACCTTCTGGTTCTCGGGATCGTAGCTCTTGACGTAGACCTCGATCTCGTCGCCGACCTTGACGACCTCGGAGGGATGCTTGATGTTGTTCCAGCTCAGCTCGCTGATGTGGCACAGGCCATCGACACCGCCCACGTCAACGAAAGCGCCGTAAGAGGTCAGGCTCTTGACAACGCCCTTATACTGCTTGCCGACCTCAACATTGGCCCAGAACTCCTCGCGCTTGGCCTTGTTGGCCTCGGCAGTGACCTTGTTGATGGAGCCGACGATCTTGCGGCCTGCGCACTCGGTAATGACCAGCTGAACGTGCTGGCCAACCAGCTTGGTGTAGTCCTCGTCACGGCGCATGGTGGCCTGAGAACGGGGAACAAAGACGCGGACGCCCTTGACGTTGACAACAACGCCGCCCTTGTTGGCCTCCATGACGTCGCCTTCCATAACGGTGCCGTTCTCGGCAGCCTCGGAGACGTCCTTCATGCCCTTCTGGGCCTCAAAACGGACGCGGGACAGGGTGTCAACACCCTCCTGATCGTTGGTCTTGACAACAACCAGATCCAGCTCGTCGCCCTCTTTAACAAGGTCTTCCATCTTGGCGTTGGGGTCATGGCTCATCTCGCGCAGGGGCACAATGCCGGTGTGCTTGGAGCCGTCGACACCGACGATGCACTCCGTCGGGGAAACGCTGATGACCTTGGCTTTTACGATCTTTCCGGTGTAAACATTTGCATTGGCTTCAGTAGCTTTGAGCATCTCCTCGAAGCTCATGTCGTCACGGATCTCTTCACTCATACTGTTAAGTACCTCCTCAATTATAGACGAAGGCGTTGAAGCCCCGGCTGTCACGCCCACACGCGCCGCACCAGCAAGCCATGCAGGGTCGAGTTCATCAGCAGTCTCGACGTTGATGGCCTTGGTATGCCGCGCGGCGACCTGTAACAGCTTTTGGGTATTGGAAGAATGATGACCACCAATGACGACCATGTGATCGCATTTTTGGCTGAGGTCTTCCGCTTCCTGTTGCCTCGCCCACGTCGCATTACATATTGTATCAAAAATTCTGGCTTTTGTACACTCTTTTTTTAAAAAAGCTTTGCAATTTTCCCAACTTTCCACGCGAAATGTCGTTTGCGCGACGACGTAGATGGATTCTTGTTGCAAAAGTGTGGGGAGCAATTTTTGCAGCTCCTCCAGATTGGCAAAAACCTGCACAGGGCCGCTTGTATGGCCGACAATTCCCTGTACTTCGGGGTGGTCTGCGTCGCCTGCAACAAGCAAAAGCGCACCGTTTTTGTCCGCTTCCATCGCGATTTTATGGATTTTTGCAACAAACGGGCAGGTGGCATCGTGATACGCCAGGCTGCGTGTGCTTATTTTATCATAGACGCTTCTGGGCACGCCATGGCTGCGGATGATGACCTCATACCCGTCGGGCACAGCGTCAATATCCGGGCAGGTCACAGCGCCCTTCGCCTCCAGGTCGGCCACGACCTGGGCGTTGTGGATCAATGGGCCGAGGGTCGCAACCTTGCGTCCCTGCGCCAATAAATCATAAGTCAGCTTGACCGCGCGGTCCACACCGAAGCAGAAGCCGGCGGTTTTGGCACGGATGATCTCCATAGATAAGCTCCTTTTGTAAACTCCTTGCCTCCCTCTGCGAGACAGACTCCCCCGAAACGGGGGAGATGGCGCTTGCGCCAGAAGGGGAGCAGTGGCCCCGCAGGGCCGGAGGGAGAGAGCCGTGTCTTTATCCGAAGCTTCTGGCCTCGGCAAAGCTCTCTCCCCTATCGCCTGCGGACGGAGCCCCCTCCCAGAGGGGGCCAAGGGGAATGTCATTCCGGCAGCTGCGGCTTGTCGTCCGGTGCAGCGGGTTCCTCCGCTGCCGTTTCGGCCAGGCGCACAGCAAAGGCGTTGTCGGCCAGCAGCTGCTCCAGCTCGTCGCGCAGGCGGTTCTTCATACGGCGCAGCTCCGCCATTTTGTGGCTCTGGTCCCTGATCTGCAGGTCCGCGGCGGGGATCGGCTCGCCAAAGACGATGCGCACCTTGCAGAAAAGGTGCAGCCTGCCGTCCTTGGTGCCGTAGATGATGCGCACAGGCAGCATGTCCGCACCCGAGGCGGCGGCGATCACAAATGCGCCGCTCTTGATCACGCCCAGCTTGCCGGTCTTTGTGCGGGTCCCCTCGGGGAAGATCATGATGCCCGTACCATTTTTGCACTCGTTCGTCAGCTTTTCGACGGTGGTGGTGTCGCCCTTGCCGCGCTCGATGGAAACAGCGCCCATGCAGCGCAGGAACCAGCCGGCCAGCGGATTTTTGAACAGCTCCTCCTTGGCCAGAATGCGCAGCCGCTTCCAGTCAAATATCGTTATAGCGATCAAGACAGGGTCAAGGTTGGCAATGTGGTTCGGTGCGATGACGTAGGCGCGCCCATCGCGGACGGCCTTCAAATTCTCGCGCCCGATGATCTCGAACCGGAACAGAAGGTGGGCCAGCACCCAGACGATGGGCAGCAGAATCCAGTATAAAAGCATCGTCAGCCCCCTTAGATGTGCGCAAGAATCGTGCGCTTGAGCAGGTCAAAGCTCTCCTGCAGGCCGATGCTGCTTGTGTCCACCAGAATGGCGTCGTCGGCCTGTTTGAGCGGGGCCACGGCGCGGTGGCTGTCCTGGTAGTCGCGCTGCCGGATGTCGGCCAGCACGGTGGCAAAGTCCGCGGGCTGGCCCTTCTCGGCCAGCTCCTTGGCGCGGCGCTGGGCGCGGGCCTCGGCGCTGGCGGTCAGGAAGATCTTGACCGTGGCGTTGGGCAGCACAACGGTGCCGATGTCGCGGCCATCCATCAGGATGTTCTGGCTTTCGGCCAGGCCGCGCTGGGTATCCAGCAGGAAGCTGCGCACCGCGGGGTGTGCGGCCACGGCGGACGCAGCCATGCCGATCTCCTCGGCGCGGATGGCCGTGCTGACGTCCTCGCCGTTTAAATAAATGTGCTGCGCACCGTCGATCAGGCGGATGCCGAGCTTGATCTGCGGCAGCAGTGCGGCGACAGCGTCGGCGTCATGCGGGTCAACGCCCGCACGGACGGCGTACAGGCCGATGGAGCGGTACATGGCACCGGTGTCAACGTAGACATAGCCGAGGTCTTTGGCGAGGGCCTTGGCGAGACTGGATTTACCGGCCCCGGACGGGCCGTCGATTGCGATGGAAATCATAGTTATCATCCTTTTAAATAGAATCGTCTTTGGCTTCTCCCTTTGGGGGAGAAGCTGCCGCCCGCAGGCGGCTGATGAGGGGAGAGCTTGCGGAGGCTGCCCGTTAGAGGGTTACCGCCGCAGAGCCGCAGGCCGGGCATGCCCAGCCCCTACCGGGTGGTTTCTCCTTCCCGTGCGGCTGCCGTAAGGTCTGCCCTCATCCGGCCCTGCGGGGCCACCTTCCCCCTCGGGGGGAGGCTGGGGTTACAGCGCCTTGGCTGCCGCCACGGCGGTTGACCAGGCGATTTGCAGGTTATACCCGCCGGTGCGGGCGTCCACGTCGAGGACCTCCCCGGCAAAGTACAGGCCCGCGCACAGCTTGCTGGCCATCGTCTTGGGGTCTACCTCACGGACATCGACGCCGCCGGCGGTGATGACGGCGTGCTCTTTATCACCCAGTGCGCTGACCGGTACCTGCCAGTGCTTGCACAGGTCAACGAGCGCCTGCTTCTGCTCCCGCGTGATCTGCGCGGCCTTCGTGGCGGGGTCGATGCCCCACTTTTCGACGGCGACGGGGCGCATCGAGTTGGGCAGCAGCTTTGCCAGCGCCCCCTGCGCACTGTGGCTGCCCTGCTCCGCAAAGTCGCGGGTCAGGCGGTCATAGAGCGTTTTTTCATCCAGCGCAGGCTTTAAGTCAAACTCACAGATATAGCGGTGCTTCGTTATATCCTCAATGTAGGTGCTGGCCGACAGGACGAGCGGCCCGGACAGGCCGAAGTGGGTGAACAGCGCCTCGCCCTGCTCGGTAAACAGCGCCTTGCCGTCGCAGAGCAGCGTCAGCGTAACGTTGCGCAGGGCCAGGCCCATCATGCGGCGGCAGGCCGGGTCGGGGCTGACCAGACTGCACAGGCTGGGCTGCGGCGGCATGATCGTGTGTCCCGCCTGCCGTGCCAGCCTGTAGCCGCTGCCGTCGCTGCCGGTGGCCGGATAGCTGATGCCGCCCGTGGCGATCAGCGTGTTTTCTGCCCGCAGCGTCTCGCCGCGGTCCGTCACAGCACCCTTGCAGACGCCGTCCTCGATGACCAGCTTCTTTGCGCTGCCGCGCACAAATTCCGCATCGCGTGCATAATCGCGCAGCGCGGCCAGCACGTCGGCGGCGCGGTCACTCCGGGGAAATACCCGCCGCCCGCGCTCGGTTTTGAGCGGCACGCCGAGCGACTCGAACAGCTCCATGGCTGCCGACGGCGGGAAAGCGTAAAGGCTCGAATACAAAAACCGCCCGTTATGCCGCACATAGGGCAGAAACTCCCGCACGTCGCTGTCACTTGTGACGTTGCAGCGTCCCTTTCCGGTGATAAGCAGCTTTTGGCCCGGTCCCTTGGGGTTGTGCTCCAGCACGGTCACGGTCAGCCCGCGGGCACAGGCGGCCCCGGCTGCCATCAGGCCCGCCGCGCCGCCGCCGATGACCAGTAGATCTGTCATGCGTTCTCCCTTCATTTGTCAGTTTTTCTCGGTCTGCCGTACAAAAGCAGCCCGGCAAATGCGTACAGGACCAGCAGCGGATGCACCGTTGCCAGGTACATCGTGCTGGTGCCGATGCCGAAGCTGGACACCTCGACAAAGGCGATCATGGCACAGCGCAGCAGCGCAATGCCGAAGATGCCGAACAGCAGCAGCCACGGCACAACGGTCTGTGCCGTGCATTTTTGACGCCGCTGCGGCAAAAGCTCTGCCAGCTGGCACAGCACGGCGCAGAGCACGCCCACCGTAAGCAAAATACTGCAGACCCGCGTCCAGCCCTGCATGACGGCAAAGACCGTCTTTTGGTACGGGCTGTAGTAGGGCGTGTCCTCCCCCGCGTTGGCGGCGCTGTTGAAGCCGCAGTGCAGGTAGCCGGACCAGGCAGCAAAGTCGTCCTCGGTGCCGATGGACCGCAGCGTCTCATAGGGCGCACAGTCCCGCAGGCCCAGCACATGCCAAAAGCCGTTCCAGGTCTCGGCCAGCGTCGAAGGGACGTAAGCCGCCGAGATCGGCTGGCTCGTCGCCACGCGCCTGCCGGTGCGGCTGGGCAGTGTGCCCGCGTCGCAGGCGGCGTTGATCTTATCGGCCACAGTCTGCCAGTAGGCGTCGGCGGTCTTAGCGTCGGCGTAGATGCCCTCAAACTGCGCGGCGCGGCGGATGGCCCAATAGAAGCTGCCCGCGCGGTAGTCGTCGAGATTTGGGTCGCGGAAATCATTCTGCAGCTGGGCGTCCTCCTCCAGCCAGTAGGCCAGCGGCCCCAATTCCGGCACAGCGTCGTAAATTTTCTCGCGGGCGTCGGCGGGCACGGAGAGGTAGGGCGCGGTGCTGTCGGTGTCCACGCGCATCATCGCGCCCATGGCCGCGGCAAAGGAGCCTTCCGAAAAGTCGGACAGCGCAAACACGCCGTAGTGTGTGTAATTGAGGGTGCAGAAGGTCAGCACGCCGACGCCGAGCATGACATACGGGATGACCTGCGCGGCCAGAGCCTTCCAGCGGCGCTTGCCCGCCAGCACCACGGCCACAATGACGGTGGCCGCCGCGGCGAACGGCAGCAGGAACAGCCCGGCGTCCTCGCGGTCCAGATAGCCGCAGGCCAGACCCGCACCCGCCGCAGCCAGCCACGGCCAGAGCGGCTTTTCCGGCGTGAACACCGCGCGCAGCGCCATGCCCGCCATACCCGCAAAGAAGTACAGACACAGCGCCGGAAAGATGTTGTCCCGGTAGACGCGCAGCGTGTAGGCCGCCCAGCTCGACGGCAGAAACGCCAGCGCCGCAAACAGACCAAGCGTCAGCACGCGGCCCTGTGCGGGGTCTTTTTTGCGCCACAGCGTTGAAAATGCAAACGCCGCCAGCAGCGCTGCCCCGCACCAGAGCGCCGCGCCGCTGATAAGATACGGCAGGTGCAGCGCGTGCAGCAGTGCCAGCCACACCGGGAAGAACATGGCCTTGGACAGCGTCAGATAATCATACGCGCCCAGCCACTGCCCGGCTGTGATATGGTTGGCCGCGCGGAACATCAGCTCGTCGTCCAGCGGCGCACCGCCCACCCAGATGTACGCCTGCTGAAAGCCCGTCAGCGCCAGACGCAGGCAGACCAGCAGGGCGCAGAGCACCCAGAAAGCGCGGCGGGACAGCCGCGGGCGAAAATGCTTCATCGGTAACTTCCTCATGCGTTATTTTTGCAGCTTCTCAATGCTTTCCACAAGATATTTCTGCTGCCTGAACGTCAGATTTAAGAGCAGCGACAGATACTTGACGACGATGGTCAGCACGGCGAACAGCCCCGCAAACCCGACGGTGATGACGAACATCGTCGTCGTCCAGCCCTCTACCGGGTGGCCGGTGGCGAAGATGACGAGGGTATAGATCAGCTCGGCCAGCGCCAGCGCCATCATGCAGAGCGTGACAGTCACGCTGGCCTTGAAGCCGAAGTTCGTGTAGAGCGTCAGGCTGTCCAGCGCCAGATTGAACCGGCCCTTCTGCTTAACGGTCAGCTGGCCGTCAAATTCCAGATCGACCATCCGTAAGCCGCTGGCCGCGTAGGCCGCCTTGCGGTAGGGCAGGTGCGTGCTGGACGCATGGACGCGGTTGATGGCGCGGCGCGTCACCAGACGGAACGCGTCGGTGCGCAGGCGGTAGGCGCTCTGGGAGTGGGCGTTGAACACCTTATAAAACAGGCTGCTCCCGCCGCGCACGGTGCGCGGGCAGACCGACACAATATCGCTGCCGTCCAGCGCCGCCCTGTATGCCTGCATAATAAGCGGCGGCGCGTAGCAGAGCTCGGTGGAGTCGAACTCATAGACATAGTCGCCGATGGCGGCATCGAGGCCGGCGTTCATGGCGTCCTCAAGCCCGTGGTAGATGCTCATGTGCAAAATCGTCAGCGGGGCGTCCTGTTCCCTGCCCCAGGCGCGCAGCTGTTTGACCGTGTCTTCGGTGCAGGCGTCGTCCACGACGACCAGCTCATATTGTTTAAAGTTGGCGTCCAGCTCTGCGGCCACCGTGCGGCAGAATTCCACGGCGCGCGCGCCGTCGTTGTGCAGGTAAACGACTGCCGAAATAAAATTGTTGTCTTTAAGCATCATACATCCAATACCTCGTCCAGGTCGTATACCGTGTTGATCTTGCCGGACAGCACGCTGACGAGCTTCGGCTCGTCGTTCATCACGCGGACCACCGTCGGGCGCGAGTCGTCGATCTCGCTGGCCTTTAAGATGGGCTTCATGCTGAACAGGCTGCTGTGATAGGCAAAGCCGTATTCTTCCTTTAAATACTTGCGGGCCAGCTGGCTCATGTAGGGCCAGGCGCTTTGCGGCTTGGCCGGGCACTCATTGCAGTTGTACAGGCTGCCCGGCTTACACACGCCGCCGCATTCCTGCTGGCACGGGAAGGTCGCAACGCTGTCATAGCTCGTCTCATGCGGGGTGAAGGTCACGCTCGTCAGGCTGTGCAGGCCGGTCCGGCCGAAGGGCATCAGGCTGAAAAACGGCCCGTCCATGACCGTGATGCCGGTGTTTTTCAGGCTTTTGTCCACGGTGCACAAAATGATCTCGCACTTTTCGTACTTAATGCCGAACGGCGGCAGGCCGAGCATGGCGTGTACGTCGTTGACGCCCGCATAGGTCGCGTTGAGCAGGTAGGGCGCTTCGGCGGTGATGTCCCCCGCCTGTACGCGCCACGCGCTGCCGACCTTCTCGATGGCCGTCGGCTTGTGGCTGTACAGTACCTCAACGTTGGGCAGTGCGGCGAGCTGCTCCAGAAACCAGCGCTTGAGTATCTGCGCATCGTAGGTGTACTCGGTGGTCAGGAACGCGCCGTCGCAGAGACCCGGGTTGAAGTAGCGCTCGGGCGCAACGTCGTCGCAGCGGATGCCTGCCGCCGCGCAGAACCGGCGGAATTCCGCCGCGTTCGTCCAGGAGAAGTGCGCACTGGTGGCGTAGACCTGGTCAAACTCGGTGTGCAGGCAGAAGCCGTAATCATTGCAGAACCGCTCAAAATAGTGGGCGGACTTGATGGCCGTGGAGTAACTGCGCGGGTAGTGGTAGCCCATGTGGACACGGGCCTGGTTGATGTAGGTCGCGCGCATGAAGGGCGCGGGGTCGCGCTCCAGCACAAGGACGCGCTGCCCCGCCGCGCCGCATTTCTGCGCCGCGTACAGGCCGTACAGCCCCGCGCCGAGGATGATTTTATCGTAGGTCATAGAGCGTTTCCCCTTTTTACATTCCTTCGGACGATTGCCGGGCGGATATGAGACCCGCCCCGGCATTGTAGGGGTCGATGCTCGTCATCGACCCGGGCACTTTGCGGCTGCCGCCAAGTGCCGCGGGCGAGCACTGCTCGCCCCTGCATCTTTGCAAAATAGAACTTACGGATTATACTTCCCCGCCAAGGCATTCAGCAGGACCTTCATCAGGTCGCTGTTGCCCTTGAAGCCGCTGATCTTCGTCGGCGTCTTGCCGGTGGCAGGGTAGGCGCGGGTCACGGGGACCTCGCAGGCCTTCAGGCCCAGCTGCGTCGCGCGGATGCTTAAATACGCCAGCAGCTCATACCCGCCAAAGACATCGCGCAGCGGGCGGACATCCGGGTGGGTCAGGTACTCGCGGCTGTAGGCGCGGTAGGCGTTGGTCGTATCGGTGAACCACTGGTGCGCCCCCAGGCTGACGAGCGGCGCGTGGATGAGCCGCACGGCGGCATAGCGCACCGGCGGCGTGTTGATGGCTTGGCCGCCGCGATCTGTTTTGCGATCGTGAACATTTCCACATA
>ERZ838839.3212-NODE-3212-length-10731-cov-17.821937_pt1 | contig 10731 bp, 10 predicted proteins | sample MGYA00519909_ERZ838839 | MGnify/ENA primary metagenome ERZ838839 (study PRJEB31850, sample SAMEA3708843) | human gut metagenome | biome: human gut; feature: human-associated habitat; material: faeces | place: China | collected 2014 ... | reverse complement strand
GGGGGGGGGGGGGGGGGTATTGATTCGCCCCGTCCGGCCTCTCAGCGGGCAGCAGCCTTTATCCTGACTGCCGCAATGCTCACCACCCTTGCCGCCCCGGCCTTTGCAGGGACATGGGACATCGAAAAAGGTGACATCACTGTGAAAGCAGGCGAGACCGGCAACGACGTCACCCAGAACAATGAGACCACCTACGGCGACACCGGCACCGTCATCACCGGCGAGTCGAAGGAGAACACCGTCACCATCGACACCTCCGAGGGCAACGTGGACGTCACCTTCGACGACCTGAACATCGACGCCAGCAGCCGGAGCGAAGCCGCCGTAAGCGTGACCGGCAAGGGCGATACCAATATCGAGCTGGATGGCAGCAACAAGCTGCAAAGCGGCCGTGATCACGCTGGTTTGGAGCACAACCAGACCGTAGGCAGCGAAGGGAATGTGACCAGCGGCAAGCTGACCATTCAGGACGACAACGATAAAGCTGGCAGTCTGGACGCTACCGGTGGTCGCGGCGGTGCAGGTATCGGCGGCGGCATGAGTAAGGACGGTCAGGCAACCATTACTGGCGGCACCATCACCGCTAATGGCGGCAAGCTTGCCTCCGGCATCGGCGGCGGTGCGGGCAGCAGAATCGGCAAAATCATCGGCAGTGGCGATGTAGAGATCACCGGCGGCACCATCACTGCCACCGGCAATAGCGGCGGTGCTGGCATTGGCGGCGGACTGAGCGGCGACGGCAATGTTCGCATCAGCGGCGGCACCATTATCAGTGCCGTCTCCGATGGTTCTGACTACGGCGGCGCTGGCATCGGCGGCGGCCATGGTGGCGGCGGCCATGTAACCATTACCGGCGATGCAACCGTGAAAGAGGCACAAGGTTTTGGCGGCGGTGCTGGCATCGGCAGCGGCATCTACGGTCCGATTGGAGATGTAGAAATCTCCGGTAATGCCAACGTCGAACGCGCCATCGGTAGCGATTTGGGCGCTGGAATTGGTGCCGGTTATGGTGAATCGGGCTTCCCCAACGTCGGCAAAGTAACCATCAAAGACAACGCCAAAATCGGCCTTGCACAGGGCGGCGCAGGCGCTGCCGGTATCGGCGGCGGCTATTACGAAAGCTACATTCCTGAGGAGGATACTTCCTCTTCTGGCGTGGGCGACGTGACCATTGAGGGCAACACCACGGTCAACGCTATCGGCGGCGAGGGTGCCGCAGGCATCGGCGGCGGTGTGAATGCACTCACGGTCGGCAGCAACGACGGCAACAAAATCACCATCCGCGGCAACGAGACTGGTACTCCCACTGTGAATGCGACCGGCGGCGCAGCCTTGACCGATGAAGACGGCAATAAAGTCGGCCCCGGCGGCGCAGGCATCGGCAGCGGTGCGGGCGACGCCAAGGCAAACATCACCCTCGAGGGCAAAGTGACCATCACAGCCACCGCTGGAAAAGACAATGTTGCCATCGGCGACAAGAACGGCGAGCAGGAGTTCAACGGCCTTGCTGAGGGCAGCTCCATCACCCGCTACGACTCCAAGGGCAACGGCATCACCCTTCCCACCGACCCCGGCCACCCTGTGCCTGCCCCTGTGCCTGCCCCTGTGCCTGCCCCTGCGTCCCCCTCCTCTTCCGGCGGCGGCTCTGCGGGCGCCTCTGTGCAGGAGTCGGTCTTCCCGGGCCTCGTCGTCACCGACAAGGACGGCCAGCGCATCTCCTACACCAGCACCCAGAGCGGCAATACCCTCACCGTCTGCGTCGGACGGTTCACAGCCTCCCTCCGCATCTCGCTGGCCGCCCTGCGTCAGCTGCGGGCTGAGGGCATCGAGACCATCACCTTCCAGACCATCCTCTGCTCCACCACCCTCTCGGTGGACGAACTGCTGGCCATGGGCGGTGAGGACGCCGAGATCGTTCTCGCCCACCACATCCGTTCTTCCACGCTCACGGTGGGCGGCAAGGCCGTGTAAGGCTCCCTTGTTCCCCGATGATTTTTGTGGTACACTAATCGCAGAAATCTATAAAAATCGAGGGAAAGTAACTTATGGCTGGCGACCTTCATACTCATTCCACCTGTTCTGACGGCTCTGTCCCCATCCACCGCCTGCCCCTGATGGCGGCGCGGCTGGGGCTGAGCGCTCTGGCCCTCTCGGACCACGACACCACACTCAGCGCCCAGTACGCCTACGACCACCCGGTGCAGGACGGCGTGCGGCTCATCCCCGCCGCCGAGCTCACCGGCTACGACTTCCAGCGCAGCCACCGCGTCCACATTCTGACCTTCTGGCCCGACCCCGACAGCCCCGCCCTGCGGCGGCACTGCGACATCATGCGCCAGCGCCGCAACGAGTGCGCGTTGCAGAGCTGCCGGGAGATCGAGGCGCTCTACCCCCAGTTCCGCACCGAGCAGGCGCTGGAATATGCGCAGGACAGCGGCGTCCTCTTCAAGAGCGGCATCATGCAGGCGCTGCAGCAGCTGGGCCTGTGCGACGGCATCTACACCGGGCTTTATCACGAGTTGTTCGGCTGGGAGCCGCGGGGCAAGTGCCTCCACTCCCCCACTTACCCTCCGGTGCGGGAGGTGCTGGCCACGGCAAAGGCCGCTGGTGCCGTGGTGGTGTTTGCCCACCCGACGGTGTACAAAAGTATGCCCCTGCTGCGGGAGCTGGTGGCCGAAGGGGCCATCGACGGCATCGAGGTGCATCACCCCCGCAACAGCCCCGAGGACAGGACCGAGTGCGCTGAGCTCTGCAAGAAGCACGACCTCATCGTCACCGGCGGCAGCGACTTCCACGGCGCGAACCACGGCAAGCCCCACCCGGTGGGTGCCTGCGTCACCGAGGACGACCAGATCGCGCGCATCGAGGCACTGGCCCGCCAGCGCCGGGGCGGCGCTCTGTGACCGGGTCACATTGACTTCCTCGTCTGACAAGGATATAATAAAAATGTTATGCGAGTCCGCTCGCCTGTCAATCGGATATAAAGAGAGGAAGTTTGAATATGAGCAAGTCTTTCAGCTACCCCAACAAGGGTACCTGCTCCAAGGAGACCCACATCGTGCTGAACGATGACCACACCATCGAGTCCATCGAGGTCATCGGCGGCTGCAACGGCAACCTGAAGGGCATCAGCCGCCTGCTCAAGGGCATGAAGGCTGAGGACGCCATCGCCCGCATGGAAGGCACCACCTGCGGCCCCCGCCCCACCAGCTGCCCTGACCAGATCGCACAGAACCTCAAGCGCGCTCTGGCTGAGCTGTAAGTCACAGTCCGTTCAAAAGACCACCGTTCCGCCCTTATTTCCTGCGGGCAGAACGGCGGTCTTTTTGTTTATCGCAATTTTCAAAAATAGTGCCTATCGAAACGGCATCTTTGCGATATGCAATTCAACGCTGTTGCTGCTGCACTAAAAAGTTGAATTGCTATCCGACCAAAATCGAGCCAAAAAGCGGTTGACAAAACCCGTGTCCTTTGCTACAATAAATGAGTAAACGCAGGGTTAGCTCATCCGGTAGAGCGACTGCTTCCCAAGCAGTAGGCGGCGGGTTCGAGTCCCGTATCCTGCTCCACAAAAAGAGCGCTGATTCGTCAAGAATTGGCGCTTTTATCATTTTGGCAAGTCTAAAACTGAGAGGGACGTCATGATTTTTGTACCCCTTCTGCACTATTTCAAGTGCAAGAATCAATACAGCGGCAACGAAGACGGGATGCGCTATCTGCTCTCGCCCGGCAAGCGCAGCGTGCCTGACCCGGACGGCGGCGAGGGCGCACAGAAAGAGGAAGCCATCCTCACGGTGGACATCTGGCCCGACCCCTGGGCGCTGGACCGCACCGACCCCGCCCTGCGCCGGCAGATGGTCTTTCCGCTGACGGACGAGGGCCGGGCCGCAGCGGCAGAGTATCTGTCCTCTGCCTACAGCTCTGACCTGGCGCTCTGGAAGCAGCGGCCCTCCATCCTGGACTGTGAGCCCTGGTCACCGCCGCCGAAGGACGAGGACGCAGAAAGCGGGGAAAGCAAATGATATACCGTCTCAAAGAGCTCAAGGGCGACACCATCCCGGTGCCGCAGCTCATCTTTTCCAAGCTGGGCATCGCCGAGGAATACAACGTCCGGGTGGCGCTGTATGTGCTGGCTACCGGCGTTACCGACCCCGAAAAAATTTGTGCCGACCTTAAACTGCGCAGCCGCATCTCTGCCGAAAGCGCCCTCTCCTTCTGGGCCGGTGCGGGGCTTCTCGAGCGCTACGACGAGAACGCCGCGCCGGGAGCAGAGCCCTCTGCTCCTGCCCCCATGACCTGGGCGGAGATCGCCGCCGCAAGCCGCACCGACCCCATGATCTCGAGCCTCATCGACTGCGCTCAGACCGGCTTTGCCCGCCCGCTGACCCACAGCGAGATGGAAAAGCTGGTCAACCTCTACGTACAGGAGGGCTTTGCCCCCGAGACCGTCATGCTCTGCGTGGCCTATGTGGCCAGCCGGGGCAAGCGAACGATGGCCGCCGTCCTCCACGAGCTGAAAGTCTGGCGGGCCGAGGGCGTGGAGACCGGCGAACAGGCCGACGCCCACCTCAAGCTGCTGGCCCTCCGCCAGACCCGGGAACAGTATGTTGCCTCCCTGCTGGGCATCCCGGACAGCGAGCTCACCCTCGGCGGGCGGAAAGCCATCGCCCGGTGGTATGAGGTCTACGGCTACGATGACGCCATGGTGCAGGAGGCCGCTGTGCAGGCCGGGCCGAAGCGCGACCTGTGGTACTGGAACAGCATCCTCAAGACCTGGAACGCCAAGGGTCTGCGCAATATCCACGATGTACGCACTCCGGTGGCCGCTGCCGGAGCCAGCCGGAACATCCGGGTAGATCGCGAGACCCCCAGCGGCAACGACTTCCTCAAGAACGCTGCCCGCCGCCGCACCCTCAAGAAAAAGTCCGAGTGACCCCCGGCATAAGGAGACACTATGCGTACCAAAAACGAACTGTATCAGGAAGCCCTGCGCACCGTCGCCCGCCGTCGTCAGACCGCACGGGCCAAAGCAGAGGACGCCCGCGCTGAGGCCGAGGCTGCTGTCCCCGGGCTGCGCCACGCCGAAGAAGAGGTGCGGGTGCGGGGCATCCGCTGCGCACTGGCCGGTGCGGCGGGCAAGGACCGCACCGATGCCGCTGCGGCCCTCACCGATGCCCGCAAAAAGCTGGCCGACCTGCTGGCCTCCAGCGGCCGTCCCGCCGACGCACTGGAGCCGCACTTCACCTGCAGGCTCTGCGAAGACACCGGCATTGTGGACGGCCACACCTGCAGCTGCGTCCACAAGGTGATGCAGCAGCTCCGCCGGTCGGAGATCGAGGCTCTGTCCAGCCTCTCCATTTCCAGCTTCGATACCATGGAGCTGCGCTACTATCCCGCCCGGATGGACGCCTCCCTCGGCGAGCCGGTGCGGAGTTATATGTCCACCCTTCTGGACGACCTGCGCGGCTACGCCGACGAATTCGATACCACCAGCGAGAGCCTGATGCTCCTCGGCAACGCCGGTCTGGGCAAGACCCATGCCGCTCTGGCCATCGCCGGAGAGGTGCTTGAAAAAGGCTTCGACGTCATCTATGTGTCCAGCCCCGACTTCTTCTCAAAGCTCGAGGCCCTGCACTTCGGCTCCGACCCCGCCGGGGAGGAAGAGATGCTTCTGCGCACCGCCGCCGGGGCCGACCTGCTCATCCTCGACGACCTGGGTTCCGAGTTCAACTCCAGCTTCCTCATCAGCACCCTTTACAGCCTGCTGAACAACCGTCTGGGCGCGAAACTGCCCACCATCGTCACCACCAACATCACCGACGGCGCTCTGCTGGAAAAGCTCTACACCGAAAAAATCTCCAGCCGCCTCTCCTCTTTTGTCCCCTTCCTCTTTATGGGCGACGATATTCGGGCGCAGAAGGCAGAAGAAACGTAAACAGGATAGAAGTCAAAGAGAGTTCTTCTTTAGGAAAGGAATTTCAAATATGGGAATCGTAGTCATCGGCGCAGTTTTCGTGGACATCAAGGGCTATCCCTTCTCCACCTACATCCCCGGCGGACGGAACGCCGGCCGCATTGAACAGGTGCATGGCGGTGTGAGTCGGAACGTGGCGGAGGACATCGCCAATGTGGAGCTGCGCCCCACCTTCGTGGGTCTGGTGGACGACACCGGCATGGGTCAGGACGTCATCGATAAACTGGACAACCACAAGGTCAACACCAGGTACATCCAGAAGGTCCCCGATGGCATGGGTACCTGGCTGGCCATCTTTGACAACGACGGCGACGTCCACGCTGCCATCTCCAAGCGCCCTGACACCACCCCGCTGACCACCCTGCTGGAGGAGAAAGGCGACGAGATCTTCAAGGACTGCGACGCCATCGCCATCGAGCTGGACCTCGAGAAAGACACGGTCAAGCAGGTGCTCCGCTATGCCAGGAAATACAACAAAAAGGTCTTTGCCGCAGTCTCCAACATGAGCATCGCCATGGAGCGCCGCGACTATCTGCAGCAGATCGACTGCTTCGTCTGCAACCAGCAGGAGGCCGGTCTGCTCTTCTCGGACGACTACGAGCATCTCACCCCCAGCCAGATGGCTCAGGTACTGGCCCGGAACGTCCACAGTGCCAACATGCCCAGCATGGTGGTGACCATGGGCGGTCAGGGTGCCGTGTACGCCAAGCACACCGGCGAGTGCGGCGTCGTACCCGCCAAGAAGGTGGACGTCATCGACACCACCGGCGCAGGCGACGCCTTCTTTGCCGGCACGGTCATCGGCCTGACCTACGGCAAGAATCTGGCCCAGTCCTGTGAGATCGGCAGCCGCCTGGCCGCGTCGGTCATCTGCATCACGGAGAACGTCTGCCCCCGCTTCCGCCCGCTGGAATTCGGGCTGGATGTGCCGGTGGTGGATTGACGCTGCTCCCTCTGAGCACAGGAGCTTCTGCTTCTTATCGAAAAATCGGTTGAATCCCCTCCCCGGCTGTGATACACTGGGGATATTGAATTTGTGAAAAGAGGAAAATCCAATGAATCAAAAACAGCACAAGCGAAGCGCCTTTTCGGGCAAGATCGGCTTCGTTCTCTCCGCAGCAGGCGCGTCGGTGGGCCTCGGCAACATCTGGCGCTTCCCCTATCTTGCGGCCAAGTACGGCGGCGGCATCTTCCTGCTCATCTACATCATCCTCGCCTTCACCTTCGGCTACACCATGATCGTTGCCGAGACGGCGCTGGGCCGGATGACCAGGAAAAGCCCGGTGGGCGCATTCGCCGCCGTCCGCAAGGGCAAGCGCTCCTTCGGTGGCTGGATCAATGCCATCATCCCCATCCTCATCGTGCCTTATTACTCGGTCATCGGCGGCTGGGTCATCCGGTATCTGGCCGACTACGTCAGCGGCCACGGCAGTGAGCTGGCCACAGACGGCTACTTTTCGGCCTTCATTTCCAGCGGCGCTTCGGCGGAGATATGCTTTGTCATCTTTACCATCTTCACCCTCGCCATCATCTTTGCAGGCGTGCGCAACGGCGTGGAGCGGGTCTCCAAGGTGATGATGCCCATCCTCGTGGTGCTGTCCGTCATCATCGCGGGCTACTCCGTCACCCGCCCGGGCGCGCTGGAGGGCGTGAAGTATTTCCTCGTGCCGAATCTCTCCAACTTCTCCTGGATGACCGTCGTGACCGCCATGGGGCAGATGTTCTACTCCCTCTCCATCGCAATGGGCATCCTCGTCACCTTCGGCTCCTACATGAAGAAGGACGTCTCCATCGAGGAGTCCACCGAGAACGTGGAGATCTTCGACACGGCCATTGCCATCATGGCGGGCCTGATGATCATTCCGGCGGTCTTCTCCTTCTCGGGCGGCGACCCGGACACCCTGCAGGCCGGCCCGGCCCTTATGTTCATCACCATCCCGAAGGTCTTTGAGAGCATGGGCCTCGGCACCGTGGTGGGCATCCTCTTCTTTACGCTGGTACTGTTTGCCGCCGTTACCAGCTCCATCGCCCTGACGGAAAGCGCTGTCTCCACCTTCGAGGACGAGCTGGGCTGGGACCGTAAGCAGGCCACCGTCCTCATCGGCATCATCATGCTGGTGCTGGGCAGTCTGTCGGCTCTGGGCTACGGCCCGCTGGCCCGGTTCACGGTCTTCGGGATGCAGTTCCTTGACTTCTTCGATTTCCTTACCAACTCGGTCATGATGCCCATTGCAGCCATCACCATCTGCCTGCTGGTGTCCCGGGTCATCGGTGTGGAGAAGATCGAGGAAGAGGTCACGCTGGAAGGCAAGCCCTTCCGCCGCAAGCGCATCTTCAACTTTATGATAAAGTACCTCTGCCCCATCTTCGCGGCCATCATCCTCATCAGCTCGGTGGCAAACGCGCTGGGCGTCATCTCCATGTAAGCAGACAACAAAAAGCGCTGGAAGCCTTTACACCGCTTCCAGCGCTTTTCTTATGCTCGTTTCAGGATGCTCTTTATCTCGTCCAGATTCTTTACAAAATAAATGCCGCTCTGCCGCTCGGGGCTGGACAGCCCCATCTTGACCATGTGGGCCAGCAGAGCTTTCAGGCCGGCGTAGTAGCCGTCGAGGTCGTAGAGGATGCAGGGCGCGTCCAGATGACCCAGCGAGACCTTGGACATCACCTCGGCGATCTCTTCCAGCGTGCCGGTGCCGCCGGGGAACGCGATAAAGGCGTCGCCCAGCTCGATCATCCTGGTCTTGCGCTCGGTCATGTCCTGGGTGACGATGAGCCTGGTCAGGCCGTCATACTGCACCTCAGAGTCGATGAAGAACTGAGGCTCGACGCCGGTCACTTCGCCCCCCGCCGTCAGGACGCTGTGGGCCAGGCGGCCCATCAGGCCGCTGCGGGAGCCGCCGTAGACCAGAGCGTTCCCGCTCTCGCCGATCCAGCGGCCCAGTTCCTCCACCGCCTGTTTCAGGGCCGGGTCGCTGCCCTCATTGGCTCCCAGATAGACCGTAATATTCATCGGTATTCCCTCCGTTATCTTGCCCATGTCATTTCCTGATCCGGGCCGCTGTAATCAAACTTACCGTCATTCTTTTCTTCCAGAGCTTTTATCATGTGATACGCAAACTCATTGTAGGGCGTCGGGATGCCCAGCTCTTTGCCCATCCGGATGAGCGCACCCGAGAACATATCGATTTCGGTATGGCGTCCGGCGTCGAGGTCTTGCAGCGTCGAGTAGCGGGCCGAGGGTTTGACGGCGCAGCCCTTGCCGGACACGGCATCCACCTTCTGCATATCGATGCCTTTGGCTGCGGCAATGGCTTCCAGCTCACGGCGGAGACCGTCGCTGATGGCCTTCATATGGACGCTGTCACGGTAGCAGCCTACGCCTGCGCCGAGGATGGCCTGGGGCAGATTGTTGCAGACGTTGAGGCGGAACTTGCTCCACATCTCTTCCCGGATGCAGTCGGTGGCCCGGAAGTGCAGCTCTGTGCCGCCAAACAAAGCCTCCACGGCCTTGACGCGGGGGCTGCCGCAGGGCGGCTCCTTCTCCCCGAAGATGATGCCAACGGTGGTCGCAGGGTCGAAATGGACGCCGTCCGCCTCCTTGTGGGACGCCACTTTGATGAGGGAGTAAAGCAGATGCTCCCCACCCACGGCAGAGGCAATGATGTCCTCGCTGTCCACGCCGTTCATCAGGCTCATGATGGTGGTGCGGGGGCCAGTGACGGCTTTGATGCTGTCCAGTGCGCCGGGCAGTGCGCCGTATTTCAGGCAGACGATGAGAAGGTCGGCGTCATGGGCCTGCCCGGGCGTCCAGACTGCCGGACGGTAGACCCTGCCGTTGATGGCACAGCCTTCTTTTGCCAGACGCTCGCCCCGCGGGCCATCGGCCACCACGCCAAGCTCAATGTCCCTGCGGGCCGAAAGCCCCCAGATGACATAGGAGCCGACCGCACCGGCTCCCAGAACTGCAACTTTTCTGATGTCCATGACCTTCTACCTCACTGTCGTTTTCCAGCCTTTAGCATGAAGCTATTATACCATGCTTTCCTCTTCCGGAAAAGCCCGGAGTGTTTCATTTTTGGACGTCAAAAATCTTTGACTTTTATCGAAAAGTTATAACAAAAGTGTAGAATCTCTCTGGCAAATAGAATCTTTGCCAAAAAAGGGCTTGATTTTTTTCGAAAACGGACTAGAATATCTTCTTGCGGAAAGGTTTCACCTGTACAGCCTTCCGCGAAACTGTTTTTTCAAAAGTAAGGAGATTTTCGATATGAAACTCAAGAATGTTGCTGTTACCGTTGCTGCTCTGGTTCTGGCTGTCAGCATGACTGCCTGCGGCAGCTCTTCTTCTACCGCCGCTTCCACCTCTGAGGCTGCTTCTGCTGCCGCTCAGTCTGAGGCTGCTTCCACCTCTGCCGTGGCCGAGGAGAACAGCGCTTCCTCCGAGGCTGCAAGCGAGGCTGCATCTTCTGAGGTCTCCAGCGAGGCTGCTTCTTCTGAGGCTGCTTCCTCCGAGGTCGCTTCTTCCACTGCCGCCTGAGATCGTCTGGCAGCACCCACCAAAGCATGAGCAAAGGCTCCGGCCTCGCCCCCACCGGGCAGGCCGGGGCCTTTTTTGCCCTGCGGCACAAAGAGACCCCCGGCACCCTGCGGAAGGTGCCGGGGGTCTTGCAATATGGAGGGGGGCGGGGTCATGCGGAAGCTCCGCCTCCGGGGATGGTTAGTCTTTCACCAGTTCGCTGTGGTCTGCCTCCACC
>ERZ838839.3211-NODE-3211-length-10742-cov-2.602321_pt1 | contig 10742 bp, 4 predicted proteins | sample MGYA00519909_ERZ838839 | MGnify/ENA primary metagenome ERZ838839 (study PRJEB31850, sample SAMEA3708843) | human gut metagenome | biome: human gut; feature: human-associated habitat; material: faeces | place: China | collected 2014 ... | reverse complement strand
TGTGAGATAGGATGCTTTATTAAGTGGAAGAAAGTTGCTTCCTTACAATGGCATTTTCACTTTTTCAAAATCTTATTTAATATGAGGAAAGCATTAGGTTGGAAGATTGTTTTTGAGATTATTTTTGGATGGTGGATCTGTGCCGGAACTATGGCACAGACCACTGACTCCATTGCTTATTGGAATACACACACACAGCTTACTCCTTGGCGTATGCCTATGATAAATGCTCCGGTAGAATATATTGATCTTGATCAGGACGGTGACCCAGATATACTTATTACACGTATATTTGGCGATATTCCCGTTATGTGGATAGATGACAATGACAATATGCAATATGGAGATACTGAAGGAGATATGATAGACGATTGTCTGTTGATAGATCTTAATCGCGATGGAATATTTGGTGGGCCTATGGATTTGTGTATCGACTGGGTTGATGAGAATAATGATGGAATTGTTGATCTTCAAGTGGTAGTATCTAACGGAAGAGGGGAGAAATTCGGTTATTTCGACTGGGATGCCGATTTCATGTATATTATAGACTTTAATGAAAAAGATGGTATTCACAATTATATTGATTGGAATCAGATTCGATTAATGTGTTGGGCACACAATGGACATTGCAATTTTTTTACCGATTATCACGGTAATACACTTTTTCTAAAGATGCATGGTTCAACTTTCAACATTGCCGATCTAAGGTATAGTTGGGAAAATCCTTTTATCTTTTTCGATAAAGATGGTGATGGATTATCAGAATTTTCGATTCGAATGGTAGATACTCCTTATTTTCGTCCCAAAGAGGGGGATTCACCACATTTCGAAGATATAGAAAAACGTTATGAAATTAAATTCTCTCAAAAAATAGATTGGGTTGCCTTGTCATGGGATCTGGATAATGATAACTGTCCCGGTAATGAGTTCGATTTTGACATGAGTCTCCATTTTAGAGGGGAAGGATTTGATTATTCAGACCAAGTACATACTTTCAAAAAACTTCGTGGATTGCCCGAAGCAAATAAATTTATTTATGATTCGCGCTGGAGACAACAGACTGAACTAATTTATCCTGACCCTAAAAAAGCATTGGACTTACTTTTTAAACGCGGAAAAGGAAAATACGATCAATGTTGGTTTATATTCGATGAGGATGACGATTGTAATCGCTGGGAAAGGGTAGAATTTTACGAGCCTAAAGATTTATATGCCATTGGTTTGCACAAAGGAGGATTGGATAATAATGCCCAATCAGACGCAATAGGCGATCGCGGAGAATGGGATTTGGACAATTCAGGTGAAGGACATCTTTATGTGGGAACTTTTGATGGGCGTATACATCTTTATGGGGCAGAATGGGGATGTTGGCGAATTGACCAAACAGCCTATAACTTTCAAGGCTTTGGCGGATTATACGACAAATGGAATTATTTTCGGATGAATCCCGATCCGGAGAAATTTGGTTTGGTAAAATACACTGATACTGATAATAATGGATTTATCGATCTTATAGAGTATGATTTGGATGGTGATCGGCATTTTGAAGAACGCATTTTTCTACGGGAACTAGGTATTGACGATCGGAATACAGTTATTGATATTTCCAAACAATCGTATAATGACATGCGTAAACTTTTTAAATCCATATCAGATAATATGTGGAAACAGGCGGAAAAAGTGGTTGAAGTTGCCAAAAAACAACATCTTAATGTAGAATGGTATAACTTTTATCGTCATCCACGTTCAGTACAAGAGCGTTATCAATATGGCTACTGGCTTGCATTCTACCTTTATCATGATATGAAACAGGCAGCTTTGCAAAAAGGGGACAAAGAATTGTCCCAAAAAATAGACAAGGCCTACTATTCAAAAAACTGGAGTTCATTTTAAATAAGTATCATCATGAAAAAAGTTAAATTAATATTGTTAGTATTCAGTAGCATCATGACTATATCCGGTATGGCTTCAAACAATTTATATTTAGCTTTTCCTTTTTCAGACCACGGCGTGCTACAACGAGAAAAACCAATCCCCATTTGGGGAAAAGCAGTTCCTAATGCTACGATAGTAGCTGAGATAGGAGATAACCGAGGATATGGACGTGCAGACAGTACTGGAAAATGGCTCCTTTATTTACCTGCCTGTACCGCAGGAGGGCCTTATGAACTGATCGTTAAAAGTGATAATGAACAAATAAAAAGAAGAGACATTTATATTGGCGAAGTGTGGCTCGCATCAGGACAATCCAATATGGCATGGAAAATGCAAAACGGTGTAGGTCTGAATACAAAGCAGGATATATCTGGTGCGGATTATCCATTGATACGTTTCCTTAATGTTCCGAATGAAACCCACTGTACTCCTATAGAAAAGCTTGTACCCGTTAATTGGGAAATCTGTACCCCAGAACATGTCAAAGGCTTTTCTGCTATCGCGTACTATTTTGCACGGGAGCTTTATCAACGTCACAACGTGCCGGTAGGTATTATCTCCGCATCTTGGGGGGCGACTAATATTGAAGCTTGGATGAGTGCAGACGTACTTCGGACCCATAATACATATGCTAAATGGGTTGAAGAATTTGATACAGACAGTCTAAGATGGCAGAATTACGTATACCAAAGCAAAAAGAATGATCATATACGCGATAGTATCGCTACACAGGCAACACAAGGTATCTGTAAAAAAGTATTTAGTCCCGGTTATAATGATGATAATTGGCCGACGGTGAATATTCCTGTAAATACGAATAAGATGAAGCTTAATAATTATTGGGGAATCACATGGTTGCGTACGAACTTTGAAGTTCCAGTCCATCTTTCCAAGCAATCCTTATTACTTGATGGAAATATCAATGTACAGAACATTCAACTTTGGTTGAATGGAACCAAACTAACTCCACTACCCAATAAAAAGTTCGAATTTCCCGCGCGTCTGCTGAAGTATAAAAACCAGCTTACAGCACGTGTGGTAATTCATTGGGGCAGTGCTTGGTTAGGTACTGATGAGCAACCTCTCATCCTTACCACACAAAATGGTATACAATCATTCAGGTTAAATAATCCATGGAAATTTAATGCCACGCTTGAACCGGAATTACCGGGTTGGCAAAACTATTACAATACGCATACTGTTATTTACAATGCAATGATTTATCCGATAATGCCTTATGGTATGCGTGGAATTTTTTGGTATCAGGGAGAAAATAATGCAGGGCAGGGTAAACAATACCAAACTCTATTACCTAATTTAATAGAAAGTTGGCGTATTGGTTTCAGACAAGGCAATTTACCATTCATTACCATTCAGTTAGCAAATTATATGAAACGTGTATCCGAACCTTCGGAATCAAAGTGGGCAGAGTTACGCGAAGCCCAAGCCATGTCATTACGTTATCCTAATACAGGACTGGTTACTACAATCGACATTGGAGAAGCAGACGATATTCATCCACGTAACAAACTTGATGTAGGACTGAGGCTTTATCGGCAAGCACAGGCACTTGTTTATGATAACTCAATCGTTGGAAGAGGTCCCACTTTCCGCACAATGAAAATTGAAGGTGATAAAATCCGTATTTATTTCGATAATGTTTCCGGTGGGCTGAAGACAAAGGACGAGAGCCAACCCAAATCGTTTGCAATAGCTGGAAGTGACCAGAAGTTTTATTGGGCTGATACGGCATACATAGAAGGAGAAACGATTGTACTACATTCTGACAAAGTGAACGATCCGGTATCGGTACGTTACGGCTGGGCCGATAATCCCGAAGTGAATTTATATAATTCCGATAATCTACCGGCTGTACCATTCCGCACGGACAATCAGAACTAAAAATATAATCTAAAGGATTCATTATGCCAACACTCTAGGCAGGTATATATATTTATAAGAATCTATCTTGGATAATTTTAGTAGGTATATACATTCTTGATAATAATACTTATCGGTATTCATCAGGCTATTTTTATAATATACATTTCACTTTCATATGATTAAAACCATTATGTATATGACTTTTTCATTATCATTTTTAAGATACTGAAAAGGCACATTTTCAGATATAAAAGACACAATATCCCTATATCAGAATAAAGCTTTTCGCCTTCTTAAAACCATAATATTATTCTGCAAAAGTAAATTGGCAAAATAGTATATTGTTTGAGCATAATATGTCAATATTGAGTTTAATTTTTACCGTAATTTTGTATTGTATAAGTCACATATAACTAAGTAATTCCTCAAAACTAATTTTATGAAAAGAAAAATAGAATCAATATTATTCCTTTTCTCAATATTACTGAATGTATGTTCATGTAATTCGGTTAAAAATGAAGTAAAATGCCAGACTGATAAAGAAATTTTATCCATTATCAATGAACACAAACCTACTAATAAATATCCGATTCCAACAGATATGTATAAGCGTCTTGGAGCTACTCACGTTGGTGGAAAATATTACTTCACCAAAGAACCTTACATCATAGAGGGATGCAAAAAAATGCAAGAAATGGGTTATGGTATAGTAAAATTATGGTTTAATAAAGAGGTAGGAGGATATCCGTATAACTCAGCTTGGGATCTACCAAAAGACCTGACTTTAAAACAATTGGCTGAACACCCATATTACAAGTCCTGTTTTGGTATGCCCTTTAGCACAATTGCGTTAAGTATTTCCGGAGCCGGAGTTAACACGACAGATGAAACAGCTATTCAGGAAGAGAATGAAATTTATGAACTTTCTAAATACTTACTTGAACAGTACAGAAACAAGGAAATTGAATTTATATTGCATAATTGGGAGGGCGATTGGATTATGCGTGGAGGGACAGGAGACACTGCCCGATGGTCACGGAAAGCCGGTGAACTTATTAAAGCTGTAGATGGAGACCGTTATACCGTTCTCGTTCCTTCAGACTCGACTCAACGTATCAATAACATGATAAAATGGTTCAATGCTCGCCAAAGAGGTGTAGAAAGAGCACGTTTGGAAATAAAGAATTCTAAATGTAAAATATACCATGCAGTTGAAGCCAATAAGGTGATGGATAGTATGAATGGCATTCCGGGTATTATCAATTCCGTACTTCCACAAGTTCGGGTAGATATGGTATCATGGTCGTGTTATGATGCTCTTTCCACAACAGGACTGGATGATGGCGTAAATCTATATAGAGGCATTGAATTTATAAAACAAAATTTTACTCCAAGTATATATATGAATAAAGAGAAAAAAGTATTTCTTGGAGAAATCGGCATACCGGAACAACGGTATGAAGGCTTGACTGCCAAGGAGGTTGTTACGGCCAACTGGGATACTTATATAGCTGTCTGCCTGTCACTCAATGTGCCTTATATAATTCAGTGGGAACTTTACTGCAATGAACCCAAGAATGAGAAATTACGAAAACTGAATGACACACGAAAGACCGATGAAATGAGAGGTTTCTGGCTTATTCGTCCGGATGGATCTAAAAGTTTTGCTGCTAATTATTTTGATTGTTTGATACATAGTCCAACATCATTATATAGATAAAAAATCATAGAAATAATCAAAGCAAAATAATACAATAGTTGAACAGAATAGTAGAATGTGCTAATATCTCAATCTACTATCTTTGTAATAAATTAAATGATATTTGTTCTATTTTTAAACTTTTACGTTTTATGAAAAAAATTACAAAAGTCTTGCTGATTGCTGTTTGTGTTTTAACAGCAAATTCTTTTATGGCTAATGCAGAAAAGATTATTCGTTATGTGAAACAAGATGCCACAGGTAACGGAACGTCCTGGGAAAATGCCTCAGGTGACTTACAAGCTATGGTGGATGAAGTAGAAGCCAATGCAGATAAGGGAGAAGTGCGAGTTGCGGCTGGTACTTATTACGGAGGTTTTTTTATGAAAGATGGAGTCAATGTATATGGAGCATATTCCGCAATTGATAATGGAGTCAGGGATCTGAAAAATAACAAAACTTATTTGGATGGAGAAAAGAAATCACGTGTCCTTTTTCAAAATCAGGATGTATTATTCGAATATACAACAACCTGGGATGGTTTCTATATTCAAAATGGAAACGATCTGGGAGCAGGGGCATTTATTTCCTACCGTTCGATTCTTTCCAATTGTGTTATTCGTAATAATACCACTGAAGGAAAAGCTTGGCAAAAAGGTGGGGGGGTAGCCATGAAAAAATGTCAGGCGGCAGGTGCTCCTGCTATAGCGGGTTGTCTTTACAACTGTGTTATTATCAATAATCATGCTGGTGAAGAAGGTGGAGGTATATTTATTGAAAATAATTCAGTAGGAGATGTGATTAATTGCGTCATTGCTAATAATACTTCAGATAGTAGTTGTGGAGGTTTATTTTTGGGTGATTGGAATGGCTGGAGCTGTATTCAGAATAATATTATTATTGGTAATGAAGGAGGAATATCACAACTTTATCAAAAACAAGGTCCGCTACTGGCAACGTTTAATAATCTCATACAAGAAGAAAATGCAGAAGCTATTAAAGGTTACGATCCAACAGCTAAAGATGACTATCTAACAAATTATTTCAAAGATAATCTAATTTCTGCTACTTACTCTGTGGATGATATTTTCGTGCAACCAACTTCTTTTGCTGGTGTAGAATTACTGGAGGGTGATTGGGATGAAATTTCAAATTCAGATTGGAGCTTGAAAGAAGGTTCGGTCTGTATTAATGCCGGAACAGATAGAAATATTCCTGTCCGAATTAATGGAGCCAACCCTAATACCCAACCTTATTCCAATGTATTCATTACCGACATATGTGGAAATAAGAGAATAAATGAAACAGCCCCCGATATGGGAGCTTATGAATATGGTTCTACATCAATTGGATTGAAAAACGTAGCAACATTGGATATCAAGATATCTTTAATAAATAATGTGCTACACCTTGAAGGTATACAAAGTACTGATAAAGTAGTCGTTGTCAATAGTCTTGGAGTGATAATTTGTAATAAGATAAATGCAGAATGTGACATAGTTATTCCGAGTTCAGGTGTCTATATAGTAAGAATTGAGCGTGGAAACGAATGTGTTGTAAGTAAAATTCTAAAATAAATTTATTGTAAAGCAAAGGAGGATAATCTCCATATGAATTCCTCCTCTGTTTTTCTTAAATCTACTGATATGAGAATATTTTATCCCTTCATACTGCTATTTTTTCTTTTTGCATGTAAAGATAGTATTACGGAAAATGGAGATGGTACCCAAATTCCAATAATAGAGAATATTTCACCTCTTTCAGGAAAATCGGGCACACAAGTTACGATTACCGGAAATAATTTTACTAAAAATTTCGCTTACGAATTGGTTCTACTGGGTGAAAACGAAATCATTCCATTTGGAGGCGATGAAAATACAATCACTTTTATAATTCCTACTCATATTACACCGGGTAGTTATTCCGTTAAAATAAGATTGAATGGAAAAGAAATTGAAAGTGGTTACTCATTCAATGTAGAAGAGGAGTTGGACGAACCGATTTCCGACAAAATTCCTATTGATAAAAACAGTGTCAAAAAAGGTTTCTTAAAAGCAGGACTAAAAGATATTCATCCCAGATTATTCTATAATGAAGCGCGTATTGCCGAAATTATGAGTGTAGTAAATGGTGACCGAAAGTTCGCGGCAAAAACTTATGCAGACATCATGAATCAAGCCAAGGGTCTACTTTCAGCACCACTCAAAGTTTGGAAATTGGATGATGCCAATCTGAGAATAAGCACAATTCATGAAATAGGCAATACCGATTTTCCGGTTTTATCTCTGGCTTATCTATTTACAAAAGATGTGAAGTATGCGGAACGGTGTTATAGACAGATGCAGTCCATGTGCAATTGGAAAGATTGGGGAGCCTCGCGTCACTTTCTCGATACAGGAATTGGAGCACGCGGATTTGCAATGGCTTATGACGCAATTTATGACTATTTAAATGACGAACAAAGAAATGAACTAATTAACGGACTCCGCCGTTTGGCACTGGAGCCGGGGAAAATACAAATAGAAAATGGACAAGGGCAAGCATGGGCTTGGTATAATAGTAATAACAACTGGAACGGAATATGTAATGGCGGACTTATTTGTGCAGCATTAGCTGTTTATGAATCGGATCCTGATTTCATGAGTCAGTTGATTGCTCTGGCTGCAAATAAAATGATGATATATATGCAATCCTTCGAACCGGATGGGGCCAGTGAAGAAGGAATGATGTATTGGTCCTACGGGCTGACCAACACATTCCTGGCATTGGAAGCTATGCAGCGAAACTTGACGACAACTTATGGGTTAACTGACTTAAATGGTATTTCAACAACAGGTTGGTTTCCATACAATGTATCCGGACCGGTCGGAACAGCAACTTTTGGAGACGACTATTTATATTATGGAAGAACAAATAAGTTCTTATCTTATTTTTGGTTTGCCCACTTTTTTAACGATCCTAATCTGGCTAAGAAACATTACGATGAATGCATAAGTCGTCAAGGAATGATGAATGGATATCACGATCTCCTGTTCTATTATCCGGAATTAGTTGATCAGGGAGTATCCAGCGAAATCCCATTACAGGGGTATGTTAAAGGAGCGGATTACATGTATATCAACCAGAATAATTTAGATATTAATTCGTTTTATGTAGGTATGCATGGAGGAGATAACAATGCCAGCCACGGACATTTGGATGCAGGCTCATTTTATGTTCAAGCAAATGGAGAATGTATTTTTGTCGGTAGCTTGGGTACAACAAATCCTTATCCTGTTGACTACTTTGATGAAACCACACCTTACTATGAAAGTAATCCAACTACTACAGCCAATTCCCCCGGACGATTCTATTATTATAGAGTCCGTACTGAAGGAAAAAGTTGTTTGGTTGTCAATCCGGATGCTCGTCCGGAACAGAATCCTAAGGGCGTTGCCCGTTTAATTAATCAAAATTCTGGTACTGACAATGGTTTTTATATATTAGATATGAGTGATGTATACAAACGTGATATGAGCAAATATATACGAGGAATTAAACTAAACAGGAAGACGCAGACTATTACAATTCAGGATGAATTTACTCCTGAAAAAAGCGGTTCAACCGTATACTGGCTTGGTCATACTCCACAAACGGGCAGTATGACTCTCTCGAACGATAAAAAGGTGGCAACTTGTCTCAAAAGCGGGAGGAGTACTGTTGTTAGAATCGTTTCACCTGTAAATGCAACATTCGACATTGTAAATAACACAGAAACAGATATTAATTATTTGGATGAAACACGTCCCATTTTTTCATCAATAATGAAACAAAAAAATCAAATTAATAAATGGTATGGTAAATTGCAAATTAAGTTACAAAATGTAAGTAATCCAACCACTATTACTGTGGAAATAACCAATGATAGTCCGAGCAATAATCCTTCTATTCCTATAAATGAATGGAATGGACAAAACTAATGAATAAAAGTATTTTACCATTATAACTTAATAATATGAATCTGAAACATGTATTAAAACGCAGGTATCTTATATTATTTTGTCTGGTCGCACCTTTAATGGATATAAAAGCAGAAGGTTCGGGCGAAGACAATAATATGATTGTACAGCAGAAAGAGACAATGACAGTTACAGGTACTGTGACAGACGCTAATGGCGAACCCATGATCGGGGTATCTGTACTGATTAAAGGTACTTCTACGGGGGGGATTACAGACTTGAATGGTAATTTTTCAATTGTCACACCTAAGAAAAGAATTGTATTGGCATTTACTTATCTGGGATATAAAACTCAAGAAATAACTATTGAAAAAAATACTCCCGTATTTATTGTTATGGAAGAGGATTCCAAACAACTTGATGAGGTTGTAGTGGTCGGATATGGTTCCCAAACTAAAATATCAGTGACAGGGGCACTGGGTTCGGTTAAAAACGAAGAAATATTAAAGGCTCCTGTTGCTAATGCAGGAAATGCTTTGGCAGGACGGACTACAGGTATTACAACTGTTCAACGTTCGGGTGAACCGGGACGTGATGATGCTGAGATTTATGTTCGTGGTATAGCAACATTCGCAGATGGTAATGCCAAACCATTAATTTTAGTGGATGGTGTAGAACGTTCCCTATCAGGATTAGACCCTAATGAAATTGAGTCTATAAACGTAATGAAAGACGCATCCTCTACTGCAGTGTTCGGTGTTCGCGGAGCCAATGGTGTTATTATTGTGACTACTAAAACAGGGCAAGAAGGGCGTCCAAAGATATCGTTGACCAGCAACGTTGCTTTACAAAATCCAATACGGATGCCAAAACTATTAAATGCGTATGAATGGGCCTGTTTACGTAATGAAGCTGCATATCAGGATAGTACAGATCCGGAACAGGTAAATTATCCATTCTCCGATTACGATCTCGAACGGTATAAGAACGGTGATGATCCCATTTTTCATCCAGATATAAACTGGATGGATTACATGCTGAAAAATGTATCTATACAGCATCAACATAATCTTTCGGTACAAGGAGGAAATAAACGGACTAAATATTATGTATCATTAGGGTATTATAACCAACAGGGTATCTATGAAATGGGAAGTTTCTTTAAAGATTTCAGTGCCAATCCCAAATACAATCGTTATAATGTTCGCGCTAACTTAGACTTTGATATTACCAATGATTTTACGATTTCGGTTAAGTCTGGAATACAAATGACAGAATCCAACTAC
>ERZ838839.3209-NODE-3209-length-10753-cov-2.785941_pt1 | contig 10753 bp, 7 predicted proteins | sample MGYA00519909_ERZ838839 | MGnify/ENA primary metagenome ERZ838839 (study PRJEB31850, sample SAMEA3708843) | human gut metagenome | biome: human gut; feature: human-associated habitat; material: faeces | place: China | collected 2014 ... | reverse complement strand
GACTAAGGATCTTGTGATCAATGCGATCGTGTGGGTTCAAGTCCCATCTTCCGCATCATTTCAAAAAATATTTCAGAATGCGGAAGTGTCGGAACTGGCAGACGAGCAAGACTAAGGATCTTGTGATCAATGCGATCGTGTGGGTTCAAGTCCCATCTTCCGCATCATTTCAAAAAATATTTCAGAATGCGGAAGTGTCGGAACTGGCAGACGAGCAAGACTAAGGATCTTGTGATCAATGCGATCGTGTGGGTTCAAGTCCCATCTTCCGCAGTAAGGTAAGACCAAGAGTACAGAACAAAGTATTCTTGGTCTTTTTACATTTAGAAAAGAGCTTTCCTAATATATAAAACCGTTCTGCTTGGAAAATAATATTGAAAAAGAAAAAAAGAAGAAAATTAAAAAAATAAAAAGGAAAGAGAAGAGTTTTGTCGAATATATATAATAGAGTATTCTTTAAACATTAAGCGGAGGCACTCATGTACTACTCAGAAGAACTGATAGAAGAAGTAAGATCAAGGAATGATATTGTAGATGTGATTTCCGGATATGTCCGGCTGCAGAAGAAAGGCAGCTCTTATTTTGGATTATGTCCGTTCCATAATGAGAAATCACCGTCTTTTTCTGTGAGCAGACAGAAGCAGATGTATTACTGCTTTGGATGTGGGGCAGGAGGGAATGTTTTTACATTTCTTATGGAATATGAGAATTTTTCTTTTGTAGAAGCAGTGAAGTTTCTTGCGGACAGAGCAGGAATCGAACTTCCGGAGATGGAATACTCGAAAGAAGCGAAGGAAAAAGCAGATTTAAAGTCTACGATTCTTGAGATGAATAAGCTGGCTGCAAAGTATTTCTACGTACAGTTGAAGTCAGAGCGTGGAAGTCAGGCCTACAGTTATCTTAAGAACCGTGAACTCTCAGATGAGACGATCACAGCGTTTGGACTGGGATTTTCGAACAAATACAGTGATGATCTGTATAAGTATCTGAGAGGGAAGGGATACAGTGAAGACCTGATTCGACAGGCCGGACTGATCAACACGGATGAACGTCAGGGTGTGTACGACAAGTTTTGGAATCGTGTGATGTTTCCAATTATGGATGTCAATAACCGTGTGATCGGATTTGGTGGCCGTGTGATGGGAGATGGGAAACCGAAATATCTGAATTCACCGGAGACAGTCGTTTTTGATAAGAGCCGGAATCTTTATGGTCTGAACCGTGCCAGAACATCAAGAAAGCCATACTTTCTTCTTTGTGAAGGATATATGGATGTGATCTCTCTCCATCAGTCCGGATTTACGAATGCGGTAGCTTCACTGGGAACTGCATTGACAGCAGGGCATGCAGCTTTGATCAAGCGTTATGTCCAGGAAGTTTATCTGACCTATGACAGTGATGAAGCCGGTACAAGAGCAGCGCTTCGCGCAGTGCCGATCTTGCGGGAGGCCGGGATTTCTGCTAAAGTTGTAAGGATGGATCCATATAAAGATCCGGATGAATTCATTAAGAACCTTGGAGCAGAAGAGTATGAGAAGCGGATCCATGCGGCGCGTAATGGATTCATGTTCAGCCTGGAGATGCTGGAGAAACAATATGATATGAATTCTCCGGAAGGCAAGACGGATTTCTTCAAGGAAGTGTCGAGGAGACTGCTTGAATTCGAAGATGAGCTGGAGCGTAACAACTATATTGAAGCTGTTGCAACAGCATACCGGGTCAGCCGGGAAAGTCTGGAGAAGATGGTCGCAAAGATGGCTGTGAATGCCGGAATGGCGAGACCGGTCGCAAGGCCGAAACGGGCAGAGGGATCTGAGAAGAAGCAAAAGGAAGACGGAATCCTTACTTCACAGAAAGCATTGTTGACCTGGATGATCGATGATGACAGGCTCTTTGATCAGATCAGTCAGTACATAAGCCCGGGTGATTTTACAGAAAGTCTGTATCGGACGGTTGCAGAACTTTTATATGAGCAGAGAAAGCAGGGAGCCTTGAATCCTGCGAAGATCCTGAATCATTTCACAGAGGAAGAAGATCACAGAGAAGCAGCCTCTTTGTTTAACACAAGAATCAAAGAGCTGAAGACAAAGGAAGAAAGAGAACAGGCTTTACAAGAGACAATCCTGCGGGTGAAGAGTTATAGCATTGAGCATCAGACAATGAATCTCGACCCGACAGATATGCGTGGGTTACAGCATTTGATGGAAGAAAAACGGAAGCTGGAGAACCTGAAGAATTTGAATATTACAATTCAATAAGGATAAAATAAAACAAGACAGGCTGCGGATGCGCGCAGCGAAGGAAGGAAGAACACATGGACGATATTACACAGAAATTTCTTGATAGATTGAAAGACCTGGTTGCACTTGGTAAAAAGAAAAAGAGCATACTGGATGTCCAGGAGATCAATGATTTTTTCAATGATATGGAACTCAATGCAGATCAGATGGAGAAGGTATTTGATTATCTTGAGGCAAATAACATTGATGTGCTGCGCATTAGCGGAGATACACCGGATGAGGTGGATGTAGATCTGGATGACATTATCATATCTGAGGAAGACGACGTGGATATGGAGAATATCGACCTGTCAGTTCCGGAAGGCGTGAGTATTGAAGATCCGGTCCGTATGTATTTAAAAGAGATCGGTAAGGTACCTCTTCTGAGTGCAGAACGTGAGATTGAGCTTGCACAGAGAATGGAAGAAGGCGATGAGGAAGCCAAGAAAGAGCTTGCAGAAGCGAACTTAAGACTTGTAGTCAGCATTGCAAAGAGATATGTTGGAAGAGGTATGTTATTCCTTGATCTGATCCAGGAGGGTAACCTTGGTCTGATCAAAGCAGTTGAAAAGTTTGATTATCATAAGGGATATAAGTTCAGTACTTATGCTACATGGTGGATTCGTCAGGCAATCACAAGAGCGATTGCGGATCAGGCAAGAACAATCCGTATCCCGGTTCATATGGTTGAGACGATTAACAAGCTGATCCGTGTATCCAGACAGCTTCTTCAGGAACTGGGAAGAGAACCGCTTCCAGAAGAGATTGCCAAGGAGATGGATATGCCGGTAGAACGTGTACGTGAGATCCTGAAGATTTCACAGGAACCGGTTTCTCTTGAGACACCGATCGGTGAAGAGGAAGACAGCCACCTTGGAGACTTTATCCAGGATGATAATGTACCGGTTCCGGCAGAGGCAGCTGCACAGACACTTCTGAAAGAGCAGCTGGATGAAGTACTGGATACATTGACAGAGAGAGAGCAGAAAGTCCTCCGTCTTCGTTTCGGAATGAATGACGGAAGAGCACGTACACTTGAAGAGGTTGGACGAGAGTTTGATGTAACAAGAGAGCGTATCCGTCAGATTGAGGCGAAAGCACTCCGTAAGCTCCGTCACCCAAGCAGAAGCAGAAAACTGAGGGATTATCTGGATTAATGATGGAATTATCGAAAAGATTACAGGCGGTCGCAGATCTTGTGACCGCCGATTATAAATTAGCGGACATTGGAACGGATCATGCATATATTCCGATTTGTCTGATACAGCAGAAGAAGATTGCAGAAGCAGTTGCACTTGATGTCAATGAAGGACCACTGCAGCGAGCAGAGGAACATATCCGCGAGAATGGACTTGAAGCAGAGATAGAGACGAGACTTTCCAATGGATTTCAGGCATTACAGCCGGGAGAAGTCCGGTCTGCGGTCATCGCAGGAATGGGCGGAGGACTTGTGATCCGGATCCTGACAGAAGGAGAGGAAGTGGTGCGAAAGCTTGAGGAGTGTATCCTTCAGCCACAGTCAGAGATTGAGAAAGTGCGGGCATTTCTTCTTGAGAAGGGATATGAATTTCTGGAAGAAGATATGGTCTGTGAAGATGGAAAATATTATCCTATGATGAAGGTAAGACCACCGGTGGCTGAGACAGCAGGCAAAGATACAGAAGTAAAGTGCTGGGATACGGTTCAGTTAAAATATGGAAAGCTTTTGCTGGAGAAACAACATCCGGTACTCAGAGAGTATCTGGAAAGAGAGATACGCATTTATCAAAGTATTTTAGAAGGATTGAAAGCGAAAGATTCTGACCGGATCCGTCAGAGAAAAGAAGAATTGGAACAGGAACTTGTAGAAGCAGAGAAAGGGATGAAATATTATGCAGTGTAAAGAGATTATACAGGTAATAGAGGCAACATTCCCGCGAACAGCAGCTTTGGGATTTGACAATGTAGGACTGCTTGCAGGACGTTCAGAGAAAGAGGTGTCCAGAATTTATCTGGCACTGGATGCAACAGATGTTGTGATCGACCGTGCGATCAAGGAAGGTGCGGACATGCTGATCACACATCACCCGCTTTTATTCTCAGCAGTAAAGAAAGTGACGGATGAAGATTTTATTACAAGAAGAATTGTGAAGCTGATTCAGAATGACATTTCCTATTATGCAATGCATACGAATTATGATGTGCTTGGTATGGCAGAACTGTCCGGAAAGATCATGGATCTTCAGAATGGGGAAGTGCTTGATGTCACATATGCAGATGAAGAAGGTCATCCGGAAGGAATCGGAAGAATCGGTAATCTGGAGAAAGAGATGACACTGGAAGAGTGCTGTGTTTATGTGAAACACAGACTTGATCTTGGAAGCCTGAAGGTTTTTGGAGATATGCAGAAGAAGGTACACCGTCTTGCAATTTCTCCGGGATCAGGAAAGAGCTCGATTGCAGTTGCGCTTGAGAAGGGGGCAGATGTTCTTGTAACAGGAGATATCGGTCATCATGATGGAATTGATGCAGTAGAGCAGGGGCTTGCAGTGATTGATGCAGGACATTATGGCACAGAATATATTTTTATTGAAGATATGAAGCAGTTCTTCGAGAAGAAGCTTCCGGTGCTGGATGTACTTACAGATCCAATCGAGCATCCATTCCAGATCATATAATCAGAAGTGAACGCATAATAATGTTCAGCAGGGCAGCTGTGGGAAGAAAGCAGTTCACAAAGACAGTGGAGGTGGCTGAGGAGTTGGAAAGTCAGAAATGTAAGGTTACGATAAGCGGAAAAGAGTATCTTTATGAGAAGGGGACGTCTTATCAGGAGATCGCGAAGGATTTTCAGAAAGAGTATAAACATCAGATCGCACTTGTGATGCTGGATGGACATCGTCTGCAAGAACTTAGAAAACAGGTTTCCGGAGACTGTACGCTGCAATTTATTACAACACAGGATACGGCGGGGGATGACACGTATCGAAGAAGTGTCTGCTTTCTTTTCATTAAGGCAGTACACGATGTGATTGGCCATGAGTGTCCGCAGCAGGTGCGGGTAAGGATTCATTTTTCGCTCGGTGCAGGATTTTACTGTACGGTGGAAGGAATCGATCATGTGGGAATGGAATTCCAATGGAAAGTTGAAGAACGCATGTATGAACTTGTACAGCAGAGACTTCCGATCACAAAAGAGTTGATCCATACAGAAGAGGCAGTGGAATTATTCCATCGATATGGAATGTTTGATAAAGAACGCCTGTTCCGGTATCGGAGAAGTTCCCACGTGAATCTGTATGCCATGAATGAATTCCGTGACTATTATTATGGTTATATGATGCCGGATACAGGAGATTTGAAGTATTTTGCATTGTATCTGTATCAGGGCGGAATCGTACTTCAGATGCCGCTGAAAGACGAACCGGAGAAAGTCCCTTTATTTGTGCCAAAGGATAAGCTGTTTCGTGTACTCAGTGAGTCTGTGAGATGGGGAGACCAGCAGGGGATTGATACCGTCGGTGCGCTCAATGACATGATTACGCAGGATGATATGCGAGAGATTGTTCTTGTGCAGGAGGCATTCCAGGAGCGCAAGATCGGAGAGATCGCAAAGCAGATCGCAGATCGCCCGGGGGTAAAGTTTGTTCTGATCGCGGGACCTTCCTCTTCCGGCAAGACAACATTTTCACATCGCTTATCCATTCAGCTCAGAGTGAACGGGCTTCATCCACATCCGATTTCTGTAGATAATTATTTCGTGGATCGGGAGAAAACACCGAAAGACGAGGATGGAAATTATAATTTCGAATGCATTGAAGCAATCGACGTGGAAAAGTTCAATGAGGACATGAGCAATCTGCTGGCAGGCGAGGAAGTCTATCTTCCGGTTTTTGACTTTAAGACCGGTAAGCGGAATTTTGAAACAAAGCCAAAGAAACTCGGTGAAAATGATATCCTTGTAATCGAAGGAATCCATTGTCTGAATCCGAAGCTGACAGAACAGTTATGTGATGACCGGAAATTCAGGATCTATATCAGTGCATTAACACAGCTGAATATTGATGAGCATAACCGGATTCCGTCTACGGACGGACGTTTGATCCGAAGACTTGTCAGGGATGCAAGAACAAGAGGGGCATCGGCGACGAAGACCATCTCAATGTGGCCGTCAGTGAGAAGAGGAGAAGAAAAGAATATTTTCCCATATCAGGAATATGCAGATGTGATGTTTAACTCTTCCCTGATCTATGAACTGGCAGTGTTGAAACAGTATGTGGAGCCGTTGCTTCTTGGCGTAAGCAAAGACTCTCCGGAATATGTTGAAGCAAAGCGGTTGTTGAAATTCCTGGATTATTTCGTAGGAATCGGAAATGACAATGTGCCAACGAATTCGCTTTTGAGAGAATTTATTGGCGGTGGATGTTTCCATGTATGATGTGATAGAAATGTAGAAGAAAGAGGATGCATAGAAAACTTGTGTGTAACAAGAATTTCCATGTATCCTCTTTGCGTTAAGCCACCTCTTTGTTGATCATATCCTGCAATAAGCAGAAATATACAATATCTAACCCTAAAATCGAGAGAACCAGGTAGAGAATAGAAGAATTCCCCTGTATTCCTCTGATGCGGTCACAGCGTTCTCCCATCTTATAAGCCCAGTAAATACCATAGATTCCACAGGTGATCAAAGAAAATAGGAATACCATGCCTCCGCTTGTTGCCTGTGGCTCTCCGGCCAGCTGATTCACCTCATCATTCAGCTTGATCATCCAGTAGATACTGTAGATGCCGCAAGTGAGAAAAGAAAAAACAATTGCAAGCACAAGATTACGTGGCATAATGCCTGCAGTTGCCCCGTTCCGGTAATAATTGTTCTGATTATAGTTGTTCTGGTATGCATTCTGGTAATATGCATTCTGCTGGAACTGGCTTTCCTGCTGCTTTTGATTCTCCTGTGTATGAGCATTATCATTAGGAGCAGGAAGCGGAGCACCACATTCCTGACAGAAAGAAGCACTGTCTTCGCAGAGTGAATTACATTTTGGACAGATTTTCATAGAAGATTCTCCTTTGCATGAATTAGTTCGAAAAATGTCAGAAGTTGACAAGATCCTTCTGAAAAGTATCGTAGCATAAAAAGATACAAGTTACAAGAAATGTAGCCAAGTTTTAGGATATCTTAAGATATTCGATAGAAATAAACCTGGAATATGCATAATATTCTTCCTTTTTCTTTCAAAAAGTTTGTGGTAGAATAGTAATGTTTCTGAAAACAAAACATGAGGAGATGAAAGTATGCCAGTATTTGACTTTAACAGTGCACCGGAAGATAAGAAAGAAGTTCAGTGTACTTATACAACATTTTGTTCCAACGAAGACCATGCGACACCGGAGTGTCCGATTCTTGTTCTGGATAACCAGAACCGGAAGTGGAATCATCATTCCTGCGGTGTATTTACCAATCAGAATAAGCAGACCGCATTTGAGTTTGATGAAAAGGACGGAACATGCAGCGCAGATATCCTGAAAGTGGATGCACGTTTTGTCAGTCTTTTAAAATGGCTTGGAGAAAATCACATTAACGTACGTCTTTCCGGAGAAAATAAGCCGGATGGTTATGCCGTTTACAGAATCCGTGAGATCGCATTTGGAGGCGGAACAAAATTATCTGCTGAGGACGGTTTCCTTCAGTTTATGATCGAGCGGCTGTTTGCAAGTGATGCGCCAAAAGAAGAGATCAATGATGACGAGCAGGAAGAGTCCGGAGATGACATGAAGCTTACAAGTATTCAGAGTATTACAGACTTTATGACGTGCGCAGGACGTACACTTCCGGATAACATTCGTCTGTGGGCAAGAAGAAATCTTGCAGTTGCACGCTCTCACGAGGTTTCTCAGGAAGAGCGCCGTCATGCACAGAGAGCACTATCTATTATGATGAATATTCAGTGGAAGAGCAATTACTTTGAAGCAATCGATCCGGATGAAGCGAGAAGAATTCTGGATGAAGAACTGTATGGAATGGAGAAAGTAAAGCAGAGAATCATAGAGACGATCATTCAGATTAACCGTACACACACACTTCCGGCGTACGGCCTTCTGCTTGTCGGACCGGCCGGAACAGGTAAATCCCAGATTGCTTATGCCGTTGCAAGAATCCTTAAACTTCCTTGGACAACACTGGATATGAGTTCCATTAACGATCCGGAACAGCTGACAGGAAGTTCAAGAATCTATTCGAACGCAAAGCCAGGTATTATCATGGAAGCATTCTCCATGGCAGGGGAATCCAATCTGGTATTCATTATTAATGAGCTGGATAAGGCGGCATCCGGAAAGGGAAACGGAAACCCGGCAGATGTTTTACTTACACTGCTGGATAACCTTGGATTTACAGACAATTACATGGAGTGTATGATTCCTACCGTTGGTGTATATCCAATCGCTACAGCGAATGACAAGGATCAGATCAGTGCACCGCTCATGTCCCGTTTCGCTGTCATCGATATCCCGGATTATACACCGGAAGAGAAGAAAGTAATCTTCTCCAAATTCGCACTTCCGAAGGTGCTGAAACGCATGAGCCTGAAGGCAGAAGAGTGCATTATGACAGATGAGGCACTCAATGAAGTGATTGAACTTTACTCCAATACATCAGGAATCCGTGATCTGGAACAGGCAGCAGAACACATCGCAGCGAATGCACTGTATCAGATTGAAGTGAATCATGTGGAGAAAGTTGAATTTGATGCAGAGATGGTAAGAGAACTGCTTGGATAGAGTTGGGTTTCGCCCTCGATCTGAAAAAAATGAGCTCTGGAAAGTTTTGGCTTTCCAAAGCTCATTTTTTGAATTCCTACTGTCTATAATACTGCAGGAACTCCCCAATCTTACCAACTGCCTCTTTCAGTACTTCAATACGCGGCAGATAAACCACGCGGAAATGATCCGGCTGATGCCAGTTAAATCCACTTCCCTGAACGATCAGGATCTTCTTGTCACGAAGCAGATCAAGAGCAAATTTCTCATCATTCACGATATTGAACTTCTTCGTATCAATCTTCGGGAACATATAAAATGCAGCCTGCGGTTTTACTGCGCTGATTCCCGGAATATCCGTCAGAGCCTTGTAAACATATTCACGCTGCTCGTAAATACGTCCACCCGGAACAATATAATCATTTACACTCTGGTGTCCGCCGAGAGCTGTCTGCACAATGGACTGCGCCGGAACGTTAGAGCAAAGACGCATGTTGGAAAGCATCTTGATTCCTTCGATATAGTCTCTTGCAATATTTTTATTTCCACTTAAGATCATCCATCCGATACGGAATCCGGCGATCATATGGGACTTGGACAGTCCGCTGAATGTCACGCAGAACAGATCCGGTGCGAGAGAAGCGATAGAAACATGCTCTTTTCCATCCATAACAAGACGGTCATAAATCTCATCAGAGAAAATGATCAGCTGGTGCTCTCTTGCGAGATCTACAATCTGCTGCAGTACTTCCTTCGGATAAAGAGCACCGGTCGGATTGTTTGGATTGATGATAACAATCGCTTTTGTACGGTCATTGATCTTCTTACGCATATCCTCGATATCCGGATACCAGTCAGACTGCTCATCACAGATATAGTGCACAGGCTTTCCACCGGCAAGTGTAGCACAAGCTGTCCAGAGCGGATAATCCGGAGACGGGATCAGAATCTCATCCCCTGTATCCAAAAGAGCAGACATGGTAAGATTGATCAGTTCACTGACACCATTTCCTGTGTAAATATCGCTCATCGTTACATTCGGCAAGTGCTTTAACTGGGCATACTGCATGATCGCTTTTCGCGCAGAGAACAGACCGGCAGAAGCAGAGTAGCCTTCGCAGTCAGAAAGCTGACGGCTCATATCATAGATCACCTCATCCGGTGTACGGAAGCCAAACGGAGCCGGATTTCCGATATTAAGCTTCAGTACATGAGTTCCCATCTCTTCCATTTTGGCAGCCTCATCAACAACCGGACCTCTCACATCATATAATACATTATTTAACTTGGATGATTTCTTGAATTCTCTCACTTTCATACCTCCTGAATTATCTGCGGATGTCTGTATCTTATCAACATCTGACAGTGTGGAATCATTATCATTATTATTGTTTAACCAGTCAGGATCAACCTGCAGGGCATCTGCCAGAAAATGTAAGATGTCGGTACGCGGGATTGTCTTCCCACTGACATACTGGCTGACATGACTTTTCCCAAGCTTGATCCCTTTCTGCTGGGCAAGACGAACAAGATCAACCTGCTTCAGGCCTTGCTCGTTCATAGCGGCTTTTAATCTGTCTGCAAAGGTTTCCATAAAGCTCCTTTCTGGGGGCATCCTTCCGGTGGGTCAGACCCCATTAATAAAGTATTAACAAAATATAAAGTTCAATTTAAAATCTGCTTCAATACGAAAATCTCTAAAAAGTTCAATTTAAAAGTTCAAAACTTTAGTC
>ERZ838839.3207-NODE-3207-length-10757-cov-44.813026_pt1 | contig 10757 bp, 8 predicted proteins | sample MGYA00519909_ERZ838839 | MGnify/ENA primary metagenome ERZ838839 (study PRJEB31850, sample SAMEA3708843) | human gut metagenome | biome: human gut; feature: human-associated habitat; material: faeces | place: China | collected 2014 ... | reverse complement strand
CACTACGTTCGGGACGTAGGGGTCGGGCGTTCGAGTCGCCTCATTCCGACAAAAGCTCAACTATTAGTTGGGCTTTTTTTATTTCAGGAACTTCCAAAGTATTGATGAGAGAAGGAAAAAAGGGGTAAAATTAGACTTCTTTTGAAATAAGTAATACTTTTGTTAGTCGTTTAAAATCCATGGCACATAGAATCTTTTAGAAAACGGAAACGGTAGAATGATTACAGATAATGAAAAAACATTGCGTTTCAGAAAGTTCTTCCTTGAGAATTTTCCCAAGGTGAAGGCTTTTGCGTGGAAGATTCTGAAATCGGAAGACGATGCCGAAGATATAGCTCAGGATATATTCGTGAAGTTGTGGGATAAGCCGGAATTATGGATTGACCGTGACCGATGGGATAGCTATCTGTTTTCTATGCTAAAAAACTACATCTATAATTTCTTAGCCCATAAATCGGTCGAACTACATTATATAGAAGATACTGCAGAGAAAATACGCCTTTCCGAATTGGATGTTGAAAATGATATGACAGAGGAGTTGTATGCAAAAGAAATAAATCTTTTGCTGAAAATGGCTGTAGAACAGATGCCGGAGCAGCGTCGGAAAATATTTGTCTTAAGTCGATACCGTGGACTCTCCAATCAGGAAATAGCTGATAAACTGCAACTTTCTGTGCGTACAGTAGAACGCCATTTATATTTGGCTTTGCAGGATTTGAAAAAAATCATTTTATTTTTATTTTTTTTGTGTTTGCGTTGAGTAATTGTTTTGAGTAAGCTGTCTATTATTAAAAGCAACATAGATAACTTATGAAAAACTACATACAAAAATTAATAGATCGCTTTACACGTTTTAATTATTCAGACTCCCTGACGGATGAAATCCATCGTTGGTTACTCCAAAATCGTCATGAGGATTTGAAAGAGGAAGCTTTGAGAAAAGTTTGGAATGAAACGAAAGCGAAGTCTGATTCCCGTACAGAGGAATCGTTCCAGCAAGTATTACATCGTTTACAGGTTTCTCCTGTCTCTCGTACTTATGAAATGTCTGTATGGCGATATGCAGCAGCTGTGGCAGTTCTTTGTGTTTCGATAGTCTCTACTTTTTGGCTGACTAAACATTATGTAGAACAGCCTAGTGTTTCGATGGTGGAAAAATACATCCGATATGGAGAAACAGGAGTTATAAATTTGCCGGACGGAAGTGTGGCACATCTTAATTCCGGTTCTTATATTCTTTATCCAGACAACTTTGAAGGCAATACGCGTGTGGTTCATTTAATAGGAGAGGCCAACTTTAAAGTTGTGAAAAATCCGAATAAACCTTTTATTGTTAAATCGGCTGATGTTTCGGTAACGGCTTTGGGAACAGAGTTTGATGTAGAAGCCTACCCGGAAGAAGATGAAATTGTAGCTACTTTGCTGAATGGAAAAATAAAAGTTGAAACAACTATGGATACTACTTCTTATGTCCTTTCTCCGGGGGAACAGGTAGTATATAATAAGAAAACAGCTCAAAGCCAACTTGTCATGGCGCGTTTGTCTGATGTTACCGCATGGCAGCGTGGAGAGATTATTTTTCGCGGATGTACTGCGGGAGAAGTCTTTCAGCAGTTAGAAAGATATTATGGTATCACTTTCCGATATAACCCCAATCTGTTTAATGAAGACAAGTATAACTTTAAGTTTAAGCGTAATGCCAGCATGGAAGATATACTTGAGGTATTGCAGATTGTAATTGGAAATTTCGATTATCAGGTTGGTGAACATATATGTTATATTAAGTCTAGAAGATAAATATTATTGAGTTTAAACCTTTGTGCCTATGAAAAAAAATACCCGAATCGGGCGCCTTCCAGATTCGGGTGTGAAATGTCTTTAGTATTCGTGCTGTAAAAGCACAATTGTCTTAAAGTAATAATATTATGAGTTTAACACTAAAAACGCTATAAAGATATGAATTTATATCTGATAAAAGCCAGAAAATATGTATTAATTAGCTGTCTTGCATTTATTGGTACAGCTCTTTTTGCTCAAAATAATGAGCGCATTACAATCAAAAGTAATAATATAACCTTAAAAAAGGCTCTTACTGAAATAGAAAACCAGTCTAAACTGTCGGTTGCTTACAATGAATCTTTATTATCTGATAAGACTATTTCATTGAATATCAATGACCAACCTTTGAATGTAGCTTTGAATGAAATCTTAAAAGAAAGTGGATTCACTTATCAGATTAAGAATAATTGCATTATGATCGTACCTGTCGGTCAAAAGGGAAAAGCTCCAGTTAAAAAGATTAGTGGACGTGTTGTCGATGAATTGGGTGAATCCTTGGTCGGAGTTAATGTTTCGGTAGACGGAACTACTATAGGTACAATTACCGATTTTGACGGAAACTTTACTTTAGACGTTGCTTCTGATGCCAAATTGAAAGTTTCTTATATTGGATATAAAACGCAGATAGTCAAGTTGTCTGCTAAAAATCATTATGATATTGCCTTAGCACAGGACAATGAAATGCTGGATGAAGTTGTGGTTACAGCTTTAGGTATAAAGAAAGAAGCAAAAGCTTTGTCTTATAATGTGCAGGAAGTATCGGCAAGTGAAATTATTGGAGTAAAAGACGCAAACTTTGTAAATAGTCTTTCGGGTAAGATTGCCGGTGTGTCTATTAATACAAGTTCTTCCGGTATTGGTGGTGGCGCGAAAGTGGTAATGCGTGGTGCCAAATCTATTTCGGGAAATAACAATGCATTGTATGTTATCGACGGTATTCCAATGCCCGTGTTGGATACAGCACAACCGGATGACCAGTTCACTGGTATGGGGCAGTCTGGTGACGGAGCTTCTATGATTAATCCGGAAGATATTGAAAGCATGTCTGTACTGAGTGGTGCTGCCGCTTCTGCTTTGTACGGTAGTGAGGCTGCCAATGGTGTAATTATGATTACTACCAAAAAAGGAACAGCCGATAAGTTACATGTAAGCTATGCCAACAATACTTCTTTCTATAGTCCTTTTGTGACACCTGATTTTCAGAATACTTATGGAGCTGCAACAGGAAGTTTCCAAAGTTGGGGACAAAAATTAGCTCAGCCAAGTGATTATGATCCTTTGGATTTCTTCCAGACAGGATGGAATGAAACAAACTCTATTACGTTGAGTAATGGTACAGAGAAGAATCAGACATTCCTTTCTATGGCTGCTACAAATGCAGAAGGTATTGTTCAGAATAATACTTACGATCGTTACAATTTTACTATTCGCAATACGACAAGTATGCTGAACGATAAACTTCGTCTTGACTTGAGTGCCAGTTATGTAAATATTCGTGAACAGAATATGATATCACAGGGACAATATTTTAACCCTATTGTTCCGGTTTATCTGATGTCTCCGAGCTATAGTCTTGAAACATATCAGTTGTTTGAAATGTACGATGAGAGCCGTGGCTTTAAAACACAGTATTGGCCTTGGGGAAATATGGGACTTGCCATGCAGAACCCTTACTGGATTACCAATCGTGATAACTTTATCAATACCAAGAACCGTTTCCTTGTAAGCGGAGGCTTGAACTGGGATATTGCAAAAGGTATCACATTGGGAGGACGTGCAAAAGTTGATTATACTGCAGCCATTAATGAAAAGAAGTATTCTGCATCTACAGACGCTATTTTTGCTCAGCGTTATGGAGCTTATTATAAAGCAGATGCTTCTACTCGTCAGCTTTATGGGGATTTGATGTTGAATATCGATAAGTATTTCGGCGATTTCTCGTTGACTGCTACTTTGGGTGCAAGTATCCAGAATGTAAACTATGCTTATTATAGTGTGGGTGGTGACTTGAACTCAGTTGCCAATAGCTTTACATTGAAGAACCTCAATTTGGCAAATGCAGAACATGATCAGGATGGCTATCACGACCAGACACAATCATTGTTTGCTACTGCACAGTTGGGATGGCAGAGTAAATTATACCTGGATGTGACAGGACGTATCGACTGGTCTTCTGCATTGGCATGGACTAACTCGAAGAATGTGGCTTATCCTTCTGTGGGTCTATCGGCAATTTTAACAGATTTGTTCCCTATTAAAAACGATGTCCTGACATTCTTGAAAGTTCGTGCTTCTTATAGTGAAGTGGGTAATGCTCCGACTCGCTATATTGCTTATCAGACTTTCCCATATCAATCTGGTACACCTACTACAGCATCTACTTATCCTAACTCCGATATCAAGCCGGAAAGAACAAAAGCGTGGGAAGTGGGCTTGCAGTCTAATTTCTGGGGAGATAAATTGAGTTTGAGTGTATCTTTATATAAGACATCAACTTACAATCAGTTGTTTAATCCGTCTTTGTCTGCATCTTCTGGTTATACCTCTATTTATATCAATGGTGGACAGGTGGATAATAAAGGTATTGAATTAGGATTGTCGTTGAATCAGGATTTAGGACCGGTAAAATGGAATTCTAATTTTACTTATACTCTTAACCGAAATGAAATTAAAAAACTGTTGAAACCTACCACTTTGGCTTCCGGACTCACTATTCAACAGGATGTTTTGGATTTGGGAGGTGTTGGTAATGTGATGACACGTCTTACAGAAGGTGGCTCTATCGGTGATTTGTATGTTACAGCTTTGCGTACCGATGAGCATGGATATATCGATGTTGACTATGTAAATAATACTGTGGCAGTCGACAAGAATGCCGGTGACCGTAAAGACGGATGGGTCTATGCAGGAAATGCACAACCTAAATATACCTTGGGATGGCGTAACTCATTTAGTTGGAAAGGTTTGAATCTAGGCTTCTTGATTAATGCACGTGTAGGTGGTATCGGTGTTTCTATGACACAAGCCTTGATGGATGCTTATGGAACCTCTCAGGCATCTGCTGATGCACGTGATGCGGGTGGTGTAATCATTAACGGATCGTTGGTTCCTGCAGCTCAGAAATATTATCAGACAGTAGGTACTGGAGCTGGCTCCATGTATGTATATAGTGCAACTAACGTACGTCTTGCCGAACTTTCTTTGGGATATGATGTACCTGTTTCTAAGGTTGTTCCTTGGATTAAAGGCTTGAATGTGGCTTTAACTGGTCATAATCTCTTCATGTTCTATTGCAAAGCTCCTTACGACCCAGAACTGACAGCAAGTACAGCTACTCATTTTGCAGGTATGGATTATTTTATGTTGCCGAGTTTGCGTAATCTAGGTTTTTCTGTTAGACTTAATTTTTAGTATTATGAAAATGAAACATATATCAAAACACACAAGAACTGTGAGCAGTATAATGTTGGCTGGTATACTTTCTTTGTCTTCTTGTACCGATCAGTTCAAAAACTGGAATATAAATCCCAATGAAGTAACTCCGGATCAAATGCAGCAGGATAATCTGAACACTGGAGCTTATTTCACCCAAATGTTGAGAGGAGTATTTATTGTTGGTAAAAGTGCAGACGGAACAGGATTGGGAGGTGAGTATCAGATCACAGAAGTGATGACTGGAGATATCTTTTCTGGTTTTGTAGCCAATATCAATACATTTAGTTATACTACTTATCACAACGACCATTATGCTCTTTATAAAGACTGGTATAATGCAGCTTTTAAAGATGCATATACTTATATCATGCAGCCCTGGAAGTCGATTGCTGATGTCACAGAGGAAACATCTCCGACCAGAGCACTGGCTAATATTGTGAAAGTTTTGGGTATGAGCCGAATAACTGATATGTATGGACCGATTCCTTACAGTAAGTTCGGTACAACTACACAGGTTCCTTACGACAGTCAGAAAGATATATATTATCAGTTCTTCGATGAGTTGGATGATGCCATTACTATATTGACTGATTATAATAATAGTAATTCATCGTCATACATGGAGCAATATGATTATATCTATAGTGGAAATGTAGGCAAGTGGATTAAGTTTGCTAATACACTACGTTTGCGCTTGGCTATGCGTGTATCTTTTGTGGATGAGGCTAAAGCACGTCAGGAAGCAGAGAAAGCTATCAATCATGCTTCTGGATTGATGACTTCTGCGGATGATTCTGCTATTTTGCATCAGACTACATCATTCTCTTTTGTCAATCCATTGTGGGAAATCAGTGAAAGTTTCCAGGATATTCGCATGGGAGCTACAATGGACTGTTATTTGAATGGTTATAATGACCCGCGTGTTTCCAGTTATTTCCGTTCTGCATCCAATGATGGTAAATATCATGGAGTGAGAAATGGAATGACTAACATTTCTAAGGATAACTATATTGCTGCTGCATCTGGATTGAACTTTAATGAAAACAGTACTATGCAGTGGATGGATGCATCGGAAGCTTACTTCTTGCTTGCTGAGGCTAAGTTGAGACTTGGATTGGGAAGCGAAACAGTGCAGACTTATTACGAAAAGGGTATACAGACTTCGTTCCAGTCGAAAGGTGCTACAGGATATGACAGTTATGTAGCAGATAATGAAAGTCTTCCTCTTGAATCGTATATGGACCCAGTAACCAACCGCTCTACTAATGTAAAGAGTTATTTGTCGAATTTATGCGTTGCATGGGATGACAGTGCTTCTGATGAAGTGAAACTAGAACGTATCATGATTCAGAAGTGGATTGCTCTTTATCCAGACGGTCAGGAAGCTTGGAGTGAAATGCGTCGTACCGGATATCCGGGATTTGTTCGAATTGCTTCTTACGGATACCAGTCGGAAGTAGCAGAAGGTGAGTTGATCAGTCGTCTGAAATTCCCTACAACCGAATATTCAGATAATAGTCAGAATACTCAGGCTGCAGTGTCCTTGTTAGGCGGTGGTGGTGATAGTGCCGGTACTCGTCTTTGGTGGGATGTAAGAAGATAATAATGGATGTACAATTAATTAGATGAAACTATGATGAAAACGATAAAAACCTTGTTTCTTTCTGCTGTGGCATGTGGACTGATATCTTCATGCGATACAGATATAGAATCTGTTTCTATTCAGAATCCTTATACATATAGTGATCAATATTACCAGAATTTACGTGATTACAAAGCCAGCGATCATTCCATTGCTTTCGGATGGTTCTCTCAGTATGGGCAGCAGAACTCCATGGCCGTTCGTTTTATGGGATTGCCCGATAGCTTGGATATCTGTTCATTGTGGGGAGGAATTCCTGCCAAAGAAAGAACGGATATTTGGGAAGAACTTCGTTTCGTTCAGAAAGTAAAAGGTACTAAAATGCTGGCGGTTGCCATTACCCGTATTGATGCAGAAACAGACGATCATGCATTTAAACAAGCTTATAATGAAGCAAAGCAGATGCCGGCTGGTGAAGAAAGAGAACAGGCTCTTCTGAAAGCGATTGAAATGTATGCAGAGTATTTTCTTGATCAGGTATTTTTGAATGATCTGGATGGTTTTGATGCCGACTTTGAGCCGGAAGGTGACTTCTTGGATGGAAGTTACTTTATTTATTTTATGCAGCATTTGGCTAAATACATGGGACCTAACCCTGATATTACAAAGGAAGAACGTTTGAAACTTATTCAGGAAAGATACGGTACAAGTATAACTGATACTAATAAAATGTTGTGTGTAGATGCTCCGGGCGACCCTTCATCCGAACTGTATAATATCTGTAATTATTATTTCAAGCAAGCTTATGGAGGTGGTACTAGCACTACTTGGCCTATTGAAAAAGTGGTTTTCTGCTGTAATATGGGAGATGGTTGGCAAGGTACAATGAGCGATATGTATCAGCAGGCTAGCTATCAGCCGGCAAACGGACGTAAGGGAGGATTTGGTGCTTTCTTTATTCACAGAGATTATAATGTGCATGAAAACAATCCGTATCCTTACAAACGTTTCCGTGAATGTATTCAGATTCAAAATCCTGCAGTTTATTAATTTATTGCTTGAAAGGAACTTATGAAAAAGATTAGTACATTATTTTATATGGTTGCAGGTGTACTTTTTGTATTGGGTACTATATCCTGTAACGATGATGAGTCTTACGACTTTCCTGGTGATTCTATGAATCGTGTATATCTTAAACCATATACAGGAGGTGATTTTGCTATTGTACATACTCCGGTAGTGAGTACTAGTTCATTGGAGTTGGATATACCGGTATATGTTACTCAGAATCATTCAGAGGATATAGTGGCGACTTTGGGTGTTGATAATTCTCTCGTGGAGGCATATAATGCAGCCAATGGTACAAGCTATGAGGCTTTACCGGAACAAGCATTAGTAATAGAAAATAAGACTGTAACTGTTCCCGCTGGAGCATATAATTCTTCAGAAAGTGTTCATATTTCTATAAACGAGGAAACTGTAGCAGAACTTCGTAGTGAAAATGGGTATTTGATCCCTGTAACCTTATTGAGTGCTCAAGGAGGAAATGCAGCAATAAGCACTAACATGAATAGCTCTTATTTAGTTGCAGGAGTAGAAGTGAAAAGTGGAATGATTGATGATAGTGCTTCAGATCAAGATGCACAAGGTGCATTGGCTTCGGAACGTACCGGATGGACTGCATATGTTGAAGAATCAGATGGAGTCACTGTTAATGGTGAAATTTCTTCGCTTTTTGACGGGGATTCTTCTTCTGAATGGTCTGCATCATCCAGTCAGCCATTCCATATTGTATTCGATCTGCAGAAAACTCAGAATGTAACCGCTGTTACTGCATGGTATTCTTACTATGGATGGTATGATTATTGTTCGTTCCCACAAGGAACAATAATGGAATATAGTCAAAATGGAACAGATTGGCAAGAATTGGGAACTTTACCATATATATATGGAAAAAATGTGGTGTTGTACGCTCCTGTTCCTATGCGTTATATTCGGGCAGAAATTCCTGTTATTTCTAGTTGGTATGGTGAGGAAGCTTCAATTACAATTGGAGAATTTAATGTGTATGTAAAATAAAAGGTTTTTAGGTATGAAAAAGTATATATATTTTTGTTTTTTAGTATTACTTCTGGGAGTAACCGGCTGTAAAAAGGCACCCGATTTCGGTGATGCAGTTTATATGACTGGTACTTTGCAATCGTCTAATATCCGTTTCCTGGTAGACGGGCAGTCTAGTATGGGACTTACCGTAACTTCTACCAATAAAACAGGTGCCGATGTAAAGATTGGTTTGAAAGAAGCTCCTGAGTTACTTGCTGATTTCAATGCATCTACTGGTAGAAATTGTATCTTACCACCAGCAGGAAGTTATACTATAGATGGAACAGAAGTGGTAATCAGTTCAGGAAAAACACAGTCTACTCAGATTAAAATCAGTGCTGATTCTGAACAATTGCAAGAAGGAGTATCCTACTGTTTGCCTATCTCTATTACTTCTGTAGAAGGAGAAGATCTGAAGGTCTTGGAAACTTCTCGTACTGCGTATGTCATGCTGACTAAAGTAATCACTGTGAAAGCTGCTTACTTGCATAGAAACAACTGTTTCGATATTCCTGGCTTTGGAGGAGAAGATAGTCCGGTGAAGGCTTTGAGCCAAATGACATTGGAAATGAAGGTGCTTCCGGTATCTTTCCCAAATACACCAAGTAGTGCAAACGGTATCAGTTCTTTGTGTGGATGTGAAGAAAACTTCCTGTTCCGTTTTGGCGATGGTGCCGGTAATCCGACCAACAAACTGCAGTTGTGTAAAGGTTCTATTGGTGCTGCTTCTCATCCTGACCAGAAAGACCACTATGAATCATGGGTAGAAAAAGAATTTGAAACCGGACACTGGTTGCATTTTGCTGCAGTGTACGACGGTCAGTATCTCCGTGTATACTTGGACGGTGAACAGATTCACTTTGTGGAAACCAACAACGGTGGTACCATTAACTTGAGTATGGCATACGATGGACACTCTTGGGATGATACATTTGCTATCGGTCGTTCTGCAGGTTATCAGCGTTTCTTCGACGGTTATATCAGTGAGTGCCGTGTTTGGAATGTGGCACGTACTCCGGCCGAACTGCAAGACGGTATCTGCTATGTAGATCCAACAAGCGAAGGACTGGTGGCATATTGGCGTTTTAATGGAGAAACTCAGGATGACGGTACTGTGCTCGATATGACCGGTCACGGTTACAATGCTCATCCGTATAAGGCTATTGAATGGGTGGACAACCAGAAATGTCCGTTCTGATATTTTTTAAACAACTTTTATACGATAAGGTTAAGCAATAAAAAACTGAGGGCTATGTGAATAGCCCTCAGTTTTTTATTGCTCTGTTTTTATGGAAACATCAGTCTATTTTGTCTGTGAGTATCCTTCAGCTTTCAATAACTCGATGATGCGTTGTTTGAATTCTCCCTGAATAATAATTTCTCCATCTTTGGCAGAACCACCCACACCGCATTTGGTCTTCAGCAGTTTTCCCAGTTCCTTCAGGTCTTCTTCTTTTCCGATGAAGCCGGTGATGAGTGTGACTGTTTTTCCGCCACGCCCTTTCTTCTCAATAGATACACGGAGCTTCTGTTGCTTCTTGTCGAGGGTTTCGCAACTGTCTTCTTCGTTTGTTTCGTAGTTGAAGTCCGGATTGGTAGAATATACTATATTCAACCGTTCTTTCCAATCGTTATTTTTCATATACATGTTGTTTTTTTACGGCTTCAAATATACTTGATTCTTTATCATGAAGCAAGAAGCATTGATATCTGCCGGCCGTTTTTATTTGTAAGATGTATTTATTTTTATTACTGTCCGATAAAAATTTTACAAAACCATAAAATTAGGGCTGACTTC
>ERZ838839.3202-NODE-3202-length-10779-cov-2.114137_pt1 | contig 10779 bp, 9 predicted proteins | sample MGYA00519909_ERZ838839 | MGnify/ENA primary metagenome ERZ838839 (study PRJEB31850, sample SAMEA3708843) | human gut metagenome | biome: human gut; feature: human-associated habitat; material: faeces | place: China | collected 2014 ... | reverse complement strand
ACTGGCAGATTGCACAAACCATACATTCGATTTTCTGGTTATCCACTTTATCCACACTCATCCACCGAAATTATGTGGAAAGTTGTCCACCTCGAAAAATGCCGATTTCACGCTATTTCGCAGTTATACACCAAGTTATCCACATTATCCACAGGTTTTTTCCTCCCCACCGGTGGATTTTACACTCTCTTTATATTTGTTTTATTTTTGTGAACATCTCATAAAATTTACATTTCCGACAACTTTTTTGCCCGATCCCATTGACAAACCCGGAAGACTTTATCTAGCTTTTGAGCTTTTATACACCTTTTTTTACCTTTTGAAATTTTCTCATTTTTTGTGTATTTTAGTTGTCTTTTACAGAATTTTGTGTTATACTTAAGCCATCCCAAACAAAGGAGTTGATTTTATGCGTTACACAATCAGCGGAAAAAATATCAACATTACACCAGGCTTAAAAGATGCCGTGGAAAGTAAATTAGGAAAACTGGAGCGCTATTTTTCTCCTGATACAGAAGTACAGGTAACATTAAGCGTAGAGAAAGGACGTCAGAAAATAGAGGTTACGATTCCTGTCAAAGGCAGCATTATCCGTGCTGAACAGGATTCCAACGATATGTACGTATCCGTTGATCTTGTAGAAGAGATCATCGAGCGCCAGATCAAGAAATATAAAACCAAGATCGTCGATAAGAAACAGAGCGCATTAGCTTTCAGCGAAGCTTTCCTTCAGGAAGAAGCAGAGCAGGAAGAAACCGTTAATATCGTAAAGACAAAACGCTTCGCGATGAAACCGATGGATGCTGAAGAGGCATGCGTACAGATGGAACTTTTAGGACACAATTTCTTTATGTTCCTCAACGCAGATACAAACGAAGTAAACGTTGTTTACAAGAGAAAAGGCAACTCCTACGGACTGATCGAGCCGGAGTTCTAAACGCTCTGAAATTTCATAAGAATGAATCACCGGATAGCGGCACCGATACGGATCATCGTACAGTGACCGGTTCTCCGGATCAGTAGAAAAACAGGCAGTACCTGATCTGAAATCGGGTATCGCCTGTTCTTTGTCTTCTTTTATCTCTTCTTTTTTGCACACGCCGCGCACGCCTCACATGCGCTCTTCGCGACTGCCATCCCGCCGAGGGATGTCTCGCGAAGCTCCGACGGGATCGAACGTCCGACCGCATACATGACTCCGATCGTCTCATCGATCGGGGTGATGCTCCGGATCCCGGCCATGGAGAGTTCTGCTGATATCAGCGCATTCGAAGCGCCCATCGCATTCCGGTTCTGGCATGGATTTTCAACCAGTCCTCCGATCGGATCACAGACGAGTCCTAAAATATTCACGATCGCAAAGGATGCCGCATCGAGACACTGTGCCGGAGTTCCTCCGAGAAGCTCCACGGCCGCGGACGCCGCCATCGCACTCGCCGCTCCGACCTCCGCCTGACAGCCGCCCTCCGCTCCTGCCGTTGTTGCATTTCTCGTGATCAGGTAGCCGACTGCCGCCGCATTGAACAGCACCTTGCAGATCTCCTCATCCGTAAATCCGAAATTTTCCTGCAGCGAACAGAAAACTCCCGGGATCACTCCCGAAGATCCTGCGGTTGGTGCAGCCACGATAAGTCCCATGGATGCGTTGACCTCAAGAACTCCCACCGCGTAAGCGATCGCCTTCGACACTACATCCCCGCAGATATTCTTTCCGTTCTCCCGGAGTGTGTGCAGCTTCCGGCTCTCCCCGCCGATCATGCCGCCCATGCTGACGATGTTCTCCTTCAACGGCTTTTTCGCCGACGCCTGCATGATCGACCATGCCTTTTTCATCTTTTCCTTCGTCTTTTCCGGATCCTGCTCCAGGAAGGTCGTCTCCCGCACAAACATCGCCTCGGAGATCGTTTTCTTTTCTTTCTCACAGTACTCTAAAAGTTCTGCTCCATTTGTAAAATTCATCGTTTTCCCTCCCGTCAGTCCAGATTGATCGCCGGAACCAAAAGTACATTTTTGACCGCCTCAAAGCCGCGCAGAGCGTTTACCACCTGGTTCGAGACCGTCGTGTCCACTTCAATGATCGCATAGGCCATCTTGCCCTTGCTCTCCCTGTAGAGGCGCAGGGAACCGATATTTAAGTCGTATGCACTTAAAACTGCCGTCACGAATGCAAGCGTTCCCTTCTTATCGATATGCTGGACTACGATCGTACTGTAATTTCCGGTGAGATCCACATCAACGCCATTTAACCGCGTGATGACCGCATTTCCGCCGCCGATGGACTTTCCGCGCAGGGACATCTCATTCCCGTTCTCATCCTTCACATAGATGTCCACCGTGTTCGGATAGATCTCCTTGTCCGTAAAATTCTCCTCAAAACTGAACTGGAGTCCCGCCTCCTTCGCGTACTCAAACGAATCGCGGATCCTCTCATCATCCGGATGGTACCCTAAGATACCGCCGACCAGCGCCCGGTCCGTGCCGTGTCCATGGTACGTGCGCGCAAAAGAGCCATAGAGAACAAAGCGCACCGACACCGGTTTCTCCACCATTTTTCCGGCGATAAAGGCGATCCTCAGCGCTCCCGCCGTGTGAGAGCTTGACGGTCCGATCATATTCGGTCCGAGAATATCGAACGTTCCGATCTCATTCATACCTGTTTCCTCATTTCCTGTATTTCTCGCAAAACGACCATGATGCTGCATGGAAAATACGCAGCGCTGGATTATAAAACGCAGCTGCCGTTTTGCTTTTCTTTTTCTACATACTGCACTATCCACTATTATACACAAAAAGGAGCTGTTTTTCCACAGCTCCTTATCGTTTCTTTTTTTTCTTTTTTATGGTTCCTGCTGTAATTCTTCGCTTGTTCTTCTCTCTGTTACAGACTACACTGCATTTTCTCTATTCCCGACAGCTCCCAGCGGCAAGTCTCCGGGCAGGAGTGCCTTAATTCAGGGATCTGGCTTCCTCTTAGCTTGCGGGTGACTGCGTTGGAGAAGAGGAGACACTTGTCTGAGCGAAGCGAGTTGTGTCTCCTCTTCTCCGCCTTTAGCAGTCTCCCGGGAGCTTAGAGGAACCTTCCCTGAATTACCGAGTACTCCTGACCGGAGACTTGCCGCGTATCTTTCACCAAACCTTAATTCAGGAACGTAACCGCCTTCGCCGGCGTTCTGTAATACGCGTTGGAAATAATAATACCGGTCTTTGACGTGCTGGCGTGAATGATCTTTCCATTGCCGATATAGAGCGCAACGTGGTTGATCGTCTTTCCGCTCGCATAGAACAGAAGGTCACCCGGCTGGATCTCAGACAGGGAGATCTGCTTTCCGTTCGATGCCTGATCTCTCGAAGTACGTCCGGTGGAAACTCCAAAATGCTCAAAGATCCGCATCGTAAATCCGGAACAGTCCGCTCCGTTTGTCAGGCTTGTCCCACCGTATACATACGGATTTCCGAGGAACTGTTTCGCATAAGCCACGATCGCTGTGCGGACTGCAGAATCATATACCGCACTTCCCGGTCCGTTCTGGGTATCCTGGTAACTTCCGGAGGTTCCCGTACTGCTGCCTGTGGAAGTATTACTGCCGTCACCGCCCGGACCTGCCGTATTGCCGGTATTCTGGCTTGTGCTGCCCTGGCTGTTCTGCTTCGTCTGCTCCTTCGTCGTTCCGTTGTCCACATTCGGATTCTGCGCGATCATACCGATCGAGGTTGACGGAGTGTCCTTATTTTCCGTGCTCTGTCCGGATTCCTTTTTCAGTTCCTCAACTTTTGCGATCGCATCGTCCGCCTCTTTCTTGATCCGGGCAGCCTCCTCAGCTTTCTGCTTTTCTTCCTCAACGCTGACCGCCTGCTTAAACTCTACCCTCTGGGTAACATAATCCTTATGGACATATCCGCTCAAGGATTCATCGACCTGGATCTCGATAAAATCGCCGTCTTCCTTCACTTCCAGATATTCCGAATCTTTGGAAAGTGTCGTGAGGACTGCGCTGTTCATATTCGGCTGTTCGCGGAGATTTAAACCATCCGCGCTGACTGTGACATATACAGTTCCCACATTCTTTGCGATCTTCTCAGCCTCAGCACCGGTAATAAAATATTCTGATTTTATGTAACCTTTAACGGAACCGGACTGGATCTGATACCAGGTTCCTCCCTCTCCGTCCACCGTTGCAAGGATCGTCGCCGCACAGTTATTGTAGATCTTTCCGACAATACTGCTGGAGGTGTTCGCCTCGGAACGGATATTTACATAGTTGCTCACGTGGGAGATCGCCACATTATCGTAAGCTGACTGTTTATTTCCTACGGTCGTGATCCCCTCTCTGGCGCTCACCTGCACTGAAAGCGTCTCAGCCGCATAAGCAGCCTGCGGCATCATGAGTGCCATGCTCAGCCCGCAGACCGCGATGATTCTTCCTGCTCTGTTCATTCTTTTTCTTTTCTCCTGTCAATTACCGGCAAATCTGTTTTCAGTTCTGTATTCTGTCAAAAGATGTCGATATACTCAATTCTGCCCGTTCAGATAAGCTTCCACCGATGCGACGCAGTTCGCGCCGTCCGCAACCGCCGTCACGATCTGGCGGAGCGCCTTTGTACGGACATCCCCGGCCGCGAAGATTCCCGGAACATTTGTCTTTCCGTCCTCACCGGCTGCGATATGTCCCGCAGGATCCATCTCCACGGATCCTCTGAATATCTCACTGTTCGGGGTGATCCCGACCGCAACGAACACGCCGTCCACTGCCAGGTCATTCTTCTCCCCGGTCTTCTTATTTAAAATTCTGAGTGTTTCCACCTTATCTGTTCCGACAATTTCTTCCGGGACTGTATCCCATAAGATCTCCACATTCGGAAGCTCCATCAGGCGCTTCTGCAGGCTCTTTGCCCCGCGGAACTCGTCTCTTCTGTGGATCACATAGACTTTCTCGCAGAGTCTCGCGAGGAAGATCGCATCCTCAAGGGCAACATCCCCGCCGCCGATCACCGCAGTCGTCTTTTTCCGGAAAAACGCGCCGTCACAGGTCGCGCAGTAGGAAACACCTTTTCCCGTAAACTCCGCCTCTCCCAGGATCTCAAGCTTTCTGTGATGCGCCCCGGAAGCGATGATGACCGCTCTCGCAAGTCTCGTCTCCTTTTTGCAGACAACCTGATAGATCACAGGCGGGCGCTCCGCCCCGGCTTCTGCTGCCGTCAGGAGTTCCTGCTCCTCTTCCTTCCCGGATGCGTCTGCGGACTCCGCACTTTCGATCTTCAGTACGGTATCTTTTGCGAATTCCACCCCGAGCTTATCGGCATGTTCCCGGAATTTCATTCCGAGATCAAAGCCGCCGATCCCCGGAAGTCCGGCATAATTGTCTACCTCATATGTTGTAAGCACCTGTCCGCCGCTCATCATCTCTTTTTCGATCACGAGTGTCTCAAGTTCCGCGCGTTTTGCGTAGATCGCAGCCCCGAGTCCCGCCGGACCGGAACCGATAATGATCAGATCATAAATCTGTTCCATGATGCCTCCAATCTCAGAATCGATATATATATGATATATTTTCCGCACATTCTGTTCTTCATGTCCGTACCAGGCGGTCACAAAACACAAAAATACGCCTTGTATAGTATAGCACCATATATGTCTATTATACAATCAGTTTCACTGAAATTTAAGTGGCATTCCTGTGGCAAAATACAGAAAAACGCAGCCATACGAGGGAGTACGACTGCGTTTTTCTACATCCTGATCAATTCACTTGGGGTATTAAAGGATATTGAAGGTATCTTTGCTGCATCCTGCAGCATATTTATCTGTAACGGTCCGTCCCTGGTTGAAGTACAGAGGGATGGGACGAAACCATTGCATTCAGGGAATTTTCCAGCTGTTTATTTTTCTCTTTCCGCCGCAAGCTGCTTCTTTAAGAAGGACAGCTGGCCGCCGCTCAGCACAACTGCGATCTCATTATCCGTAAGGTCAAGGCGTGCGCGGAAGGTGAAGTCTTTCGTCTTATCTTTGATGAGAATGGATCTTGTCGGGATCTGATCGAGCAGATCCGTAAACTCCAGCTCATCATTCTGGTCAAGACGGTCGTAGTCGGCCGGATCTTCGAATAACATCGGGATCACGCCGTGGTTTACAAGGTTTCCCTTGTGGATTCTCGCGATGCTCTTTGCGATTACCGCTTTGACGCCGAGGTACATCGGGTTGATGGCCGCATGTTCACGGGAAGATCCCTGGCCATAGTTTTCGCCGCCGATAATGATGCTCTTTCCCATCGCCTTTGCACGTGCCGCAAACTCCGGATCATAACGGTGGTAGCAGTACTGGGACATCAGCGGAATATTGGAGCGCATGCTGGAGAATTCCGCGCTGGCCGGGGTGATATCATCCGTCGAGATGTTGTCACGCCCCTTTAAGCTGATCGGTGCACAGAGATACTGGGTCGGAGCTTCCGGCACCGGAAGGAACTTGATGTTCGGTCCGCGGACGATCTCAACCTTTTTCGCTTCCTCCTCGGAGAGCGGAGGAATGATCATGGAATCGTCAACAATGTACTGATCCGGCTCTTTGATCTCGCCGAGGATCTTCACGTTCTCGCCCATGATGTCCTCTGCGGTCGCAAATGTTCCCATGATTGCAGTCGCAGCGGCACTTTCCGGGCTTACCAGGTAGATCTTCGCAGTCGGATTTCCAGCGCGTCCCTTGAAGTTCCGGTTGGAAGTGCGGACAGCGACTCCGTCTGTTGCCGGTGTCTGGCCGATCGCGCAGCACGGGCCGCATGCGATCTCAAGGATCCGGACTCCTGCTGCGAGCAGCATATCGATATAGCCGTCACGCATCAGCTCACGGTAAGTCTGTTTCGAAGCGATCGCACATGTGCAGCTCACGTCATCGTTGACATGATGTCCTTTGAACACGAGAGCAGCTTTTGCGATATCTGCATAGCTCGCATTCGTACAGCTTCCGATAAATACCTGCTGAACGCGCTTTTTCTCTGCATCCTTTAGCGGAATGACGTTGTCCGGCTGATGTGGACATGAGATCAGCGGTTCCAGCTCGCTTAAGTTGATGTCGATACACTCGTCGTATTCTGCATCTTCATCCGGCAGCATTTCCACATACTGGTCGCCGCGTCCCTGCGCAGTCATGAACTTTTTCACCTGCGCATCCGCCGGGAAAATCGAGGTTGTCGCACCCATCTCAGCACCCATATTGGCGATCGTGGCTCTCGCCGGGACCTCCAGAGCTGCTGCGCCTGGTCCTACATACTCATATACATTTCCAAGTCCGCCTTTGATCGTGACGAGCTGGAGCATTTTTAAGATGACTTCCTTCGGGTTGCAGCCGGGTTTTAAGGAACCGGTAAGATTTACCTTCACGACACGCGGCATGGTGAGGCGCATCGGAACACCGGTCATTGCAGTCGCAACATCCATTCCGCCGACTCCGATACAGAGCATGCCAATCGCGCCGCCGTGCGGAGTGTGGCTGTCACCGCCCATGCTGACCTTTCCAGGCACACCGAATCTCGCAACATGAACCGCATGGCAGATCCCGTTTCCCGGTCTGGAGACATGGACACCGAAACGTTTTGCCGCAGACTGTAAGTAGATATGGTCATCCGGCGTCTTGTTGTCCACATAGAGCAGGTTGTGGTCCAGGTAGCTGACACTGCACTCCGTGCGGATCCGGTCAAGTCCGATCGCTTCAAATGCCAGGTATGTCATAACGGCATTGATGTCGTGGGTTAAGGTCTGGTCCACTTTAATAAAAACTTCCTCGCCCGGAGTCATGCTGTCGGAAACAGGGAAGGATTCAGGGATACGGACAGGTTCTCGTATACCGCTTTGACGCAGAAAACGGGACTCTCACCGAGACCGACTGCTTCCGCTCCAGAGAGTACGATGAGCCGCGCCACATCGCGATCCATCCGAACAACCGCTACGCATACCTGATCAATGAAAAAGGCAATAACATGACCTACTTCGGCTTTGATGCTGAGAATGGAAAGCTTCATGCACGTCAGAATCTGCCGACACTTCCGGAAACCTACACAGGCGAAGGACAGGCCAGCGCCTCTCTGCTCGACAAAAACGGAGAGATCCTGATCGGTTCCAACCGCATTCACGAGTCCATCGTTCTCTACCGCATCGACCAGGAGACTGGTTACATGAAGGAACTCGGCTACTACCCGGCAATGGGACTCACCCCGCGCTTCATCACCTTCAACCCGGATTACAGCCGTTTCTACATGGCAAACGAGGACAGCGATACGATCATTGAGATGAAGCTTGACTCTGAACAGGGCCGCATGGAATACACCGGCCGCGTGATCTCAGCCGAAAGCCCGGTCTGCATCACATTCCGATAGGGAGGTGCACATATGAATCTTGGTCTTATTTCACTGATTGCTCTTTTAGCAGCCATCGTTATCGGCTTTGTCCGCAAGGCAAATGTCGGAATTTTATGTATCGGCTTCTCCATGATCCTCGGTCTCGTCTACGGGATCAAGGCCGGAGACATCATCAAGGGATTCAGTTCCTCCCTCTGTATGCAGATGATCGGCATCACATATCTGTTTGCCATCATCAACGAAAACGGAACTCTGGAGCTTCTCGCAAAAAAAATGGTAGCGCTTGTCGGACCGCACAAGACGCTGATCCCGTTCGTCATGTACCTGCTCGGATTCCTGATCTGTGCGGTGAGACCGGGAGCCATCCCGTCTCTCGCGATCGTTCCGGTCATCGCGATCCCGGTTGCGATATCCGCAGGTGTGAACCCGATCATGACGGCAATCATCGGCGATCTCGGCGTTATGTCCGGACGTATGAGCCCGCTGACTCCGGAGAGTGCCGTTGTCCGTGAGCTTATGGAAGCACAGGGACTTACCGGAAATACTGTTCCGATCATGATGTGCCTGACCGTGACAGCCCACGTTGTCGCAGTTCTCGTATATATTTACTACAGAGGCTGGCAGGTTGCTCCGCACACCAACCATCAGGATGTTCTTCCGAAATTCAGTAAAAATCAGTGGCTATCCTTAGCAGGACTTGCCGCTCTCGCGATCGGCGCCCTGTTCTTCTCCTGGAATGTCGGACTTACCGGTTTTACTGTCGGCTCCGTCCTTATCGTTCTCGGATGCGGTAATGAAAAGACTGCATTCAAAATGATCCCGTGGAATGTCATCATCATGGTTCTCGGTGTCGGTATCCTGATGAACGTCATCTCGATCTCCGGCGGCATCGACATCATGGTCGATGGTCTGGAATCTGTGATGGGACCGAAAACAGCCGCAACGATCATGGCGATCGCCGCAGGCCTCATGTCCTTCTTCAGCTCCGGACTCGGCGTTGTGTTCCCAACGCTGATCCCGACAGCCAGCGGACTTGCTGCGAGCATCGGCGGCGTGACTGCCCTGGAGCTCGTCTCCGTGATCGTCATCGGCGGAACTGTCTCCGGATTCACTCCGATCTCCACGACCGGCGCCCTCATCATGGCGGGTGTTGCCCAGCAGGAGAATGCGGACGAGAAATTCCCGCAGAACTGCCTGTTTGTGGAGCTGTTTGCGGTGTCCTTTATCGTGCTTGCAGTTCTGGCTGTATTTGCTTTTATTGGAATTTATAAGATTATTGCGTAAATATGCTAATTTTCCAAATAATTTCGATTATTCCATTTTTTCGTTCATTCAGGGGCTGAAGGTTCCCAAATACATCCTTTGGAATGCCTGGTGAATCTTCATCGGGCATTTTTCTTAAAAAGTAATAAATTTAAGGAATGGATCTTCATGACATTTTGGCATGATGAATTGCGCCAAATTCATAAAATCCCTGCTGTTTTTATGATATACTAAAATCAAATTATGACCGCCGGGAAGAATTCAAATGGTTCTTCCAGAAATGATCTATCATTATTTAGAAAGGAGAATCACAGCTGTATGAATGCAGAAACGCTGTGATACAAATGACCATGTTCAATAAAGAAGAACGAACCTACTGGATCGAAAACTACAAAAAATTTCCGACTGCAAACATCTCCGATGCCATGGACAATCTCGGACTCCGCTCCGGAGTTGTACTCGGACTTCACGCTCTGGATGTCTACCAGCCGCGTACTGCAGGCTTTGCGAAAACGATCCGCCAGATGCGCAGAAAGACTGCATTCGACGGAAAAGCACTGACAAAACAGGCATCCATCATCGACACCCAGACCGAATACGGCGATCTTCTCGTCATCGAAGCGACCGGTCTCACCGATATCGCCACAGGCGGCGCCATGTTAGCCACAAGAGCCCAGATGCGCGGCGTGATGGGGGAACTCACAAACGGAAGTCTCCGCGACATCGACGAGATCGCAGAGCTGAAATTCCCGGTCTATCTGTGCAGCACAAGCCCGGTAAAGAGCGCCCGTTTCATGGAGACGGTTGACACCGATGTCCCGGTATTCATCGGCGGCGTCCAGATCTGCCCGGAAGACCTGGTACTCATGGACCGCACCGGCGTTGTTGTCGTCCCGAGTGCCACTTTAAAAGAAGTCCTTGAGGAAGCAGAAAAGATCATGGCAAAAGAAGATCGGATCGAAGAACGGGTTCGCAGCGGAATGAGCCTGAATGAGGCAAGACAGAAGAAATAAATTTACAATCATCTGCCATTGGCTTTTTTCAATGCATGGCTATAGAAAATTCTTGTCACAAAAGTTTTGAATCTTAATTTTCTTATTCTGGAAAATATCGGGGCTGTCGCACTAACATGCGGCAGCTCATTTCATATTCCCAACACAAAACGCCGAGC
>ERZ838839.3199-NODE-3199-length-10786-cov-2.639642_pt1 | contig 10786 bp, 9 predicted proteins | sample MGYA00519909_ERZ838839 | MGnify/ENA primary metagenome ERZ838839 (study PRJEB31850, sample SAMEA3708843) | human gut metagenome | biome: human gut; feature: human-associated habitat; material: faeces | place: China | collected 2014 ... | reverse complement strand
ACCAGCTCCTGGGCCATCTCATAATGGGCCGGATCCACATGGTATCTGGTAGAGGAACGTAAGGGATTCAGTCCCGGACGTCCAATCATCTGATGGGACTGGCCGCCGGCCCTGGAAGCCGCACTGAAGGTGGAGGATACGCTGATCAGCGCCACCCTTCCCTTTCTGGTCTCCAGATAGCAGGCCTTGGAGGCATCTCCCAGATTTTTTCCCGTGCCGGAAAACACCATATCCCTCTCGTTCAGATGGCGGATGGTGGCCATGACACCCTCCTGGCCGTAATCACCGGAATGGTTGTTGGCCGTGTTGTAGAGGTTGAAGCCGAATCTCTGGATATCGTCCAGAGCGCCCGGCTCCATCATGGCCCAGGTGCCTCCGCTTTCTGCCGCCGGATATCCCTCCTGGTCATGGAAGGTCATTTCCAGGTTGGAAAACTTCACATCATGCTCCATGATGCAGTCCCGGACCTCCTCGAACCCCTCGTAACCGTCTTTTGCGATCCGGCGGGTGATGAACATGTCGCCGGTGGCAATGGTCTTCAATACATTTTTTCCCATTTTCTTTCTGCTCCTGTCTCTTATTTATAATTCCTTCCTGTACTGTTCCATCTCGGAATCAGAAGCATACACAAAGTGACCCGGCCGGATCTCCTGGAAACTGGGCTGTTCCTTTGAGTAATCATGCATGGAAGGATCATAGTAAAGCCTCTGCTTGTCCTTCTCCCGGTCGGGATCCGGCTGGGGGATGGCTGACAGCAGGGATTTGGTGTAGGGATGCACCGGATGGGCATACAGCTCGTCCGCGTCCGCCAGCTCCACCATGGTCCCGAAGTGCATCACCCCGATCCGGTCAGAGAAATACTTTACTACTGCAAGATTATGGGCAATGAACAGAATTGTCAAGTCCATTTCTTTTTTTATGTCCATTAACAGGTTAATGACCTGGGCCTGGATGGACACGTCCAGAGCCGAAACCGGCTCATCGGCGATGATCACCGACGGCTTTACCACCAGGGAGCGGGCAATACCGATCCTCTGCCTCTGGCCGCCGGAGAACTCGTGGGGATAGCGGGAGCCGTGCTCGGGAAGCAGTCCTACCTTATTTAATATAGAAGAAACACTTTTCCGGATCAGCTCCTTATCCTTTTCTCCTCTGGTCTTTAAGCCCTCGGCAATGATCTCCTCCACCGTCATACGGGGATTCAGGGAGGAGACCGGATCCTGGAAGATCATGGACAGGTTTCTTGTGACATAGTCCCGGTCTGCCTTTGAAAGCTTTCCGGAAATATTTTTCCCATTAAACAGGATCTCACCGGAGGTGGGATTGTAAAGGCGGATCAGAGTACGGCCCAGGGTGGTCTTTCCGCAGCCGCTCTCGCCCACCAGACCGAAGTTTTCGCCCTTATAAATATCGAAGGTCACATTGTTTAAGGCCTTCACGGTCTTTTTCTTTCCGGCGGGAAATTCCATACAGAGATTTTTGATCTCCAGGATCTTCTCCCGTTCCTTCTGTGCGTTCTGTTCCATCCTATACGCCCTCCTTCCTGTTCATACGTGCGATCCGTTTCTGAAGCACTTCCGGCATTTCCACTTTGGGTGCATTGGGATGCAGAAGCCAGGTAGCAGCGTAATGGGTGTCGCTCAGCTTGAAGAACGGCGGCTCCTCCTCAAAATCCACCTGCATGGCATACTGATTCCGCTCGGCAAAGGCGTCGCCCTTGGGCGGGAAGATCATGTTGGGCGGCGTTCCCGGGATGGAGAACAGCCGCTCCTTTGTCTCCAGATCCGGCATGGAAGAAAGCAGGGCCCAGGTATAGGGGTGGGCCGGGCTGTAAAAGATCTCCCTGGCTGTTCCCACCTCTACGATCTTTCCGGCATACATCACGCAGATCCGGTCCGCCATATTGGCTACAACGCCCAGATCATGGGTAATGAAGATTACGGAGAGCTTCTGTTTTCTTTTGATCTCCTTGATCTCGTCCAGGATCTTCGCCTGGATGGTCACGTCCAGAGCCGTGGTGGGCTCGTCACAGATCATGATCCTGGCATTGCTGGCCAGGGCAATGGCAATGACGATACGCTGGCGCATACCGCCGGAGAACTGGAAGGGATACTGCTCAAACCGCTCCTCCGGCCTGGGGATCCCCACCATTTCCATCAGCTCAATAGCCCGCTTCTTTGCCTGCTCCTTTGTCATGTGCTCTCTTAAGACCAGGGCCTCGGTGATCTGCTTTCCGATCTTCATGATAGGATTCAGCGCAGAAAGCGGATCCTGGAAGATCAGGGAAATCTCCTTTCCGCGGATCTTATAAAAGTCTTTTTCCTTATATTTTGTCAGATCGTCTCCCTTATAAAGGATCTCTCCCTCCTCAATGATGGAGTTTTTGGGAAGGATCCCTAAGATCGCTTTGGTGGTCACGGATTTTCCGGAACCCGACTCGCCTACGATAGCCAGAGTCTCGCCCTCAAACAGCTTAAAGTCAATGCCGCGGACGGCCTGGACCTTTCCGTTATAGGTACGGAAGGAGACTCTCAAATTATTTACCTCTAAGATTGGATCTTTCATCTTCTTCCTCCTATTCTGCTCCTCTTAATGTGGGGTCAAAGGCATCCCGCAGGCCGTTTCCGAACAGGTTGAAGGAGATCATCAGAAGAGAGATGATGACTGCCGGGAAAACTACCTGGCTGGGATACTGTAAAAGCACCTTCTGCCCTCTGGATAACATAACGCCGATGGATGGCTCCGGAGCCTGGAGGCCCAGTCCGATGTACGCCAAGAAGGACTCGGAGAAGATGGCAGTTGGAATGGCGATCATGGAGCTGGTGATGATGGGGCCAATGGAGTTGGGAAGAATATGACGGAAGATCAGCGCCATATCCTTAACTCCCAGGGTCCTGGCTGCCAGTACGTACTCACGCCCCTTGAACCGGTAGAACTGGGAGCGGACCATACGGGCCGTGCTCACCCAGTCCTTGATGACTAAGGACATGATGATGGAGAACATTCCCGTTCCAAACATCATGATGAACAGGGTCACCACAACGATCCTGGGGAAGGCGTTGATGATCTCCGTAATACGCATCATCACCATGTCCACCTTTCCGCCGTAATAGCCGGAAATGGAGCCATAAACCACGCCGATGAACACGTTGCAGCACACCGATACCACTGCGATGATCAAGGATACCCGGGCGCCTCTCCACATACGGGTCCAGATATCGCGGCCCAGGTAGTCGCTTCCGAACCAGAAGCACTGCTCGTCGCTGAGCCCTTTATACTTATAATAGTCCACGACCACGTCCACGATCCGCTCCCCGTTGACCAGTCTGGGGTTGATGACCTCCAGGACACAGCCCTCCGGGTACTTTTCCGGATCGTTTAAGTTGTCGTATTTCCGGTTTTCCATGGTATAGCCGCCGTCAAAGAAGCCCAGGTTCATTTTTGCGATAAAGGGCACCTTGGGAGGCATATTGGTCAGCTCTGTGTGCTGCTCATCGTAGGTATACTCATTCATGCCCGGACCGAACACGGCAAAAAACGAAATGATCAGAATGATGACCGCCGCGATCACAGACGCCTTATTTTTTACAAACCGCAGCCATACGTCCATGAAGAATCCAATGGGCTTTGTCTTAAATTCCACATCATGGATCTTCTCATCTCTCTGTACCAGACGGAACAAGTCTTTGGATACTGCGTCATACTTTGCTTTGTTATCTTCATACAATACCATTACTTCTTCCCTCCCATTCTGACTCTCGGGTCAATGATGCCGTAGGAAATATCTACGATAAGGACTGTGATCAGCGAGATCATGGAGTAGAACACCAGGATCGCCACGGTCAGCATGTGGTCGCTGGCGTTGATGGAGTCTACCATCATACCTCCCATTCCAGGAACAGAGAAAATATTTTCTACGACCAGTGAACCGCCTAAAACGTTGGCAAACATCGGAATGATAATATTAGCCAGAGGCACCATGGAGTTTCTGAGGCCATGGCGGATTGTGCTCTGTGCATACGTTAAGCCCTTTGTTTTGGCAAGAAGCATAAACTCAGAGTTCATGGTTTCTGCCAGCTCCGCTCTTAAATAACGGGCAACACGGGCGATGGGGCTGAACATCAGCGCTAAAATAGGAAGGAACATGGAATGGAGTGCTGCCATTCCAGTGGCTGACGCATCGTATATGATCGGAAAAGCTCCTGCCTTATATCCCACAAAATACTGGAGGCATGTAGCAAATACGAATGAAGGCACTGAAATGAAGATAACCACCATAAATGATACAAAGTGGTCGATGATCGTATTTTTCTTTATTGCCGCCACGATTCCGGCTGCAAGTCCGATCGGTATGGCTGCAAACAGCGATATCAGATTGATCTGCAAGGTTACCGGGATCCGGTCCTTCATGACCTCAAATACTGGTACATTGGGACGCATCTTCATTGATGTTCCCCAGTCTCCATGGAGGAATACATTCTTCAGGAAATAGCCGTACTGCTTGATTATGGGCTCATCAAAATGATATTTTTCATTCAAAGTATCAATAACGGTCTGTGACAGATCTCCATCCTGATCGTACACGCTTCCCGGCATCAGGCGGACAACACAAAAGGCAATGGATACAATAATAAACAATGTGATAAATAACGCGATCACTCGGTCAATAATATATCGAAACACTGCCGATTCTCACTCCTTTCATCTATAATTCCTTCTTTTTCAGATGTTTTCATTTTGATTTCTGACTTTTCACAATATACAGCCGCAAAAGAGTTCAGAAGAATGACAAGCTGCTCCTTTTATGAAGCAGCTTGTCTGTGGTCTTATCACTCTACTTCTGTCTTTTTCGATCGTTTATCCATCCTGGATCATTCAACGATCTTGGAATAGTCCCAGGCAAAGCCGATCCGGTTTACATAACCGTTTGTGGAAAGCTGTAAGCGATCAGCCTTTAAATACTTATAAATGTCCTGTGTTACCGGAATAACATTGGCCGGCTCGATCAGTAAGCGTTCCATTTCCGCAACCTCTTTCAGACGAACACCTTCGTCAAAACGATCATCCGCGAAGTTCGCTGCATTGAATACTTTATCAAACTCTTCATTGATAAACGGCTCGTTTTTGTTGGAGTAGAAGGACGTCCAATACTTAAACGCGTTCCACGGTGCCAGATCATTGCCTACCCAGCCGCCCCAGCTTAACTCGTAAGAGGCCGGGTTGGTCTGCCATCCCCTCTTCACCTGGCTCAGCTGATTGGCCGGCATCGCCTGGAGCTTCAGTTCAAACCGGTCTGCGCCAAACAGCTTCGGCCAGCTCTGCTGGAGGAATTCTGACATCTGGGCCATTAACTCTGTGTCAGAGTAATGCATGGTCAGCGTCAGCTTGTCCAGGCCTTCCTCGGACATTGCCTCGTCAAACAGCTGTTTTGCCTTTTCAGGATCATATCCGTAGTTTTCTTTTCTATTTGCTTTTCCTTCTTCGGTATCACGGAAGGTGATATTTTTGTTCAGATCCATCATATGGGTGGTGGGAACGATATACTCTGCCGGATCCTGTTTGGTCAGGCTCGCAAGATTTTCTCTGTCTACTCCGTAATAAAGGGCCTGTCTGAACTTTTCATTGGCTAAGATCGGTTTCTCCGGGTTGATGGTATTGACCACCACATGGCGCACAGAGTTATACGGAGCCAGAAGAACCCGCGGATCCTCTTCATACTTTAAGTAATTAGATGTGGAAAGCTGAACATAATCGATCTCGCCGTTTTCGAACAGCTGCATCTGTGTACTGCTGTCCTCAACAACCTTAATATTGATCCCTGCCAGCCAGATACGGTCCGCAAATGGATAATTGGGGTTTTTCTTAAAGGTGATCTCTGCGTCGTTGACCCAGTTCTCCACCAGGAACGGTCCGCAGGAAATATATTGTTCCTGAGATGTCCCGTACATGGTCTCCGTTCTATCTGCATTCATCCCTTTTTCATAGTATTCTTCATTGATCATACAGTTGGCCGGATGTGCCAGATGGATCATGACCTCTGTTGGGTTGTGCATGCTGACGGTATGTATTTCCAGCGTATGGTCGTCGATCAGCTTCAGGCCCACCTCATCCCAGGAGGCATTACCCTGGAAATAGTCCATTGCCTTCACGATCTCAATGGCATCGTTGGCAAAGTTACTTGCCCTCAGGTTCGCAAGCTTCGGATCCAGGATCATCTTCCAGGTATAATACACATCATTGGCATCCAGGGTATCTCCATTTTCCCACACGCAGCCTTCCCGGACCTTGATCTGCCATACCTTTCCTTCCTCATCCATCTGGATCGGCTCCTCCGCTGCCAGCTCTCCCGCAATTTCACATGCAGTGTAATCCGCACTGGGGAAATATCCGTATAAAGTCATAGAGGAGCGCTTGATCTGGGTAGACGCATAGGACTGGGTATACGTCAGTGGGTTCAAAGAACCGATCTTCGCAGTGGACGCCTCCCGCAGGATCCCATAGCCTTCTGGTGAAGGCTTTTCACCATTGGGATCTGTCTTCGCCTCGCTGGATTCAGACGCCCCTGCCTCTGTCGTCCCATTATTGCCATCTGCCGATGCCGCTTCCGTAAACTCCAGGCTTCCGTCGGTCTTGTTCCCACCGGAACAGCCCGAGAGCGCCGCCGCCAGAGTGCTCACTGCCAGCATGGCTGCCAGCATTTTTTTCGTCTTTTTCATCGCTTTCTTCCTCCTTGATTATATGCCCAATATTGCGAGCGAGCAGATAAACATGCTGGCCGCCGCAATAAAAGATTCTGTATAGTTTCTTTCATACCGTCTTTTTTCTACAAATTCGCCATAGCTTCCGAATGTCTTATCTGAAACTCCCGGATTGGTCCTTAAGCTTTTAAACCGCATGGCTCCATAAATGCAAAGATCGTAAAACCTCATATATCTTGCCCGGCGGAACAACCCCACGATCAGGAACACGATTCCAGAGAGAGCGCAGGCATCGGAGATCCCGATGAGATTCCACTGCCTGCGTATAACAAAAACAACTGCTGCCGCGACTACAGCATAGACTAGATTTCTAATACAGCACTGGACCTGGTATTGCTTTCCCATTCCGTTATTCTCCTTCTTCCCGTTTCTCCTGCCGGCTTTTGGGGATCAACCTGCTGCCATAAGCAATGGCGTAGATGCCCCGGCTCTCGTTCTGGATCAGGCGGATAAAAAGGTCCAAATATTGATTCCGGACGATGGCGGTCTTGGGACCTACCGGGATAATGGGGATCTCTTTTCCATTCTCTCTTGCCCCCAAACTCCCGTCCTTCTTCCTGTAAAGCTCCGCCTTTGTCCCTTCTCCGGAAATATACATTCCCTGGGCTTCCAGGATCGTCTCCTCATCCCAGGATGTTTCCTGCCATACGTCCCGGCGGTCCACCGGATTCCTCCCATTGTACATCCGCATCAAGGCATCAGAGATCAGTCTCACCGGAACGCCCGAGGTATTGCAGAGGACGATGACCGCTGCTTCAGCCTCATTGGACCAGGCGATATTGGAGGATACTCCCGGAAGGCTCCCTCCATGTTCCACCACCTTCAGATCGTCCAGCCGTTTCATGGAAAGACCGTAGCCGTAATATCCAAACGCTCCATAATCCTGGCGGGGCCTGCACATCTCACGGATTCCTGTACTGCCCAGGATCCGGATCCCCTCCGGCGTTTTCCCTTCGTTCAGATACATTGCCAGATATTTTTTCAGATCGTTCAGAGTGGATTTCATGGCTCCGCCTCCGTTTAGTACAAAGGCATGATCATGGTAATCCCTGGAGGCTGTCATAACGCCGTTTACCTTTTTATATAGAGTGGCGGCATTGACATCCAGACTGGGCCGGACAAAATCACAGAAACTCCGCTTCATACCCAGAGGCTCAATGATATTCTTTAAAAGATATTCTGCATAAGAGGGTTCACCACCGTGCCTGCGGATGATATCCGAAAGCAGGCCATAACCGTCGTTGCAGTAGCTTAAGTATTCGCCCGGCTCTCCGTTCAGGCCGCTTTCTTCTGTCTGGGCATCCAGCCGTTCTGCCACCCGGCGGACCCCTTCATCCGCCAGAGCGTCATTGTAGGCCAGATCTCCCACCTCCTTCTCATCCAGCCCCATCTCCGCAGCCACCTGATCCACCAGGATCCTGGGAAGAGGAAAAAAGCCGCCGCTGTGGGTTAAAAGATGTCGGATCGTCACGATTTTCTGGTTTTTATTGGTAAATTCCGGAACATACCGGCTTACCGGGTCGTCCAGCTTAAGGATCCCCCGCTCCTCCATCTGCATAATGGCTAAAGCAGTGAAGGATTTGGTCACTGAAGCCAGAGATCGTTTCCCCATCCAGCTCTTTCTGGGATTCCAGATCTCTCACTCCCCAGAATTTCTCGTACTGGGTCACACCATTTTTGTCGATTATGGCTGCTGCGATCCCGCAGGCCTCATAATCCTTCATAATGGATCTCACTAGATTTTCCGCCAGCAGGCGGTTGGTCTCCTTGATCCGGTTCAATTCCTCTCACCTCCATTATTGTGTTAATTTTCACAATTTTTATCGTTTTTCTATCAATTATTTAAGCATATTATACATATTCCACTTATTATTGTCCAATATACAATTCGCATGCTCTATATGTGTAAAATGAATAAGGAAAAAGAAATAAAATAAAAACAGCCCTGTTTCCAGGGCCGCTTCCTAATGTGCATTATTTTTCATGCTCCAGCGTTCTCATATAATCCTCTACAAACTGGGCAAACCGCTCTGCCACCGGCGGTATTTCTCCACTTTTCTGCCGCAGAAGAAATACGGAACGGTTAAAGCCTGGTTCGGTAATCCTCACCATATGTACATCCGGCCGTTTTCCCCAGGAATATTCCGGCCACAGGGTGATCCCCACCTGATCACTGACCAGACTCCTCACCAGATGGGTATTATTGCACTCCATGGAAAACTGTGGAATAAAATGATGCTCCCGAAACCGTGTGTCCGCCAGGTTCCTTAAAACTCTCCCCCGGGGCAACAGGATAAAATTCTCATTATTCACATCCCTCAAAGAAATCTCATCCTTTTCACCCAGCCAGGTTCCAGACGATGCTCCAAGAAAGACCTCCTCTGACAAAAGTTCATGGCCATCCTGGTAGGACATGCCGGGACCAGCGCTTAAAATACACAGATGCCAGTCTGTGCTCTCCTTCTGGTCTATCACCACAAAGGCCGCATCCGGCTCCTCCTCCCGGAACTTTTTTATGATACCGGAAAGGAGCGGCACCACCGACATAGCATTAAGACGTATCGTATCCCCGCCTTTCTGTATCTTTTTCATCTCATCCCCCAGCCCCTCCAGCTTCCATAAAATAGGGGATATCTGCTCCCAGAAGGTCAGTCCTGCCCGGGTCAGGAGGATCCGTTTCCCCTGGCGCTCGAACAGCTCCACCTGCAGCTCCTTTTCCAAAGCCACCACCGCGCGGCTGATGGAGGGCTGGGAGACCCGGAGCGCCTGGGCTGCCTTAGAGATATTTTCATATTTTGCCGCATAAAGAAAGTATTTTAACTGGTAGAGTTCCATTTTCCCGCCTCCCTTACACACTCCAGAAACCGCTCTCCGTACTTCTGATACTTAAACTCGCCCACGCCGGTGACTGTCAGCATTTCCGCCTTATCCGACGGCCGGACGATACACATGTGGACCAGGGTCTTATCCGAAAAAACAATATATGGAGGCACCTTTTCCTCTCTCGCAATGGCCGCCCGCAGGGACCGGAGCTTCTCAAACATGGGCTCGTCCCCCTCCCGCAGGCCGGAGGCCAGGACTGCCTTTTTCTTTTTCTCTTCCCGGGTCTTCGCAGGCCGCCGTTCCGGTTCCTTTGCCATCTTCATGGTCACGGTCTCTGCGCCGCCGAGCACGTCCTCTGATCTTTCTGTGAGCTTTACCACAGAATAGCTGCTGTCTGTGGTCTCCAGATATCCGTTCAGAAGAAGATGGTTCATGATCTGGCGCAGCCGGTATGCCGGCACTCTGGAAAGACTTCCAAAACAGGGATTTTCCGTCATCCGGTACTGGCGCAGCTTTTCTGTCTCCGCTCCCCGGACCGTATCCAGGATCACGTTGATCCCATATCTCTGCCCGCAGGCTTTTACGCAGCCCACGAGGATCCTGGCCGCCTCCGTCACATCCGCCGTCTCGAACTCTTTCCGGCAGTTGGCGCAGTTTCCGCAGTAATTGGACCCGTATTCCCCGAAATACCGCAGGATATAATCCCGGAGACATTCGTTGGTACAGCAGTAGAAGGTCATTTTCTTTAACCGGTCCAGGTCCCTTTCCCGGACGAGCTCCGCCGTTTCCGGATCCAGCTCCAGATTGTCCCGGTTGTTCTCGATGAACAGCCGGTTGGTGATCACATCCTGGCCGCTGTAATACAGGATACACTCGGCCGGCTCCCCGTCCCGTCCGGCCCTGCCCGCCTCCTGGTAATAGCTTTCTATGTTCTTTGGCATTCCATAATGGAGCACAAACCGGACGTTGGATTTATCGATGCCCATTCCAAAGGCGTTGGTGGCCACCATCAGAGGGGCACGGTCATAGATAAAGTCCTCCTGGTTCTTCCTTCTCTCCTCGTCGGACAGGCCCGCGTGGTAGCGGGTGGCGGGAAATCCGTCCCGGATCAGATGGCCGCATACCTCGTCCACCTGCTTTCTCGTCAGACAGTAGACGATGCCGCTTTCGCCGGAATGCTCCTCTATATAGTGTTTCACCGCTCC
>ERZ838839.3188-NODE-3188-length-10839-cov-7.226910_pt1 | contig 10839 bp, 7 predicted proteins | sample MGYA00519909_ERZ838839 | MGnify/ENA primary metagenome ERZ838839 (study PRJEB31850, sample SAMEA3708843) | human gut metagenome | biome: human gut; feature: human-associated habitat; material: faeces | place: China | collected 2014 ... | reverse complement strand
CCGGTTTGGAATGCGGTATCATCGGTGCGGTGGTTCCGGGATTGGATATGATTTCCTTCGGTCCTACTTTGCGTTCTCCTCACTCACCGGATGAACGCTGTTTTATTCCTTCTGTAGGCAAGTTCTATGATTTCGTGGTAGCTACCTTGGAAAATACACCGGTAAAAGAATAGTCTTTAAGATTTTATAAAGCTTTCGGGCGCGGATGATATGGATTTCATCCGCGTCTTTTTATTAATACTCTATCTTATCACTTTTTTCCGTCCATTGCTGGAAGGCCTTTATTGCCTCTTCCGCCAAAAGAATTTCGGAGGGAAGTTTGCGTGCCGAAGGTTTCAGACTCAGTTCATCATAGATAAAAGAGTCGTCAAAACCTATATTCTTGGCATCCGTCTTGTTGTTTGCATAATACATTTTATCCAATCGTGCCCAGTAAATAGCTCCCAGACACATAGGACACGGTTCACAAGAAGTATAAATTTCACATCCACTCAGGTTGAATGTTCCTAGTTTGGTTGCCGCTGCACGGATGGCGCTGACTTCCGCATGGGCGGTGGGGTCACATAGTGTGGTGACACGATTGACTCCGGTAGCGATAATCTCTCCGTCCTTGGCGATAACAGCTCCAAAGGGACCGCCGCCGTTTGTTACATTATCTATAGAAAGCTTAATTGCTTTCCGCATTAATTCTTCTTTTTCCATAGTGGTTCTATTTCTTTGGATATAACTATGGCAAAGATAGTATTTTCTTATATATTAATGTGGTTGATAAGTTTATTTTGCGCGGGAGGCTTAGTTTGGCAAAAAGGTGGCGGATATAATCCTTCATGCAATGTATTGAAAAAATGGAGGAATGCTGTTTGGGAAGAATTTGGTATTTATTGAAAAAGGTGCAGGAAAAATAGATTTCCGCACCTTTTTCTACAATATGATATAATATAAAGGAATGTTCTATTAAACAATACCTTGAGCCATCATAGCCTTGGCTACTTTCATGAATCCTGCTACATTAGCACCTTTCACGTAGTTTACATAACCGTCAGCCTCAGTACCGTATTGTACACAAGCCTCATGGATGTTTTTCATGATGCTTTTCAATTTCTCATCTACTTCTTCTTGACTCCAGCCTAGTTTGATAGAGTTCTGAGTCATTTCCAATCCGGATACAGATACACCACCCGCGTTGGCTGCTTTACCCGGAGCATACAGAATCTTGGCTTCTTGGAATACGCGGATAGCTTCAGGGGTAGAGGGCATGTTTGCACCTTCGCTGACAGCCATGACGCCATTGGCAACCAATTGTCTGGCTTCATCGCCGTTCAGTTCGTTCTGAGTGGCGGAAGGTAATGCGATATCTGCTTTCTCACCCCAAGGACGGGCGCCTGCCACGTATTTGCAACCGTATTTTTCGGCATATTCACGGATACGTCCACGGTATAAGTTCTTCAACTCCATGATGAAATCCAGTTTTTCACGGTCTATTCCATCCGGATCATAGATGTAACCGTCTGAGTCGGACATGGTAACTACTTTACCACCCAGCTCGATTACTTTTTCTACGGTGTATTGAGCTACGTTACCTGAACCTGAAACCAAACAAGTTTTTCCTTTCAGGTCTGTACCTTTGGTTTTCAGCATTTCCATCAAGAAGTAGATATTACCGTATCCGGTTGCTTCGGGGCGAATCAAGGAACCACCGAATTCACGGCCCTTGCCGGTCAGTACACCGGAGAATTCATGAGAAAGTTTCTTGTACATGCCGAACATGAAACCTACTTCGCGGCCACCTACACCGATATCGCCTGCCGGAACGTCAGTTTCAGGACCGATGTGACGCCATAATTCTAACATGAATGCTTGGCAGAAACGCATCACTTCTGCGTTTGATTTGCCACGTGGAGAGAAGTCGGAACCTCCTTTGCCACCACCCATCGGAAGGGTAGTCAGTGAATTTTTGAATGTTTGCTCGAAGGCAAGGAATTTCAAAATTCCCAAGTTCACAGAAGAGTGAAAACGGATACCACCTTTGTATGGGCCGATGGCATTGTTATGTTGCACACGGTAGCCCATGTTTGTCTGGATGTTACCTTTGTCATCCATCCATGTTACACGGAATTGATATACACGATCAGGAATACATAAACGTTCAATCAAATTTACCTTGTCAAATTCGGGATGTTTGTTGTATTCTTCTTCGATTGTACTTAGCACTTCCTCTACTGCCTGATGATATTCAGGTTCATTGGGGAATCTTCTTTTCAGATCTTCTAATACCTTAGCTGCATTCATAATCTACTTCTTTTTATAGTTGTTAATTAATTCTTTCTATTACTTTTTTTTGATGGTGCAAAAATATAGATAAGAATTGAAATATGCAACAATTTATAAAGAAAATACGTAGAAAAATATCAATCTGTGCAAAATGTAAGCTAAAAAGCGGATAAAAGATTATTTTCCCCTTTCCTTGAGATATTTTAGTAATGGAATGAAGATCAAGGCTCCCGAAATGATAATGGATAATATTAAAGGTCCGTCAATATGTTCGCTCCCTGTTAGGATAATATAGCAAATGGCAATCCATAACAGGGCTAAGGTTACGATTTGTGGAAGGGAAAGCGACTTTTTTTTCATAGTACTGTTTTGATGATTTAGATGTGTTTCACCACAGATTGTCTTGATTTGCACTGATAAAATTGGCTGATGCTACAACCTGAATGATGATCTGTATAAACCGATGCAATCTGTGGTGAATGTTGTTTATTTCCTTTTCTTTTTTTTGTAAACGATAGCGTCAATTACCGCAACAGCGGTGATGTTTACGATGTCGCGTACAGAAGCTTCGCAGTCGGTGAAATGGATAGGCTTGTTCAGTCCCATTTGTATCGGGCCGATTACCTCAGTCTCACTCATGGACTGAATTAACTGGTAGGTGGCATTGGCGGAGCTCAGATTCGGGAATACCAGCGTGTTTACTTCCTTGCCTTTCAAACGTGTGAAGGGATATTTCTCGTCACGCAATTGGGTGTTTAGGGCAAAATTGACCTGCATCTCACCGTCTATAGCCAGTTCCGGGTATTCTTTCTGCATATAGTCCACCGCATCATGTACTTTAGCCGGGCTTCCCTCGGTGTCCGAACCGAAGTTGGAGTAGGACAACATGGCCATTGTTGGAGTGTGATTAAAGAACTCTACTGTCTTTTTTGACAATTTGGCGATGTCAATCAAGGTGTCGGTATCCGGATGGCGGTTGATCAGTGTGTCAGCTACAAAGTAAGTGCCTTTCTTTGAATTCAGAATATGCATTGTCCCGAAATGTTTGTATTCCGGTTGGATGCCGATAACTTCTTTCGCTACCTTGATCGTGTTGGAATATTTGGTGTATAGACCGGTGATGAATGCGTCGGCTTCTCCGGTTTCAACCATCATCATACCGAAGTAGTTGCGTTCGAACATCTTGTCGTTGGATTCTTGGAGGTTGGCCCCTTGGCGTGCGCGTTTTTCTGAAAGTATGCGGGCGTAACGTTCACGGCGTTCGGCTTCACGGTCATGACGAAGATTGATGATTTCTATTCCTTCCAAACTCAGATCCAGTTCTTTTGCCAATTTTTCAATGCGCTCATCGTTACCTAATAAGATAGGGTGACAGATCCCTTCGGCTTTGGCCTCTACGGCAGCTTTTAACATCGTAGGATGAATACCTTCGGCAAATACTACACGTTGTGGGGCGCGACGGGCTGTTTCGTAAAGTTGACGGGTTAATTTGCTTTCTTGTCCCATTAGTTCACGCAGGCGGGTCTTGTAGGCTTCCCAGTCAGTAATATTTTTGCGCGCAACTCCTGATTCCATTGCTGCTTTTGCCACAGCCATAGAAACTTCGGTAATTAAACGGGGGTCAACCGGTTTGGGAATGAAATATTCAGGGCCGAAAGTAAAATTATTCACATGATAGGCTTCGTTCACTACATCGGGAACAGGTTGTTTTGCCAAATCGGCGATAGCATGTACGGCGGCCAGCTTCATTTCTTCATTAATTGCTTTGGCTTGGGTATCCAAAGCTCCGCGGAAGATATAGGGGAAACCGATTACGTTATTGATTTGGTTGGGGTAGTCTGAACGTCCGGTGGACATCAATACATCAGGACGGGATGCCATGGCGTCTTCGTAAGAGATTTCCGGAGTCGGATTGGCTAATGCGAATACGATGGGATGATCTGCCATGCTGCGGACCATGTCTTGAGTCAGCACATTACCTTTTGATAATCCTAGGAATACATCTGCTCCTTTGATGGCTTCTTCCAGTGTATGTACGTCTCGACGGTCGGTTGCAAAGAATTTCTTGTTTTCTGTCAGGTTGGGGCGGTCACTGGTTATCACGCCTTTGCTGTCCAGCATCAAAATGTTTTCTTTACGGGCTCCTAACGCTACATATAGTTTGGTACAGGAAGTGGCGGAAGCTCCGGCGCCGTTTACTACGATTCTTACATTTTCAATTTTCTTTCCGGCGACCTCCAATGCGTTCAATAGTCCGGCAGATGAAATGATAGCTGTACCATGCTGGTCGTCGTGCATTACTGGGATATCCAGTTCTTCTTTCAGCCGGTTTTCTATCTCGAAACATTCAGGAGCCTTGATGTCTTCCAAGTTGATACCTCCGAATGTGGGGGCAATGGCTTTTACGGCTTGGATAAATTTTTCAGGATCTTTTTCGTTTCTTTCCTTAATAATTTCAGGAAGATTTGTTCTGATTGGAGCCTGATCAAATCCGTTAGGGAAGTAGATATGCTTTGTAGCACTACGTCCGCCTGCTTTTTCGAAACATTCCTTCTGCCAAAATTCTTCACTCTGCTTTGGATCTTCAGGAATATTTCCACCAATATAATATCCGAAAGGAATCTGTGTTGTGAATACAACGCTTCCGTCGTCACCTCTCCAGTTATAGTCAGTGTGATTTACCATATCATCACTTACGCCTCTCCAGAATAAAGTATCATCAATACCAAATTCCTTGTAAATCTGAGGCATGTTACCTGACTGTCCAAATGAATCAGGAACATATCCAACATTCATATATCCGCCAAAAGTTTCGCAACGCTTCATTCCGTAATACATATTACGAACAATGCTTTCACCTGAAATAACTAACTGGTCAGTCTGTGTATACCAAGGTCCGATTACTAACTTCTTTTCCTTAACTAATTTTGTTATTCTGTCTTTATCCTGTGGCATCCACTTAATATAGTCATCAAGTAATGAACCCTGTGCGTCAACCATAAAATATTTAAAATCAGGGTTGCTTTCTAAAGTATCTAATACGTCCTTTAAATCTTTCATAAGATAAACTTTAGATCTTGATGTTGTAAAATACCATTCTCTGTCCCAATGTGAATGAGGTACTACATGTACTTTTCTTTTCATTACAATCCTCCTAATGTTTTTAAAAAAAGCAGGGGCAACCCGGCCCCTGCCCTAATAGTTTTGAAAGTTATTATTTAAAATTGATTTTAGTTTTTTTAATTACTTAATGTCTTCAAATGAGATGTCAATTTCGTCTATATCTACATCTTCTGAACCTGCTTCGCTCTTATCATTGAAATCTACGAAAAGTGTAGCAAGAATAGCTATAACGAATGCACCAACTAAGATACCTACAAGGTAAGCCCATCCGTGTGTTACTGATACGAATCCGTAAATACCACCTACTGGAGGGATATCACCCTTACCACCTAAGATAGCGATAACTGCTGTACCAATTGCTGCACCGAACATATTTACAGGAATTAAAATCTGTGGCTTAACAAGTGTAAATGGAATAGCACCTTCTGTGATTCCTACAAATCCCATAGCCCAGTTACTCTTACCTGTTTCTCTAAATTCAGCTGAGAATCTCTTCTTTCTGATTACTGTTGCAATAGCGTATGCTAAAGGTGGCATACAAATTGCTGCGTTGATGAATACGTTTGGCTGATAAATTCCTTCTGCCATTAATGCGTTTCCTGCCATCCAAGCTGACTTGTTGATAGGGCCACCCATATCACTGGCGATCATTGCACCAAGGATAATAGCCATTACTAACTGTGAGCTCTGGTTCTGGCACATTGAACTAATCCAATTTACTAACCATGTGTTAATTGCTGCAAGTGGTGTAGCAAGAATAACACCCATTATTATTGCAACAAAACCTGTTGCTATTAAAGGACAAACAACAAGTGGCATTACTGAACCCATTGATTCTGGAAGGTGAATGTGCTTCTTAGCCCATTTTACTGAGTAACCAGCGATGAAAGCTGCGATTACGGCACCTAAGAAACCTGCGTAAGTACTTGATGCAACTGCACCACCGATGAAACCAGCACCGATAGCCGGCTTATCTGCAATACTGTAAGCGATAAATCCTGCTAATACAGTATTAACCATTCCAATACCTGTCCAACCTACGTTTTCAATTAACTTCATGATGTGCCATACGCCTGTTCCATCTGCATATGGATCTAATGAAGTAATACCGAAGCATAATGCTATAAGTTTTGGTATGGCAACTACTAATGATGCTCCGATAATAAGAGGAAGCATGTAGCCGATACCAGTCATCAAATGACCTTTTGCGTCTTTAAAAAATTGTTTCATGTCTCTTAATCTCCTTTTTTATTTAGTTATCTTTTGTATTTTTTACATATATGAATATGTATTTTTCTTTTGTAATTAAACATTAATTGTTTAATTTATCTTTTGTGTATTTCAGTAATTTTATCTTTTGTATTTAGTATTTAGTTTTATCTTTTGTATTTAGTTTTGTAAAAAATTTGTCTTTAGTATTTTTTGATTATCTTTTGTACTTTATCTATCTAAAAATACTTTTTGGCTATTATTTGCTAACTGCTGCAACACATTTCTTTAATACAGCTTCAGGTGCCTTAATGCAGATATTAATATCTACACGGATAACCTTCTTGCCTTCGAAACGGTCCATGCCAACAATCTTCTGGTCAGAAGCGATAATTACGAAATCAGCTGCCTGAGCTTCTTCTTTTGTAATTTCGTTAATCTGTCCCATACTACCCTGCTGTTCCATCTTTACATCATAACCTAATGCTTCACCAGCTTTTTCTAAAGCCTTAGCTGCCATTGGTGTATGTGCAAGTCCTGCTGGACATGCTGAAATTCCTACAATTTTCATATTAATTGTCCTCCTTCATAATTTTTAATATATATTCCTTTAGCTCTGCCTTATCAGTTGATGATTTAACCTTATCCTTAAATTCATCTTCCAAAAGACTAGTTGCCAATTTTGAAATCATTAATAAGTGTTCGTTCCCTGCATTTTCCATTGGTACAATAAGTGCAAACAAATACTTAACCTTTGAATCATCTAATGTTTCCCAATCAAGTTCGTTCTTACACTTAACAAAGAAAATAGCAACTTCCTTAGCGTGAGTTGACTTTGCGTGAGGTATTGCAAATTCATCCTGTAAGCCTGTAGAATACTCTTCTTCTCTCTTTAAGAAATCCCCAAGCAAACCGTCCTTATCATCAGTAATGCCATATTCAAAAGCCTTGCTGCTGACAAAGTCTAAAGCTTCTTCTTTGTTCTTAGCATCAATGTCAAAAAAAATATAATTTTCTTTAATCATTATTTCCTCCAAATAAATGTTTTATCTTGCTGTCTTGCATTAAGTATACCCACAACCTGCTTCCGTTTCAATTCATCCGATTTCCAACTTAAAACGGAAAAGCATCACCTTCACTACCCCAACTTCCGTTTCAAAACGGAAACCCATTTCACACCACTGTCACACATTTCCGATTCAAAATGGAAACCCATTTTCCTTCACTATCCCACATTTCCGATTCGAAACGGAAAAAGATACATTTGCGCTTTAAAGCCAGATATCATATACTATTACTAGAAAACCAAACTATACTATTATAAAGTAATAGTAGAAATACAAATTTAGATTATTGCAATATTACCTGTATTTCACGGAAGTTTTAGTGTGCAAACAATAGGCAGATTCCCGAAGTTTTGTGAGCATAGCGTAAGGCAAAAAACAACTGTCTGAGCCGTAGGCGAGTTTTGTTTTTTGTCTTACTATGGGTGGCGGAGCAAAACAAGGAGAATCAACGTGTTTGCCACAAAACTTCCGTGGTATACAGGGTGGGTTGCAATGAACAATACTTTCATTAAGAGGAGGCAGAAATGTTTCAGTACAGTCGTTTAGACGTTATGTTTAACAGAATCAGAATAAACGAATATACATCTGTTAATGATTTAGAATCCTTGCTTGGTATAACGGACAGAACTATAAGAAATGACATCCAGGAGATAAACAATGACCTTGAAAAGAACGGGGCAATTATTAAATTAAAGAGAAATCACGGTTATTATATTTCTATTTTGGATGAAGACAAATACAACAAATTCATAAAGGAAATGGATACAAAAGAGGATAACGCTTCTCTTCTTGATTCTTCGGAAGACAGAATCAAATCCATTCTTTATTCCTTATTGTCCACTAACGAATATGTTACAATGGATGATTTGGCTGAATCTGTATTTATTTCGAAGAATACTTTAAATAAATACATTAAAACAATTAAAGAGATTATTAGTAAATATGATTTGGAGTATATTACCAAACATAATTCCGGCATTAAAATAATCGGCTCTGAAGATTCTAAGAGAAAATGTATATTCGACAATGTTTTGTACACTGATTTTGATCACTACATTACAGGATTTACTAAAGAGGAACGAACAATATTTAAAGATATTGATCTTGATTTACTTAAAGATATAACAATAAAGCAATTGGACGAACATTTTGTTAAGACAAGCGATTTTAACCTGAAAAATATAATTATTCATTTAGCTCTTATGACTACAAGAGTTCTTGGAAATAATTACATAAGCATTCAAAATATTAACACTGATGCTTCAATTATGGGGCTTGTTAACGGTCTTTGCCGTGAACTGGAAGAGCATTACGATATTGCTATTTCCAAAGGTGAAAAGAACTATATTTATCTTCAGATTGTGGCCAATACACACCTTGAAATAACTGATATTGACGATGACCATTTGCGTACTTCCATATTAAAGGTCCTTGATGTTATTTATCAGGATTACAACTTTGATTTAAGAAATGACGAAATATTAATCGCTGACCTTTTTAGACATTTAAAGTCTATTTTTACAAGTAAGCTTTATGACTTAAACAGTACCAACCCTCTTTTGGAAACAATAAAGACTAACTATCCTTTGGAATACGAAATTACATTAACTGCAATTTCCAAGGTTTTCATATGTGAACCTTACGTTCTAAAAGAAGAAGATGTTGGATACGTGTCAATTTATATAGGTGCCGCCATTGAAAGATGCTATTATAAGTCACCTAAAAAGAAAAATGTTATTCTTGTATGCGGAAGCGGTCACGCCACAACGCGTATGTTAGAAGCACGTTTAAATGTTGTTTTTCCGGACAAGATTAACATTGTTAAATGCGTTTCATATAATGAATATTCAAACTACACCAAAGAGAACGTTAACGACGTCGATTTTGTTATTACAACTGTTGTTCTAAAAAGCAATCTGCTGCCTTCAATTATGGTAGACTTTGCACTGAACAATAAAGATGTGGAATCAATTAACAGATATCTTTCAAAACTTTTGAGAAAACGACTTCAAATGTTTGACCAGTTCTTTGATAAGGATTTGTTCTTTAGATTTAACGAACAGTTGGACAAAGAAACAGTTATCAAGAAGATGTGTAACAAACTTCAGGAGAAAAATTTTGTAAACGAAGACTTCCTTCAGTCTGTTCTTAAAAGAGAAACAATTGGGAAAACAAATATGAATGATGTATTTGCCCTTCCACATCCTATGGAAATGTGTGCCAATGACACAAAAGTTGCCGTGGCATTACTGAAAGATCCTATAGCATGGAATGACAGCAACAAAATACAGATAGTATTCATGCTTGTTCTAAAACACGGAGAACAGAAAGATTTTGAACATTTGTATGATATATTTATAGAAATAATCAACACACCAAAACTACAGCAGAATATTTTGAAGGCTAAGACATATGAAGAGTTCTTGGATGTGCTGTATGATGGAATAAAGTAAAAAAATCAAAGTTCATATATTAATAATGGCAAGCACTAAGTATAATGCTTGCCATTTTAACTATATTAATCAAGTCCATTTTTGGATGTTTTAACAATTAACACAATTATTAATATTATAGAAATAAAAAATACAGCTACTGATATACGCAACAAAAACTCTCCTTGTCACGCTTTATTTGTATATTCATCCTTTTCCATTCCTCCTTTTTCTAATTGGTAGATACATATATTATATCATATGAATTTTTGTTTTTTCACTAACTGCCCCCTCCCACATTATCCATATTTCCCAAATCCATACAAAAAAGCTGCCACATAATGCGACAGCCTACTATACTTTTAATCTATTTTATTTTTCATCATATGTTTCAAGGAAATGATGTTTAACGCCATCTTTCTTATAAGCAACTACTGTATTTAAGTTTACATTTTCTATGCTCTTAAATATGTTGCCTTCCACATATGGATTAACCTTTTTAAGTTCTCTTATAAGGTCTTTTATTTCCATTCTCTTTGAACGGTTTTCGTTATTGTTGCAAGTTGTGCATGTGTCTGTGAACTTGCAGGCGCACTGGATGAAGTGAAGGTCGTTGTAATCTCTCCAAGCCTTTATGTCGTCCTCTCTTACAAGATATAAAGGTCTTATAAGTTCCATTCCTTCAAAGTTTGTGCTGTGAAGTTTAGGCATCATTGTCTGAACCTGTGCTCCGTAAA
>ERZ838839.3187-NODE-3187-length-10840-cov-2.713584_pt1 | contig 10840 bp, 10 predicted proteins | sample MGYA00519909_ERZ838839 | MGnify/ENA primary metagenome ERZ838839 (study PRJEB31850, sample SAMEA3708843) | human gut metagenome | biome: human gut; feature: human-associated habitat; material: faeces | place: China | collected 2014 ... | reverse complement strand
ATATTTTTCTTTTCCATCAATTTATTTAAGCTTTACGAATAGACTCTCATGTACACTTCCTTACTATCGAGAATCATTATTCTTACACAATATTCGATTAAAATTAGACTCTAATTCTTCTTTAGAAATCCGCTCTTCTGTAGAATATAAGATTGACTCATGCTCCAGAATTTGTTTTATATCCCATTTGAATTTGATAAACTTGGCAGGTACGCCTCCTACTATAGAATAAGGAAGAACATCTTGCGTAACTACTGCACCGGCTGCTATTATAGCCCCTCTACCTATATGAACTCCAGACAGTAAAGTAACATTGCATCCAATCCATACATCAGACTCAACCACTACATCCTCATCATACCCTTTTGGTTTATCCGATTCTGTTATTGAAGATCCAAATCGGCCCACTATCATTGCGTGGTTTCCCGTATGGACTGTCAGTCGCTCTGCAATGCTACAATTTCTTTTCACGATAAATTTAGCATTAGTCGCAGATATAAAGGTATTTGATGCCAGACATGTATTTTCATAAAGATAGATATTCTTTATATTGCCTAAATATAGAGGTGGCGTGAGGATGACATTATCGGCACAATATCCAAACTTGCTCTTTCTGATTCCTAAATGAGATTTATAGAAAATATATAGCCCCCTTAAAATGAAGTTGTTTTTAATTTTACGCTTTAAAATTAATATCTTATCAGACTTTCCCATTGATTTATGATAGTATTTTTCTCGAACAACAATTGTGATTTCTTTTTTGAATTTTCTCCCATAGTCATTAACTGTTCATCCGACAAACACAGCAAAGTACTCAATGCCTTTTTTATGGTGAGAACGTTATTCCAATCACACAATACGCCATTGTTTTCGTCTACTAATATTTTGTAATCTGATACCCGACTCATTATAATGGGTTTAGACAAAAACATACCTTCGCATATTGTATTAGGTAATCCCTCCAATTGGCTGAACAATCCTATTATATCGGCAGCATTCATCTTTTCACTGATATTTGAAACAGGATCATTTAAATGTATCACTCCCCGAAGATTATATTTGTTTATCAGATTTTCAGTTTCATCATAGGTTTGAGTACCGCCTTGAGAAACTCGTTTAGCACCGTACCAATCCAATACCAACTTATTTTTCTCTTCATCCTCTAATAAATTGACGGCTTCGACCATATTTATCGGATTCTTCAAATACTGATAACTGGCAGCTATCACGATATGAGTTTTTCCATCCCTACGAGGACTGTATGTCGAAGTAATTGGAGGTAAGGTGACAAGATTATATATTACTCTTAACTTATTCTTGTATTGCGGATAATGTTTTAACCACATTTGTTTGGCATTTTCCGAATTGCATACTATCGCATCAGAATATCGTTTCATCCATCCGATGATCTTTCCTCTATAAGTGGAGAATGTCTGTTCTTTTGCACTCCGTTCACTTGTTATTACTTTCCACGTATGTCCGCCAACGGCAGCTAAACAGTTCAATAAATCAGGTGTATTCAAAAATGAAATGACTGCTTCATAATTCCTCTTACGGATAAAAGAACGAACTTTTAATATTCGGATAATGGGATTGTTTGCGATGACCCAATGTGTTTTGATGTCAGCTATATTGAGCTGTTCTATGAAGAAAGTATCTTGATAATAGCACAAAATTTCTACATCCATTCCTTGTTGTTTGAGCAAAGGAGCTATGGTCACCATTTGACGTTGTGCGCCACCGGAACCAAGAGAATCGATTAAAAAAAGTAATTTCATCTACTATTTAATGATTAAATAGACAAGACACAAAACTAAGTATGCCATGAAACCTCGCTTCATATTTTTCTTTATATAAAATGGATATTTTTCTTTTGCAATAACGAAAAAGAGATAAAGCACAGGATACATACAAATAAGTCGGCGAGGGTTCATATTACTTGAATTTGCCAATAGAAAAACGATAAATGCTAATCCGGAAAAGATAAGAATATTCGGAAGCAATTTTCGATAATCTTTGAAACTGATAATTTGAATTACACAAAACCACACCACAAACCAAAACGCAGGTGCTGTCATTTGAATAAGGCCAATCACAAATTGTGGGATATTCCGGGCATTGATTGCTAAATTCCAGGATGGAAAAGGAGAGAATTGTGAAAAAAGCACGGAAGCAATTTGCCTAATTCCCATAGGTAAATGAAGGATATATTTTCCCAGCCCACCGTCTTCTGCCGCTGCTTGCGTGTAGTCAATATAACGATCAAGGCCGGCTTGTATAGCTATTATTTCCGGTATTATCACAGCACTAAGAGTCATACAAACTCCCAAAGCGATTATTATAAATACATAATGAATAATTTTATTATATTTAGTTTGTTCATAAATATAGAGCAATGGCATAAATAGCATAAACAGCCCATGCTCCATACGGAAAAATGTTGTAATAAAAACAAGTACAGACAGAATAATAAGTCTATAAACTTTGAATGGAGAAAATAATATAGACAATCCTATCACATATAACAAGGCAATATGTATATCCCTTAATATCCAGGGCGAATAATAAAACACATACGAACAAAAAACAGATACAATCGAAGCCCTAAAAGCCGATTTCAGAGAAACGAAATAAGTTAATATGCGAAATACAAAAACAGGTATAAGTGCTGCTAAAAACGAAACGTTCAATATCTGAAAAAGAACATTGTTACCTCCCAAATAATGATTTGCAAAGTAAGAGATGGAACCTAAATAAAAATAAGCTCCTTGATTTTCTGTTAATATAATATCGGCCGGATCAATAAAACAGGCATTAAAAATTGATTTTATGCTGAAAAGCCCACCTAAATATTGGCTCATTGAATAAAAATTTTCCTGATCCGGATATTGGAAAAATGAATTGTTATTTGTTAGGTATGCCCAATATGCAAATAAAGCGAAAAGAAAATAGGAAAAAGATGAAACGACAAAAATCCTCAATGCTTTTTCCCTTTCTGTTATTGTATTAAAAATAACATGGGATATACAAAAACAGGAAAGAAAGAAAAAAAGATATAATCCAATAATTGCGGAAAAAATCATTCGTTACGCTTCTTTAATTCTTTGATAACTTTAGCAGGACAACCTGCTACAATAGTCCATGCCGGTACATCTTTAGTCACCAAAGCCCCTGCGCCGACAACCGCACCTTCACCAATCGTAACGCCTGGCATTACAATAGCTCCCATACTGACACAACAGCCTTTTTTTAGAACGATAGGTAGTTGAAGATGAGGTACTTCTTTATATCGCTCATTCTTATAATATATGGACATATCCCTTCGGTGACACAATAAAAGTGCTCTGCTTGCAATCCAAACATCATCCTCTACTGTTATTAATTTTGCATTTCCCACATCAAAATAAACATCCCAACCAATAGAAACATTTTTGCCTAACTTACATCCACACAACTTCCACAAAAAAGGACGCAAACCTAAAAAAGAGAACAATGGTGAAAAGCGTGCTATGGTTTGAAGATACCAACATAGCAACACTTTTAATCGCAAAGGAGAATTCTTTGCTTTTCTAATGAAAACTTTGAGAGTCATAACTTACATTTCTATAATTAAAACTGTACTCTAAAATTAAGGATTATATTTTAGCTTGAATAATCAGATGTTTCCTGTTATTGCATAAGCTGTGATTATTAATGATCTATTTTCCTCTATATCGAAAAGAAAACTTCCTAAAGAAAAAAACGCCTATTTGATCTCTGATTTCCTTATCGAAAAGAATATAAAGAGAAAGAGAAAGAGTTGTAATCGCATTGATTGCTAAATTTAGAAGCAACCTGTATATCGAAGCATCCATACAAACCGTTATCAGAAATGAAATTAGAAACAGAAATAGAAACAATATGCAAGCCGGGAATATTAAAGTCTTTATCCAAAGTACAAAAGTTAAACCGGACAACTGCTGAGAACAATAAATAATTGAGATACGCGCCAGTAACATCGAAAAGATGCAAGCTAATCCAATGCTCATAATTCCTATGTTCAATGAAATCATTATATAAGCAAATAGGATAGTTGATAAATATGATATTGAAACCAATGTTTGAGACTTTGCAATTGTTCCTTTTGCCTGTAATAAGATGTCTTGTCCCAATGTCGTCTTTTCGATTACATACATAATGACCATACATGTTGCCAGTACATTCGTGTCTTGTGGAACGCGTCCTAACCACAAGGTTAATATATTATTTATTTCTGTAACAAATGGTATGGAAAAAAAGAACATCAATACGATAGCCACTTTAGGAGCTATAAGCGACATTTTCAGAGCGCGTTCATTATCATTACTGCCTACACTGCTAATTATTGCAGGAGATAAAGCGCTTGACAATGAATTTGTCAAAGCACTCGATTGGTTGGAAATACTATTTGCTACACCTAATGCAGCATTACCGCTTGTAGAAAAGAACAAATTAGTTAGGATGCTTATTCCTTGCGTTCTGAGTAAATGTCCCAAATCTGCCAAGATATTCCAAAAAGAAAAACTGACCAAAGACTTTACCAGGCATCTGTTGTACAAAAGTTTTTTTGAGATTCTACACTCATGGTAAATAATGCTTCCTCTTATTATCTGTATCGAATATACAATTACATAGACCAAGCTGATAATGATTGAATATAGTAATAATTTGTCACCAGAGATATACCTCAACATATAAACTCCGCAGAAAGTGAGAAGCGTTTGCAATATTGATATTACGGCCAATTCTAAAAAATTTTGACGGGCTGTAAACATAGCCACAAACGGAGTGGATACCAGGCTGAAACTCGTGGATAAAATGCTCATACGCAAAACATAAATACTGGATTGTAATCGTTGTGGAGGGATATTCAGAAAGTGTTCTATCAATAATTCTCCCAAAAAAAGTGCTATAAATATAAAAATGATTGCAAAAAAAATGTTTATAGAGAAAGCTGTATTAAAATACTGCTTTACTTTATACATATCCTGTTTCCCTATTTCGTAAGCATAAAAACGGGCAACCCCATTTGACAGTTTAGCACTTAAAAACACTAAAACAGAAATTAATGCCCCGACTACCGAGTATAATCCAAAATCAGACTCTCCCAATTCTTGTAACACCCATCTTGTGGTAAATAAAGAAATGAAAGCAGAAAAAAGAGTTCTAAAATAAGTAATAGCAGTGTTGGAAACGATTAGCTTATTGGAGGACATGTCTATTTCTTATAATATTTACGATACAGTTTAGAAACCTTAACTTGTAGGTTCTGCTTTATCACAAAGTTCTTCTTCAATTTGAAACATTCTATCTTATTCCATATGCTCTGCTCCCTATTCTGGTGAAATGTTTCTGTATTAGAGGGATGTTTGAAATAAAGTTCCTCTATCTTCCTGATCAGACGAGTAAACACAGCTTCCTCATTATAATCACGAATCGCTCTTTTCCAGCCATTGGCTGCTATCACGCGTGCTTCATCTGGGTGATTTAGGTAATAATGGGTAAGATCAATACATTCTTCTATTGTATCAAAGCCAATTACCTCCTTACCTAACTCAAACACTTCACCCAAATATTTTTTGTTATCGCAGATCTGCATTACTCCATTTGCAGGTAGGTAAAATAAACGAGTATTAATTGGACCAGTGGAATTATGTATATTAAGACCTATATTTGCCTTTTGCAAATAATTCAATAACTGTCCGGATGGTAGATAACCATTTTTCCAGCCTCTTCCCCAAAAGGAAGCGTTCGGAAAAGCCTGTTCTATCTTTAGCATTCTTTCTTTTCTTGGCCGGGATAATTTATCGATAACCATAAATAGATCAATCTCTCTCTCATTGTTTAATATCGTTTCATACGTCAAGTCTTTATTATAGTCATCAATTTGAAAACCCATAGGCTGCCAAATTACATTTTCTACTCCCCATAATTTATATGTTTCTACTTCTGCTATATTTCCTACAGCACTCAAATCATAATATTTTGCAGTGGGTTTTGACATTATTTCGGAAGATTCGGGGTCATCATTACATCCGTATACTTTAAACTGTGGAATCATGTTCAGGAATTCGGGGTGAAACCTTGCTCCCCCTGTGGAATTATAAAAAACATCACAATCTTCTATTTCTGAAAGAAAGTGATCATAAAAAGATAATAATTCTTTATCCCTTTTACACCAAAGTTTATCAATTAAATCGAAAGTAGGATTAATTATATTAGGAGAAATAAACATAAAAAATGGTTTCACATCAAAGCCATAATTTTGAAGTCGCTGGATATGTGCTAATCGTTTGGATGTGATATTGTAGTTATTATTGTATCCATCACTATGTGGATATCCGTATAAAATTTTCATAATATATTATTAATTCAGAATTAATTTTTTTTATTATAATCGTTTTATGAAATCACCCAATTCGTTCGAACTCATAAACTCCACATCAGGCCAATATTTCACGATCATTTGCAACAAATCAGAAAATTGGCGCAAATTATTATCTCTGTTTTTAGGTCGTATAGCCCCTATAAAGTTGAGTCGGTGTGCGCTAATGATTGCGGGTTTCTTTAAATCAAAAGCTTTTTTTATGCCTTTTAAACAAAAGTCTTTATTTAACTGTGGATTCTGAGTTGGTTCAAATAAACAATTACGTATTAAATACACTTGATTTAAACTATTTCTTTCACCCATATAATGATATAAAGTATCTGTTATTTGACCTTTTTTTGAAAGATACTGGAAATAATTTCCTTGCAGGATATCTACCCCTATTTGCTCCAATGTTTCGTTTAATTCCGTATTCCAAGTATAGCAAGGAGCTATAAAAGATTTCGAGACATAGCCGAATATCTTCTTAAATAATTGCATTCCTTCTTTCAGTGCTTCTTTTTGTAATTCAACAGACTTGTCTGAATTCACAATAAACTCCTCGACCACAGATTCTTTCAATTTATTATACCGGATACCCCATGTTTGCAATTCAAAAGCTGCTCTCAATTCAGGATTTCTTTGTTGTAATTCGCATATCCACTTTTCTGCATTTAGATGTTCCCGGCCATGAAGTTGAGGAACAAAAAGATGTTCTGCAATTCCTTCTTTCCAACTATCAAACGAGCAGTGAGGATAACGTTCAAGTGTAGTTGTAAAAGGCTCATAAAAATAAGAACTGAAGTCAGAAGCTTTTATTTTCTCAAAATCAGGATTAGCCACACAAGTATTTGCCGTTATTTTAGGTGAGTTCCCCTTACAATCTTTATAATTAGATAAAACATCAAACAATAGTGATAAATCCTCTTTTGTAGCAAGAGAATCATTCTCATTGTAACAACGTCCAGCGACATCCAAATTCAATGTAACCATTTTATTGAATACATCTATAGAAGGCATACGTATGCTTCCCCAATCATCTGATTCTATGACGACTATTCGCCGATCGGTTGTATATCCTTTACGCTCGTTTATATATGTGTATATACGATTTTTGATGGCAGCTTGATAATGCTTTAGATTTTCCATTCTCCGAATCATTTATTAATCTTCATCTATAAGAATACTATTCACCTTGTTCAAATAGATCTTAAACATTATAAATTGCTATAATTAGATGGATGTAATCTCTATTCTTTTGTTATTATTTGTAATATTTTTCACCTTTGACATGTGGCAAAAAATCATTAAAAATAGAATCTATATCTCCATTGTCATTTAATGATATGGTTCTATTATACGGAACATAATCTCCACAGATAAGTAATTTCATAATCAAAATTGGTATTACGCGATCATTTAAAATCTTACCGTTTTTAAAAAATTTGCTATAATCAAATAAGGTAAATCTATTTTGCATTGAGTGAACTCCATTTTTGGATTCCAGTAGCCTTGGCATTCTGTATAGTCCGGATCTGTGCCATAGCTTACTTCAACAACCAAAGGTTTGTTTTTGTCATTATGAATAAAGTCAAAAACCCCAATTTGTAAATTTATCTTTTTAGATATTTCATAAGCAAGATTGACGCATCTTATATCAACAGATTTATAATCAGGTAAAAGGATATGTGAACCGGATGCTCTGAAATCACCTTTCCGTACTCCTCTTCTTTCACCTATAATTTTGTCACCTATTACTACAATACGAGTATCTGTATCATTGTTAGGTATGAAATCCTGAAAATACACATATCCTTTCTCCGGTGCATGAAATTTAGAGTACTCAGTAGTTATCATAATACGAGCTATTCCCTTAAGCACACCGACAAAAGAATCCTTTCCCGTTCTCCATTTATGAAAACGTTCCTTTAAATTCCCCCATTTATCAAATTGAGGAAATCCTTTCCCGAATGCTTTATTAACTAACCGGACAGCATCTTTCCGAGTACGAATCAATTTTACATTGGAGGCACCGGCACCCCCACGAAGTTTAAATACTTTTGGAAAAGTAGTGCTGCTAATCCATTCTAAAGCCTCTTTCTTTGTATAGAAAGTATACGAAGGTACCAATGGGGCACCGATGGCTTCAAAGAGATATTTTTGTCCCACTTTGTCATCAAAATGCCAGCCTGTTGCAAAATCGGGAAATACTTTCTTACCCGCTAATTGCAATGAATAAAGCAGTTGTTTGGCAAAAAGCGTGTCTTTATAATTTGCATGATGATGATGCCACATAAAAGCGTCACAATCATTCACTTGTTGCATAATGTCGCTGTCATAGGCATTAACTAACTTATAGTCAACCTTATTTTCTTTACAATATTCAATCCAACGATCACTGAAAGACCCCGGCCTGTGGTGAATGGCTATTTTCATTATTTTACAATCTGGCGTCTATTATCTTTGGATTAAAAAATCCTTTCACATCATAAATGACTGACAATTCTTTCTGTAACTGATCAACAGAAAGCAGTCGGAAGTCATTATGAGCAACAGCTAAAATAATAGCATCAAAACGTTCCATCGGCAGTTCATTCACAATTTCCACATCGTACTCATGCTTAGCTGTTGCCGCATCAGCCCACGGATCATAAATAGTGACATTGATATTATATTCTTTTAAAGCACGGTAAATATCAATCACCTTAGTATTGCGCACATCCGGACAATTTTCCTTAAAAGTAAATCCTAAAATCAGAATATCGGAATGTAATACCTGAATACCCTTTTTGAGCATTAATTTTATGGTCTCACCGGCAACATATTCTCCCATTCCGTCATTCATTCTGCGGCCGGCAAGTATGATTTCCGGATTATATCCATGCCGTTGTGCACATTGTGCCAAATAATAAGGATCGACCCCGATGCAATGTCCCCCGACAAGACCGGGTTTGAAAGGTAGAAAATTCCATTTCGTTGAAGCTGCTTCCAATACATCCTGAGTGTCAATTCCCATTTTAGCGAATATCTTGGACAGCTCGTTTACAAAGGCAATATTAATATCCCTCTGTGAATTTTCAATTACTTTGGCTGCCTCGGCTACTTTCATTGTAGGAGCCAAGTGGGTACCGGCTGTTATGACAGAAGCATATATCTCATTCACTTTCTTACCTATTTCAGGAGTGGAACCTGAAGTGACCTTTTTGATTTTCTCTACCGTATGAAGTTTATCACCCGGATTGATACGCTCCGGAGAATAACCGGCAAAGAAGTCGGTATTGAATTTCAAACCGGAAACTTTCTCTACCACGGGAATGCACTCATCTTCGGTCACACCCGGATAGACTGTTGATTCATAGACTACAATATCTCCTTGGGAAATCACTTTGCCTACAGTGGTACTTGCGCCATAGAGGGGAGTAAGATCCGGATTATTATTCTCATCGACCGGCGTGGGAACGGCAACAACGTAGAAATTGCAGTCTCTTATTTCTTCTATATCCGAAGTGCATTTAAACCCATTCGATAGGGCAGACTGTAACAGTTCATCACTTACCTCAAGGGTGGCATCGTGTCCTGCCATCAAAGCTTTTACACGGTTCTGGTTCATGTCAAAACCGATTGTCTCATATTTTGTTGAAAATAACCTTGCCAATGGCAAGCCAACGTATCCCAAACCGATTACGCAAATCTTAGTTTTCATATATGCTTTATTTTTTGTTTACTTCAAATTTTCCCAATACCAGGTAACGGCCTCTTTCAATCCTTCCCGCATTGAATATTCCGGATGATAACCAAGAAGTGCCTTGGCTTTATCTACACAAGCCAAAGAATGGGGAATGTCACCGGCACGGTTAGGCCCATGCGTCGGTTCAATTTTCAAAATGGAAGAATCAAATTCTCCTAAGAATTCTTTTAAGTAGCCGACTAACTGATTTAGAGTAGTCCGTTCTCCATAAGCGGTATTATATACCTGATTGACCGCTTCCGGATTAGTAGTCTCCAATGCCAATAAATTCATTTGTACAACATTTTTTATGTAGGTGAAATCACGGCTGTATTCGCCGTCACCGTTGATGTTGGGAGCCTCATGGTTCATCAGTTGCTTTACGAACAGGGGGATGACAGCGGCATAAGCTCCATTAGGGTCTTGTCTTTTGCCAAACACATTAAAGTATCTCAGCCCGATACACTCCATGCCATATGTACGGGCAAACACATCGGCGTAAAGCTCGTTTACAAATTTCGTAATGGCATAAGGTGAAAGCGGCTTGCCTATTACATCCTCTACTTTGGGAAGGCTCTTACTGTCACCATAAGTGGAAGAACTGGCGGCATAGACAAAGCGTTTCACACCGGCGTCTCTGGCGGTAACAAGCATGTTCAGAAACCCCGAGACGTTTACATCATTCGTGGTGACGGGATCTTTGATAGAACGGGGAACCGAACCGAGGG